>Ga0214923_10004021_pt1 | contig 18095 bp, 13 predicted proteins | sample LL1510_MetaG_FD_177993 | JGI IMG/M metagenome (GOLD analysis project Ga0214923, IMG submission 177993) | Freshwater microbial communities from Lake Lanier, Atlanta, Georgia, United States - LL-1510 | ecosystem: Environmental > Aquatic > Freshwater > Lake | place: USA: Georgia | collected... | reverse complement strand
GACAAGCTGGATGCATTAACTTCTCGCAGCTGAGACTTTGGTCGAATTGGCAGAACAGTTGCAAAACCACCCGCCGGCGAAGAACTCAGAATTAGAAAAGTGCAGATAAGAAGATTCCTGCCTGTCCCTGCTGATTTTTGCCATAGAAGTGCTTCTAAATGGCTCTTATCCGCGAATTGGTCGACTGGTCGATGGTTTATTTTTGATGATCAGGAATCGCATCGAGACTGGCAAATTCCGAAGAAAACACTTGTCTGACATTTTTATCAAAAAAATCCGCACAATGCGTTGCGAGTTCTTGAGTTGTGCCGCGATATCCCAAGTCAGATGCTGAAGCGAGAAACTCGCGGTGAGATCGACCAGCACGATAATCAGGCTCACGACTTGGATGTTGAAGCAATTTAACAATCAATTCAAAATCGGGATCAACCAACAAACTTCCCTGGTAAACGACAAGATGCTTGCGGCGAAACAAACTTGTGCCAGCAATCTTTTTGTCGCCAAACGCCAAATCGGAATGCCCACGGGTCACAAGCCCAGGCAGTCCGGCGGCAGCAAGTGCATCGGCCCACAACCCATTAATCATCGAGAAATATTTTTGATTTGAAAAGACATCTCTTGCAAAAAAAGCAAACGTTAGAATCAAACACCCAGGTCCAAGTAAAACAGTTCCCCCACCACCCCGCCGTTTCACAATGGGAACATTGTTTTCCTGACATTGCTTTTCAAATGTTTCGCGGTCGGCTGCATTCGAACTTGAAAGCACAACAAGAGTGCGCTGACTTTCAAAAAACCGGAACAATGCCTTCGATTCTGCAGGTCCATTTCTGTTCTGTGACCACAGCCGATAGGGCTGATTCAAGACCCAATTATCCATCCACATGACTGAACTCGATTGCAGCTATATCAAGGTTTAGGAAGTGAAGTCAGCACACTTAATAATTCCCTATGTGTCAACGCTGCGCAACGCGGTTCGCTTGACTGCAGCCCTTCATTGTAGCGAGTCCGCATCCAAACAGCCGAGCAGCCAGCTGCTGCTGCTGCCATCAACCCTCGATTTGAGTCCTCCAAGACGACAGCATGCGCTGGACTGAGAGAGAGCGACTCAAGAGCTTTGAGAAAGATATCGGGCGCAGGCTTCTTTCTGAGCTGCGGGTTCTTGCCAACAATCAAATCTAATTCCGTGAGAGGGAACCCGGCGGTGGCAAGAACTGCACGAATCTCAGCTTCAGAACTGTTGCTTGCGATGGCTACTTTTGCGCCTCGCAAATGCATCAACCGCACAAGTTCGCGTGTTTCTGAAAAGCAAGCCACCGGCCCAGTGCGAATTAATTCTGCATAGAGTTGAGCCTTTAGCGAGGCAATTTCTCCTTCGCTCACCCGCAAGCCATGAGTTGCGATTTCGCGCTGAGTGCCGTCACCCAGATGTGTAAATGACGGATAGTAAGCGTCCTCTTCAATCACATGACCGAAGGCCGCAAAAGCATCGCGATATGCCAAATAATGGAGGCGTTCGGTATCAGCAAAGCAGCCATCGAAGTCCCAAAGGAAACATTCGGCTGCCATAAGAGTCTGGTAAACTTTCTGTGTCATGAGGCCCCCGTTCTTGCGCAGGATTATACCCAAACGTATAGTCCGGCAACGCATTGGCTTGGCTTCTTGCCATCGCCCACGGAAAGGATGATCATGAAACGAGTTGCAGTGACAGGTCTCGGTATTCTCTCTCCCGTTGGAAACAACCTCGAAAGCTGCTGGTCAGCCGTCCTCAATGGCGTGAGTGGCATCAGCAAAGTGACGCAAATAAACCTCGAGAAACAATCCGTACAAATTGGAGGTGAGTGTAAAAATTTCGACCCTGCGCCGTTCTTTTCGAATGAAAAAGAAGCCCGCCGCAACCAGCGTTTTGTGCAATTGTCAGTTGCCGCTGCCAAAATGGCAATGCAAGACGCAAACCTGGAGCTTACGGATGCCCTAAAAAATGAGACTGGCGTTTCGATTGGCGTTGGCGTCGGTGGTCTGTCATACCTAGAAGAGCAAATCGTCACCATGCAGGAAAAAGACCCTAGCCGTGTATCGCCGTTTACGATCCCCGGCTTCATCGCCAATATGGCTGCCGGAATTACCGCCATGGAAACAGGCGCCAAAGGCCCGAATATTTGTGTCACAACTGCTTGCACAAGTGGAACACATTCCATTGGAGAAGCACTCATGCTCATCCAAACGGGTCGTGCAAAAGTTATGATTGCTGGAGGGGCGGAAGCCGCTCTCAGTCAGCTCGCCTATGCTGGATTTGGAAAGATGAAAGCCCTGTGCTCAAAATTCTCCGACGAACCCACCCGCGCCTCTCGCCCGTTTGATGCAGAGCGATGCGGATTTGTGATGGGTGAAGGTGCAGGCGTTTTAATTCTTGAGGACCTCGAATTTGCGAAAGCCCGAGGCGCTCGTATTTATGCCGAGCTTTGTGGGTATGGCATGAGCGGCGACGCCTATCACATGACCTCTCCGGCTCCCGGCGGCGAAGGAGCAGTGCGGGCGATGGCTCAAGCTCTCCAAACCGGAGGCCTGCGGCCGGAAGACATTGGCTACATTAATGCTCACGGAACTTCGACCGAGGCAAACGACGCCAATGAAACAGCCGCCATCAAAACTCTGTTCGGAGCGCATGCGCGCAATTTAAACATCAGCTCCACCAAAAGCATGACAGGACACTTGCTTGGAGCCGCGGGCGGAATTGAGGCGGTCTTTAGCGTCATGGCTCTTCACACAGGGCTTATTCCGCCAACGATCAACCTGGAAAATCCTGATCCCGACTGCGATCTCAACTACACTCCCCACAAGGCAGTTGAGCGCCGCCTAAATGGGGTTCTTTCAAATTCATTTGGATTCGGCGGCACCAACGGATGCGTGGCGTTTCGCGCGTTCATCTAAAACTTGACGCGAGTGAAATCAGACACTGCACTTGCCTCTTTCCAAGGGTTCTTTAATCTTTAAAGGACCCTTTTAATTTGAACTGCAACCTAAAAAAGAGAGGTGCACGTATGAGTCAGTCTAAATCGCGTCGCGATGTGATTAAAATGAGTCTTGGAGTGCTTGTTGGATTGCCGGCAATCAGCGCGTTAAATGCCTGCACGCAGTGTTCCAAACCTTCGGAAAGCTCTTCTTCACCTGCAAACGCCCCAACCGCCGGAGCTGCTGAAGCCACCCCTGCTGCCGCAGGCGGTACTTCTGGCTCGGGCGGAGAGGCCCTGACGCTGGTGAGCGAAACCGACCCCATGGCAAGCGGCCTCAACTACAAACACGACAAAGCAAACGTCGCTGCAAATCTCCAGCAAGAGAAAAGCGGCGTTGCCTTCGCGAATCAGAATTGTGCAAGCTGCATTTTCTATAAAGCCGCAGGACAAGTCGATGGTGTGGAAGTGGGTAGCTGCCAAGTGATTCAAAGCGGCAAAGTAAAATCAACGGGCTGGTGTTCTTCCTGGGGTAAGAAGGCCTAAGGCAGAAAGACCTGGTGACCCTTACGGGGTTCGAACCCGTGTTACCTCCGTGAAAGGGAGGTGTCCTGGACCGGCTAGACGAAAGGGTCTCTGCAAAAAAGCGTTCCCGCTGAGGACGCTTTTTTTTTAGTTTAATCGAGAAAGCATCAGGCCAAAACGGCTAAAACCCCAAAAATGCCCAAAAACAAAAAAACCGCAGGATTTAACCTACGGTTTTTTGGTGACCCTTACGGGATTCGAACCCGTGTCGCCTCCGTGAAAGGGAGGTGTCCTAGGCCTCTAGACGAAAGGGCCGTCTCTAGCGCCTCGGGGATTAGCTGATGCGTCCCCTCCTTGTCAAGCCTGATTAAAAAAAAAGAGAAATTTCAATAAAACGCTGAATATTTCAGCCGAATATCATCCACTGGACGCATTCTCGGTATCAAAACCTTCTATGGAGATTTCAAAAGATTCAAGGGTTCGAATTCTTCCGAGAGAGAATCCCTAATGGTAATCTCTTTCCAGCATATTTTTAGGCTTGCTCATCACCTATAGTTATGAACGGAGAGAATATCATGATTCAAGATCTGAATATGATGAAACGAGTTTACGACAACATGTCAGCGCGTCTGCAAACAGCTCGTGGCGTGCTAAATCGCCCGCTCACTCTGACAGAAAAAATTCTTTACTCGCACTTGGCTCCCTCCGCCGAAACACTCAAGGCAGAGAGCGTTCAGAATTTCGGACGGGGAAAGAACTACGTTGATTTCTATCCCGACCGAGTTGCAATGCAAGATGCCACGGCCCAGATGGCATTACTGCAATTCATGTCGGCAGGAATTCCTAAAGTTGCAGTTCCATCAACCGTGCATTGCGACCACCTTATCCAAGCCGAAAATGGTGCAAAGTCGGACCTTGCTGCTGCCAACAAAGACAACGCTGAAGTTTACGAATTTCTGTCTTCAGTCTCGCTTAAATATGGCATCGGTTTCTGGAAACCAGGTGCAGGAATTATTCATCAAGTGGTTCTTGAGAACTATGCATTTCCGGGCGGGATGATGATCGGAACCGACTCCCATACACCAAACGCAGGTGGCTTGGGCATGCTCGCAATCGGCGTTGGTGGCGCGGATGCCGTTGATGTCATGGCTGGCATGGCCTGGGAATTGAAATGGCCAAAGGTCATTGGCGTCAAACTCACAGGTTCGCTCAAGGGATGGACTTCACCCAAAGACGTCATCCTGAAACTCGCGGGCATCCTCACGGTCAAGGGCGGAACAGGCGCTATTGTTGAATATTTCGGCCCTGGCTGCGCCTCACTCTCGTGCACCGGCAAAGGCACAATTTGCAACATGGGTGCTGAAATTGGTGCTACAACCTCAGTGTTTCCGTTCGACTCACGCATGGCTGACTATCTGCGTAAAACCGGCCGCGACTCTGTTGCACAGATGGCAGAGAAAAATGCAGAGCTCCTGCGTGCAGACATTGATGTCGAAAAGAACCCAGAGAAGTATTTCGATCAAGTCATCGAAATCAATCTTGATACTCTGCAACCTCATATCAATGGTCCGTTTACCCCCGACCGCGCATTCCCGATCAGCGAATTCGCGAAAGCCGTCAAGGATAACAATTGGCCAGAGAAACTGACAGTTGCTTTGATTGGTTCGTGTACTAATTCCTCGTACGAAGACATCGACCGCGTTGCAAATATTGCACGTGCTGCGGCAGCTCGGGGCCTCAGAGCAAAGGCCGAATTTACAATCACTCCTGGCTCAGAACAGGTCCGCGCAACGATCGAGCGCGACGGACAGCTCGCAGCGCTCGAAGCGATTGGCGGCAAAGTGCTGGCGAACGCATGCGGACCATGCATTGGTCAGTGGAAGCGTCACGACGTTAAAGATGGCACGGCCAACTCAATCATCACATCTTTCAATCGTAACTTTACTGCACGCAACGATGGCAACCCTCAAACTCACGCATTTGTTGCCTCACCTGAAACAGTTGTTGCGCTTGCTCTTGGAGGGTCACTCAGCTTTGACTTCACTCAAGACACTCTGACGAACGACAAGGGCGAAGCAGTCAAGCTCGAAGCTCCTCAAGGCCTCGACTTGCCCGCAAAAGGATTTGTTCCTGATGAAGTTGGCTTTGTTCCGCCTGCAACAGATGGCTCAGCGGTCAACGTTGCAATCAATCCAGCCTCGGATCGCTTGCAAGCATTGAGCGCATTTAGCAAGCCTGACACAAGCAAAGACTTTAAAGACCTTGCCCTGCTCATTAAGGCAAAAGGAAAGTGCACCACCGACCACATCTCGGCGGCTGGCAAGTGGCTCAAATATCGTGGCCATCTCGACAACATCTCAAACAACTTGCTGATCACTGCAACGAACGCCTTTAATGATAAAATGGATTCAGTTCTGAATGTTTCCAAAAACTCATTCGCAGGCGTGCCGCAGGTTGCTCGTGATTTGAAGGCGCAAAAGATCGGCTGGATTGTTGTTGGTGAAGAAAACTATGGTGAGGGTTCGTCGCGCGAACACGCCGCCATGGAACCTCGCTTCCTCGGTGGGCGCGCCATCATCACCAAGAGCTTTGCTCGCATTCACGAAACCAACTTGAAGAAACAAGGAATGTTGCCACTCACCTTTGCGAACCCTGAAGATTACGCAAAGATTCGAGAAAATGACCGATTCGATTTGGACGTCGAAAACCTTGCTCCCGGCAAGTCACTTACGCTGACTGTAAAGCATGCCGACGATAGCAAAGATATCGTTACCCTCAACCACACCTTCAACGATCAGCAGATCGGTTGGTTTAAAGCAGGAAGCGCGCTCAACCTTATTGCCGCGAGCCAGAAAAAGTAATCATCACTGTCTGGATGCAATTTTACCGGGGCGATCCGCACGAGGATCGCCTCTTTTTTTCAGAGATCTGCGCAAAACGAGGTACTTAATCAGCAATTGCAAACAACATTCTCTGAGGATTCTTATTTAATATTTGCAAAACCGAGTGGAACTCCGACATGGGCATTCACGGTTGCTCGTTGCCACTCCACATTTGCTTTTGGCAAACCTTTACTAGGCCCAGCAAGAACGACGTCCACACTATACGCATTATTCAAAACCGGAATAACCTGCACCTGCTTGGGCTTCAGAGTTCGGATGTCAAGCAACACGCGACCAATGAGATTATCAGGATTAGGCGCAACTTGATTGTGCATGAAGTTGCCTAGACCGTGAAAAACAACTCCAGTGCGCTCCGCATTTGCGGGAATCACTTTTACACCAGCCCAAGTATGCGGACCACTGGCAAAAACAACGTTTCCAGAGTATTCGCGGATAAATTTTTCAGCCCAGTTTTTACCACGCAAGAATGCATCACTCCCCTGCGAGTGAACCGATAAAATCCGCAAATCACCTTGCGCATCTCTCATTGCATTCATCAGCGACTGAACATTTGCTTCACACATTGAATCAACACAATCCCAGTTCTGGAATGCAACGGAAGCAAAAATAACTTTCACCAATCGCCCCTTGATTGTGAAAGTCAGCAGACTGGGGGAACTCACAAAACCTGCACCAGGTCCCACACCATGCCACAAGAATTGTTTACCGTTTGACAGTATCTTCATATTCTTCTGTGTTGAAATTGCGCCGCTCGTTGACTCCCCCGCCGGACCTTCAGCTTTGCTGCAATCTTCAGAATGATTGTTTGCCAAACCGAACAAATTAAAGCCGTGATTAAAAGCTTCGGTTATAGCCACAGGACTCGACAAAAATGCATAATCGACATTGTAGTACCCATTGCATTTTGAACCGACTGCTGACTCCCAATTCACAAAATTCAAATCACCTTTTAAGATTGAGCGCGTGGGATCAAATTTCTTAAGTGCTGCAGCCATCCCAGAAACGGGTGGCGTTGCGGCTTTTAAATTCGACCAAGCTGTATCGCCGACACCGCGAATATCAAGATAATCTGCACCGGCCGCAAACGGCAGTGCTGGGCGAACCGAGGGATCATCATTCAAACGCAGAGAGTAGTCGACATCCTGCTCAGCAACCGCCAGAACATCCGAACCCTCGACCCACTTCGGGTTCTTCTTGCACGCTGGAAAAAAAAAGAAAACGACACAGGATCCAAGCGAAGTCATTGCATGTTTCTTGATTCTCATTGCCTTCGCCTCAGCAAAATACGGTTTCAGTAGAGACCGCAGGATTTTAAATTTGCATAATATCCTACGACATTTCCCGCATACATCCGGGCGTACACGCTGCCATTGTATCGAAACGCGAGATCCCACAACGAGTTTGAATAACCAGTCTTATCAGCAATCACTCGTAATGAATATTGAAGATTTGTAAGTATGTTAAAAGAAATTCCTTCCCACCGAGAGTCGCTACTCGAAAGGACTCGTCCATTTTCATCAATGGCGGTAATGATCTGACCTATTCCAATTCCATTGCAGGTGCGGCCATAACAAGAATCCGGCAGCGAACCCATTTTAGTTTCCTGCTCGGTTTTGGCCATTAATGCTAAGGCAGGATGAATACCGTGAGCCTCAGCCCAACGCTTAAATTTGATCCCGGCGCTCGAGTTGTTTTCCATGACAGCTTTGTCAAAACATTTTTTTAAAAATCTTGCGCGCGCACACAAGGGGCGAATGGCCTGCGACTTGCTACCCAACAATGTTTGCGACTCCGACCGATCTGGTTTCGCATAAGTTCTTTTGTTATAACTGTCATATGTAGTGTAATCTGTCGTTCCCGGTTTTTGTTCCCAACTATTTTCACAAAGACTCAATGGCTCAGACTCCGGCAACGAGGCATCCAATTTCGATTGTGTGGATGTTGAACTTGAGGGTTTGCAACTTTGCAAGAGAGCAAAGAAAAATGCGCAGAAAAAAAATCTTCCGAAAAAACCCATGAATGTCTCCCACACAGCAGAAATGGGTATCGGATTTTTTTTCTAAGACTTGAGATTTTCACTCAATCACATTTATTACAATAAGTTATCTAGTAAGAGCATTTTTAACAAGTGCACATAAAACTCGATCAATGTCATGATCTGCAATAACAGGTGTTTGAGAATTCATGCCCAAGGGAAACGGCTGGCCTCCCATCTTTTTTTGATATGCAGTCCAATATTCAATCTCTGAGCTCGGCAACCGCGATTCAGAAATAGGCGATTGATTGCCTTGTGCATCCAAACCAAAACGCCCAGCAAGGGCTCCATAATTGGCCTTGTCAAGAAGTTTGACAAGTGTTGATGCCAACGGCTTGAGCGAAGCTTTCCCAAAGGCTTCGGCAGATTCAAAAATCGGAGGAATATGCGGAGTCACATCGTCGCCATACAAGGTATTCGAAGCGCGTCCGGCAAAACGTTCGTCAAACGCAGATTTGAATTGAGAATCGCCGGGATTTGGTGCCTGAAAAGCATAGACACGAATGACTTTCATGCCCTCGCTTTCGGCAAGCCATGCAGCGTATTGGCTCAGAACTCCACCCAAGCTGTGAGATGCAAAAACAATGCTTTTACCGGCCTCAGTTGCTTCTTTAAGGGCGTTTCTCACACGTGCCCAACTGAGGTAGAAATTAATCAGAAAGCCTTCGTGAACCCAACCGGGAAGTCCATGCTTGTCACCCTTGGTGGTAAAGAACGTTCCGTTCAAAACATAATCAAGAACATCTTCGGTTCCCCGGTAGAGGACAAGAACTTGATCATCAAATTCGAGAAGCGTTGAGTGCAAACCAAACGGTTTTGCAACAAAATCAAGAACCCGTTGTGGTTTGACCGCTAGACTCTGCCAGGCCTGGTTGCGAAGATCATCTGTGAGTTGAACTGTTCTCGCGAACCACGCAGCGGAAGTCATGTTGACGCGGTCGAATGCACGAGCGTGCTCGCTCATGAAATCCATTGAAGGAACAAATTGGCAGGGTGGCTCTTGGGTTTTGACTTGCGTCTGCAGCGAGCCATCCGCAGAGTCGGCATATATTGCAAGTGGTTGCAACAAAAGCGAGACAAACAAGATTCGACTCGTGAAAAAATATGGACCCTGCTTCATGCATTCTCCCCAATCAAGTTCACTCGGTTTATGAGAGATCATGAATGGAGTGTCTCAAAGCGATTAAGGACTCACAAGGGGACTGTTGCTTCTTTTCAGGCCGCTGATTCTTCATCAAGATTTGGTAATTTGATAAGCTCACCAACGCGTGCTTCAACAAAGATCCTGAACAGATCTGGGTCGAGCTTGCCATCATGCACTTCACCCTGAAGAATATTGAGCGCTCTTTCGTGTGGCAGAGCGAGTTTATATGGCCTATCAACGGCAACAAGAGCATCATAAACATCGGCTATAGCCATAATTTTCGCTTGGATGGGAATCTCATCTGCAACAAGACGTCGAGGATACCCAGTTCCATTCAAACGCTCATGGTGTGCATGAACAATATCTGGAACATTTGCTAAGTCCTGCGTCCAGGGAATGCTTATTAAAAATTTAAACGAGTGGGTCACGTGACTTTCGATTTCTATGCGCTCGGAAACCGACAATGACCCTCTTTTGATTGTCAACTTTTCAACCTCATCGGAAAGAAGAAGTTGCGCATTTTCCTCGTCTTTCAACGCGCGAATTGCAGCAATCTCCAAGATTTTTTGAAAATTCTCGGCGCTCACAACCGAAGGCTCGTTAGCTTCAAGAATACTTTCCCAATAGCCCTTCAACTTTTTGGAAATATTCTGCACGTCCAAATGGATCCTATCGATGTCTTCACGACTGGGCACTTGTCCCCGGCTCATGAGACGTTCCAGATACTCCTCAAGGCACTTCAAATTGAGCTGTTTCTCAAGATTGTGGAAGCGTTCTTGAATAGTCATCAGCTCATGATGGTAAAGCTTCCGCTCTTTACGCAGAATATTCTCGCGAACACCAATTTTACCAAAATCGTGCAGCAATGCGGCATATTTTATTTCGTAGAGTTGACTCGCATTAAACGAAACCGATGCATACTGACCTGAAGAAGTCGAATTGACAGCCTCCGCAAGCCCAACAGTCAGAACAGCAACCCGTTCACTGTGCCCTTTTGTTGACGGATCCCGCGACTCGATAGCAACCACGCTCGCTTGTACAAAGCTCTCAAAAACTCTTTTCAAATCTTGAATCAAGCGCGCGTGATCAAGGGACACACCCACCTGCGCTCCCATGGCTTCAAGCAAATTCAAGTCATGGGTGTTGAAGAATTCAACCCCATTCGTGATGTCATCAATCGAATCAAGAAACACATTCTTTTTCGATTTTTTATTAGCAAGTAAGACGAAACCAACAACTTCGCCGGAAGGAGTTCGCAATGGAAAAAGACAAAAACTTCGAATCGCATAATTGCGCGAATCGAATTCAAACTGCAATTCTGGCAAACATGGATTTACCGAGCCAACCCGAGCGCTTCCATATGGCATTGGCCCCTGCCAGCCTTCTTCCCAAACAACGCCGCACACGTTGTTGAGTATAAAAGAAATTGTCGCATTTCTTTCCGGGTCAAGTGAATCACTTGCTAATTTCAGATGCTGACTCTTACAAATCCGCGCCTTTTGAAAAAAACGATGCCCCGAGGAGCGGAGCAATTTAATTTCATTGACCCCCTCTCTGTAATTGGCACCAAAATTCTCACGCAACAAAACCAATCCCGCATCTGCCGAACACAAATCAATGGCTTTTTCCAAAACCAATCGCACCATGCTGTCGACAGTCGAGTGGTTGGTCATTGCCAAACCAATTTCGTTGATTGCACGTGCCTCACTCTCTCTCAGCGCGAGTAAACCACTCAATGCGTTTTGACTCGCCACCACGACCAGAGTTTGAGCCGCACGCTGAATTTCGGCCATCATAAAATTGAATGAGATGGGCGCTCGGATAATCGCAAGGAGCCAGCTTGGAGCCTCTGCCAATCTAAGTTTTTTCCAGGTTCGAATGGTCATCGGTCGCAAATCTTCAATCAACACGAAGCCGATCCGTCCCGAGGCCGAGGTGCTCTGAAAATACTCAACAATTTCAGTTCTATACTGAGAAAACTGGCTCGGATTTACGACAAATATTGTGCTGACACCTTCCGCAGGACTCTTAAGTTCGGCCAAACCACCCGAAATCTCATCAATTTTTCCATCACGCATCGACAGGACTACTCCGTGCTGGTGTCGTTCACCCACGGGAGCACCTAAAGGTCTGTGAATCCAAACAATTTCGACCTTTTCCTGCAAAGCGCGGCCTTTCTTCGAGCGAAACTGCAAATCAGCCCTAAGTTATTCGGAGAGGCAGGTAAAAAAATGAAGAATGCCGGTATCAAATTCCCAACATCAGCAGAGTTCCTAGCATTTATCGGGAGAAATTCTAAACTTGGGTCTGACCAAGATTATTACTATTCAGGTAGATTTGCGGCCAAGAGAGATAATTTTATTGGAAGCTCCCCAGAGCGCGTGGTAGCGCAGCCCGGCAGGAAAAGCGGAATTTTTTTGCTATCTTTCTGCCTTCAATGCTTTTTAAAATCATGCATGGGACTGAAAGTTTATGATTCTGCCGGGCTGGGTCCTCTTTCATTTGGCTTTCTTGGGTGGATTCATTGTTGCATGGTTTTTCTTCAGTCGTAAAAACGACCTGAAACTCTGGTTTAAGCAAAAAGATCAGCGGCGAGAATTAATCTTCAAAGATCCACGTTTAGCACACTGGAGCGAGGCACTTCCACTCGCTATTTTCATCGCCAGCCCGAAGGGCAAAATTCTCTTTGCGAATTCAACAAGTCAGAAACTTTTTCAACGCGCCAGTGCGCAAGTCTTCGAAGACCTGTGCGAAGGACGTGTGCCAAACTGGGTCTTCCCGGAAGATGCATCCAATGTTCTTGACCTGTTTTCAGCCCTTCGTGGACTTACACAAGGCACTCTTGAATCACGCATCCGCTTGAAAAGTGAATCGGGAGAGATCCTTTGGCTACAAGTGAAACTGACGGCAGTCGCACAAAACGGTTCGGCGTCGCAAATTTACCAACCAATCGGTCAGGAAAACGATCGTCTCATTCTCGGGACCTGCGAGGATGTAACTTTATTCCAAACTGCGATTCATGCCCTTCGTGACCGCGAGGCAAGAACCAAACGACTCTTGAGTGGAGTGCGTGACGCGGCGATTCTCGTGCTTTGTGAAGAAGGTTTCATTCAATTCTGTAACGACGCTGTTGTCTCCGTTTTGGGGTATTCTCAAGAAGAGTTGAAGGGAAGTCATATCTCTGTGCTCAGCCCCCGCACAGAGCTGCTTTCAGGACAGACAATCAATTCACTCGCACAAGCGGACAAGCTGAACTACCATGAAGAAACAACCCGCCGTATCCGTAAATCAGGCGAGGGTTTCTGGGCCAACGTTTTGGTCACGTCACTTCCATCAGAGACCCCGTATTCAAAGAATTTCTGTGTGGTGATTCGCGATGTGAGTGCATACAAGCGCGAAGAAAAAGAACTGCACGAGTGGAAAAAAAGGTTTGAACAACTTGCGGAAAACGTGAAAGAAGCCTTTTGGATTTATGACGTTCGAGCGGCATCGCTTGTCTATATTAGTCCGGTTTTCCAGCCCCTTCTGGGACTTGAACCAGCGGTTGGACAAGCATTCTTTTCAGAGGTTTTGCGTCGAGTGCATCCCACTGACTTAAGCCTCGCGCGTTCGTTTTTGAGCGACCTGACTTTAGGACACGATTCGATTGTTGAGTTCAGAGTTCAAAATAAAACTGGCGAAACGCAGTGGCTCAGCCTCAAATCCTTCGCTGTGCGCGATTCCTCTGGACGTGTCTATCGTGTGGTTGGTGTCGCTGAAGATGTGACAGAAAACAAAATCGCCCAACTCGCACTCAGAGAAGCTAAAGAGGCTGCTGATGCTGCCAATCAGGCTAAAAGTGAATTTTTGGCCAATATGAGCCACGAAATTCGCACTCCGCTCGGTGCGATCATGGGTTTTGCCGAACTCGTCGGAAATTTCCAAAACTCTGAAGAAGAGCGGCAATCAGCGCTGCAGGCAATTCTCCGAAATGGAAAACAGCTCGCCAAAATCATCGACGAAATTCTTGACTTAAGCAAAGTTGAAGCGGGCAAATTGGAAGTTGAAGAAGAAGACATTGAATTGCTCAGTTTCATTGAGGACGTAACAACTCTTCTTAGCTTGCAAGCGCGAGAAAAAGCTGTTGCGTTGCGTCTGGAAAACCATGGTTTACTTCCCAAGTCCATTCGCGCCGATGGAACAAAGCTTCGGCAAATACTCATCAACATTATCGGCAATGCGGTTAAATTCACCGATCGCGGCGAAGTGAAGATTGAAGTCTCGACTGAACTTCATCCCCGAAAATCAATTTTGAAAGTAAAAGTCATTGATACGGGTTTGGGTCTGACAGAGGAACAAAAAGAAAGACTCTTCCAACCTTTTGTTCAGGCAGATTCTTCGACACGCAGACGTTTCGGCGGAACTGGTTTAGGGCTTGTGCTCTCCCGCCGTTTAGCCAATTTGTTGGGAGGGAACCTCCAACTTCTTTGGAGTGCACAAAACCAAGGAAGCTGTTTTGAAATTTCACTTCCGATTGGCCCAGCAAAATTCCTGAATTTGCATGAAAATAATCTCGCCGAACTGAAGAAGCTCAACCGAACGCATGTCCCCTCGGAAAATATTAGGATCGATGGCAAGCGAGTTTTGGTTGTCGATGACGCACCAGACAATCGCCTTATCGTTCAACGCTTCCTGACCCATGCCGGCGCTGTTGTTGACCATGCCGAGGATGGCAGAAGTGGTGCGCGATTGGCGTTGGAGAATTGCTACGACGTCGTGGTCATGGATATTCAGATGCCAGATTTTGATGGCTATGAGACAATTCGATATTTACGCAGCAAAGGCTTCCGGAAACCTGCAATCGCACTGAGTGCACATGCCATGCGAGAAGATCGCGAAAGAAGCTTAGCTGCCGGATTCGATGAGCATCTCACAAACCCATCAATCGGCACGAGCTTCTCTTGCGGATTGATGAAGTGTTGAGGACGGTCAATAGCTTTTTGCCAGATTATGAAATGCAGTAAATTCGCTCTGGAACGCGAGCTTTACTGTATCCGTAGGGCCATGACGGTTCTTGCCAATGATGATTTCAGCAATACCTTTGTCAGGTGAGTCGGTGTGATAGTACTCATCACGATAAATGAACATGATCATGTCGGCATCCTGCTCGATTGAGCCGGACTCACGAAGGTCAGACGAACGAGGCCGTTTGTCGGGGCGCTGTTCGAGGCCGCGGTTCAACTGTGCGAGAGCAATGACCGGGCATGAGAGCTCTTTTGCGAGCGCTTTAAGGCCTTGGCTAATCATACCAACTTCTCGCTCACGAGAGGACTTGGAAGCTAAGTTGGTTCCAACAGTCATGAGCTGAAGATAGTCAATAATCACCATATCAACCGAGCGCTTTTCGCGTTTCATTTGTCGACACCGACTGCGTAAATCGAGCAAACTAATGCTGGGTGTATCGTCGATCATCAAGTGGTCGGTCTGAAAATTCACTGCCTCTGGATACAGACGATGCAATTCCTCGGCACTCATTTTTCCGTCGCGGAAGCGATGCGCCTCGATACGGGCGGCCGTGGAGAGCATACGCTGCATCAACTGATGCTTGCTCATTTCAAGGCTAAAAATTGCAACATTTTTCTTGAAACCAATTGCAGCATTCTGTGCAAAATTGAGCGCAAGCGATGTTTTTCCCATTGCAGGACGAGCCGCGACAATAATGAGGTCGCTTGGTTGGAATCCGGCTGTGATTGTGTCCAAATCGGAAAAACCGCTTGGAACGCCAGTCATCCCGCCTGGGTTATTCATTAGATTGTTGAGCTCTTGAATCGTATCGCGAACAACCACCGAAGCAGGTGTGAGGCCTGTGTGACCTCGCGTGGCTGCCAGCTGCATGAATGTTTCTTCTGCTTCGGCGAGAAACGACTCAACGCTTGCCTCTGCCACTCGACGTCCGCGAGTTGCGAGATCTGAGCATTTTTCAACAACAAGTCGTAGTTCCCAAAAACGTTTTACTACATCGAGCCAATAGCCAACGTTTTCGGAGTTTGCACCATAGTGCATGAATTGACGCAGGCCTTCAAAATCACCGACGGCCTGATGCCGATTGTGAAATCGAAGCTTTTCATGAACATTGACTAGATCAGGGGGAACACTCTCGAAGAGAAGTTCGCGCATGGCGTCGACAATAATTCGGTGAGTTTCGACAAAAAAATAGTCCGCCACGAGCTTTTCAGTCTGCTCAATAGCGGAACTTGGATTGGTGAGGACAGCTCCAATGACTGCAACCTCAGCCTCAAGAGAATGCGGTAGATTCAAAGCGCTCTTGGAACGTCTTTCCTCAAGTTGCGCCATAAATCCAACCTAGACGGTGAGAGAATCAGTCAGCGAGTTCGTTCAAGAGGTCTGCAATGCTGCGACGATTGCGGGTCTTGAGAACCTTGCGCACATCGCGTGGCTGAATGCTGAAGCCTTTCAGCTTGCGATGAAGGGTATTGCGATTACAACCGAGAACATCTGCAGCCTTCGATTGATTTCCGCGAGTCTTCTTCAACACAAGAGCGAAAAGCGGACGCTCAACGTGTGAAAGCACAGTCTTCAAAATGTTGGCCGGGAGCTCGTCTTCAAAGCGTTCGAACAAACCCTGAAGCTTCCAAAACACGAGCTGCTCAAGGCTCGTCTCTTCGAGCATCGCCTTCAAGTGCTCTGGACACGAAGGCATGTTCAGCTGTTCGAGAAGCCCAACGGAGCTGTCGATTTCTGCGATGCTGTTGTCGGACGCTGAAGCGCCCTCCAAAGCACGACCTTCCTGCGCGAGACGAATAGAGTCAAGAGTTCCGGCCTCGGCACCAGCTCTTACTTTGCTAGCTTCCTGAATCGACTGCTGAGTTGTGTTCATTCTATCTACATCCTCGGTAAATACAAAGAGGAACAGCTTGATTTAAGCTGACGAAGAGACCAAAAATACATTTTCAGCAATCTTCGACCTCAAAGTCAGAAACACTCCTTTAGCACGCTCCTGGCGTCTGTCAACGGCAGGAAGAAAGCTTGCCTCAAAGTGGACCCGGAGCTATTGACAACCCACTGAAGAGACGCGGAAACCCCCAGGAGGAAACATGGGCTTTAACTGTGGAATCGTTGGTCTGCCCAACGTAGGAAAGTCAACCCTTTTTAATGCCGTTACTAAAGCTGGGGCACAGGCGGCCAACTACCCCTTCTGTACGATTGACCCAAACGTGGGGCGAGTTGCGGTACCTGACGAGCGCCTTGCAAAGATTGATGCAATCATCAAAAGTAAAAGAGTTCTCCCAACATTTATCGAGTTTGTTGATATTGCAGGACTTGTTCGCGGTGCAAGCCGTGGCGAAGGGCTTGGCAATCAGTTTTTAGGCCACATCCGTCAGGTTGATGCAATTGTTCACGTTGTCCGCTGTTTTGAAGACGGAGACGTTATTCACGTCGACGGCAGCACTGATCCTGCACGTGACATTGACACTATCAATACCGAGTTGGTTTACGCTGATTTTGAAACGGTTTCGAAGAGCGTCGAGCGGCTTTCCAAATCGCTCAAAAGCAACGACAAAAAAGTTCTGTTGAGTCATGACGTCGGAAGTCGATTGAAAGCTCATCTCGAACAATTGAAGCCTGCACGCGCCTTTCTTCCTGGTTGCACCGAAGACGAACTTGAATTCTTGAAGTCGCTGCATCTCATCACTGCAAAACCAATACTCTACGCAACAAATGTGTCTGAGGCTGACTTGGCTGACATGGGTGAATCAAACAAACACGTGCAAACAGTAAAAGAGATCGCATCCAAAGAAGGATCTGGTGTTGTTGTTGTTTCTGCGCGCCTCGAAGAAGAACTCGGCCAACTCGAAGCAGAGGAAGCAAAACAATATCTCGAATCGCTGGGTCAAACCGAACCCGGCTTAAACAGACTCATTCGCGCCGGATATAATCTTCTTGGCTTGCAGACTTATTTCACAGCCGGTATTCAGGAAGTTCGAGCCTGGACGATACCCAAAGACACCAAAGCTCCTCAGGCCGCTGGAGTGATTCACTCTGATTTTGAAAAAGGCTTTATTTGCGCAGAAGTCTATGCGTGCGAAGATCTTTTCAAATTAGGAAGCGAAAGTAAAGTTCGTGAAGCCGGCTTGTACCGCAAGGAAGGAAAAGAGTACGTGTGCAAAGACGGAGACGTCATGCATTTTTTGTTCAATGTTTAAGTTGAACAAAAAATTTCACACTTCATTCCTCACTTAATTTGCATGTTCTTCCAATCAAAGGGACTCGACATATTTAATCAGAGCAGATCGTTTAGGCTCAGGAAGTCCTGCCGGCTCTGGCATCGAACCATTGATCACGGCTGATTTTATTCTTGCTTTGTTATTTCGCCAATCTTGCTCATTATTGAGCGGGACTTCACGAACGCCATTGCTCTCAGAGCCAGATGCATGGCACATCGAGCACTCTGCTTGTGCCGAGACAAAATTGTAGACAGGAGTCACGCTCACTCCTGATGAACCCGTCGAAGAATTTGCCGAAGAATTTGCCGAAGAATT
>Ga0214923_10004020_pt1 | contig 18100 bp, 23 predicted proteins | sample LL1510_MetaG_FD_177993 | JGI IMG/M metagenome (GOLD analysis project Ga0214923, IMG submission 177993) | Freshwater microbial communities from Lake Lanier, Atlanta, Georgia, United States - LL-1510 | ecosystem: Environmental > Aquatic > Freshwater > Lake | place: USA: Georgia | collected... | reverse complement strand
AAAAATATTAGATACATCAAAGTTTAAAATTAAAAATAATGGAGACCTTGTTGGTTCTATAGGTCATTCAATATTTCATAATAAAGCTGAAGATATCATCAAATTTGAAAAAAATAAAATATTCGTAAACAGTAATTGTCCACAGGTTATTCATCAATATACACAATACGATGAATTAGCAAATGCAATTGATCTAATTTACACTATATGAAATTTTTTTTATTATATGGTAAATTGAAGGGTTACCGAAAAAACGTACACATAAAGAACGTATAGGAATGCTGTAATCTGTTACAGTCATATTATGAGGTATCCCAGAATTTATCAATGTCCAACAATCAGTACCTTTAAAACTCGCTAAGATTTTATGTTGATTTCCATAGTAGTAAAATGCATCACCTTTAGTTAATTCTTTTAATGGTACAGAATAAAATAAAAAAGTTTTTTCTGTATAGTTTGTTAAAGGTAAATTTAAACTTGCTAATCTAATACTATTAGAACCGTCAATGTGAATATCTTGAGATCTTACATGATTAAAAATAAGGATATAATCAACACCAGGAAATTTATTATTGTAAAGAAATAATTCAAGGTCTGTTGCCCATTTAAATTTATAAAAATCTTTATAATCTATTTTTTTATAAGTTTCTTGAAAATTCTCAAAAAGATTTTTTCTTTCAATTTCAAAATTTATTTTTTCCCTTAAAATTGTTGAATTTATCTCAGGCAGATGATAATAGAATGGTAACATACTTAAATTATTTATAAGAAGTTGACCTAAATTTTTAATAAGTAATCTTTATTCGGCCAAATTAATTTTATGTATCATGCTATAATATTTTCTGTAAGAACTAATCCATGGGAAAGGTCAAGTGGCGCACATAGGATCGCTACCTTTTTAAGACGTAATGGAATGGATGTAGAAGTTATAGATTTTGCTGCTCATTGGGAAACCGATCAACTTCAACAATTTGTAAAGCAAAATGTTAAAAAAAATACTATCTTTTTTGGTTTTAGTATTTTTTTTAATTACTGGAATGAAAATTTAAATAATTTTACAAATTGGTTAAAGATTAATTACCCAAATATAAAAACAGTTGCCGGAGGTCAACACATTATGTTGTCTAATTTTAAAAATATTGATATCATAGTCGATAGCTACGGTGAACAAGCAATGTTAGCAATAGCAAGAAGTTTAGCAGGAAATAGTTTAAAAAACATAAAATTTTCTTTAGAAAATTTTGGAAAACAAAAGGTAGTGAAGGCTCTTAATTCTTATCCTAGTTTTGATTTGCAAGAATATTCTATTATTTTAGAAACTAGAGATTATGTTGAATCTTGGGAATGGTTGACAATTGAATTTGCTAGAGGATGTAAATTTTCCTGTAAATTTTGTAATTTTCCTATACTAGGATTAAAAAATGATAATTCAAGATCTAAGGAAGATTTTGAATATGAATTGAAATATAATTTCGATAATTTTGGAGTAGATAGATATTACGTTGCTGATGAAACATTTAATGATAGAATAGAAAAAATATCTAAATTTGCCGACGTGGTAGATAAATTATCGTTTAAACCTTTCTTTAGCGGTTTCATACGTGCTGACTTACTATCTAAAGGAAATATGATTGAAGAACTTGCTCGCATGAATTTTGGAGGTCAATACTATGGAGTTGAAACATTTAATAAATCAAGTGGACAAATAGTGGGAAAAGGTCTAGATCCTGAGCGAGTTAAAAAATTAATTACAGAAACTAAATCTTTTTTTAAGAAAAATGATCTTATGTATCGAGGTACAATAAGCCTTATTACAGGTTTACCTAAAGATACCAAGTTAAATTGGGAGCATACTATTAAATGGTTGCGGGAAAATTGGTTAGAAGAAGCTGTTGTAATTTTTCCTTTAGAAATTGAAGATGTACAACTTAATTCATCAAATTATACTAACCTAAGTCATTTCGCTAAAAACTATAAAAAATATGGTATTAGAATAACAGGAAAATCGGAAATTGAAAGATATCTTCCACCTAATGATGGCACTACATATAATTGGAAAGCAGGAAATTATACTAGAACAGAAAGTCTTTGGGAACATGATACTATGAATATTTTTCAGGCTAAAGAAATATCAGACTCATTTAACGATGCAATGGTTAATGAATTCAAAATAGATTCGTGGCAACTATCATTTCCTGAGATAAAAAGACAGCGTAAGCTATTTAATTTAAAACACAAAATTAATATTACCAAAACCTGGGGTTATCCTGATCCATCAAATCTTTCATTTGTTAACAAATATGCCCTTAGAAAATTAAATAAAATTTGAATTTACATTATTTCAGTGTATAAATATTGTACGATCGTGAGGGGAATTGGCAGACCTCTGCCTTTATGGCAGGATGGGGCAAAGTCTTAGACACCGCCTTTGTAGGTTCGAAACCTACCGGTCGTAATATAATATATGAAATTTTTATTATTAGAGAATACTCCTTTAGAAAAAAAATTTATTTTTCAAATTGATAACGGAGTGAAAAAAGTAGGAATATGGTTATCTGGTGGGTTAGATTCTTCAATACTTTTATGTTTAATGATTAAGTATATTACAGTTAATAACCTTGAGACAAGTTTGTTTACTTTTTCTGCTTATAAATCAACACTAGATCATTTGTACGCTAAGAGATTAAATGATATAATATCAAATTACTATAATTTTCCAATTAAACATTTTGGTAATCTATCGAATACTGATTCTGTAGGAAGAGTATCTTCATCTACTATCAAAAATATTACAAAAATATTTAATGACATACAATTTTTCCTTGCCGGAAATAATCCTGCACCACCTGAAATTTCAGGTTTTGAAAAGACTTTAGGTATTAGATATTCTGTAAATGACTATTATAAACTTCCATTTTTAGATTTATACAAACCACATATTTTAGATTTATTATATAAACTAAATGCAGAATTTATTATCAAATATTCACATACTTGTTGTGTTCAGGCTGTAGGTAATTGCCGTCATTGCTATAGTTGTTTAGAACGAAATTGGGCATTCAAGATGTTATCTAAACTTGATATAGAAACAAAACCATTATAAATTTTGTAATTTAAAAAAATAATCTTTGTTAAGATTTACTTCTTGATTAAGGACCTGCGGTTTCCATGGATAATCCTTATATAATGTATTCATTATATAATCTTTAGTAAATCCAAAGCTTAACAACGCAGCACTTATATGAGAAGGTGCTTTAATAAATTCTCTTACCAATTCGTTCATTTCAGTTGAAAAAGAATAAGCCGATATATTATTCCAATTATTATTTTTCCATTCTATTCCATCATCGCTATCAAAAAAATCATATCCATATTTTGGACCGTTTTTATCAAATTCATTTAAAATTGTTAATTTATTTTTATTGTTATCTGGACCATAAAGCAATAGTTGATCAAACTTGATAGAGTGTAACTGATTCTCTTTAAACCATTTAATTGTATCAAGAATACTTTCTTTTGTATCGTGCGTAATACCTACTATAAAATTTAAATGCATTGGAATTTTTTTATTCCAAATATTGTGATATAGCTCTGGAATATAATCTTTAGCTTGATTACCTGACCATGCTTTACCTACAAGTTTACTAGCTAAAGGGTGTAAAGACTCTAATCCATGATATGCACCAAATAGACCAGACTCACTTAGTAGATCTGTCATAACCGGAAATCTATGACAAAGGTCGGCTCTTACATATGCATTATAATTAATTTTAAAAGGTAAAGTTTTTGTCATATTACAAAAATTTTCTAATTTAAAAACTGAATCATTAAATGTATCATCTATGATGATATAATTGGTTACATTGAAATTTTCATAATTATATATGAGTTCATTCCTTAGTTTATCCATACCTCTTATATAATCAAATTTACCTTTACCTAAATGTGGATAATTACAAAACTTACAAGAAAATATGCACCCTCTAGAAATATCTAGAGGCAAGGTATCATTTGATTGAATAACATCATTCTTGTGCCAAAGGAAATCGTCAGTTTCTATATTGTAATTTTTAAAATTTGAATCAAAATAATGTTTTCTTTCTTGTCCTCCAAATGCAGGGTTTATTATCTGAAATTTAGGCTCTATTTTACGACCTCCTAAAAATTGCAAATATTCTAAGAATATATCTTCAGAAGCATTTACATATCCCATGATGCTTGAATCAATTATATTTTCTCCATTTATTCTATCCGACATATATCCTCCTAGGATAATTTTAATGTTTGGATATCTATCTTTTATCATTTGAGCAGTTTCAATAATATTATCAGGTAATTTAGCCTGATAGGTTTTATGAAACTTATTTGATGCCCTAGCATAATATGTGTCAGAAAATTTAAAGATATTATCTGCCAAAAATGTTGTAGATATTGCTAAAACTTTTGTATGGTCGCTTATAAATTTTTCTGTGATACCGAATAGTTCTCGAGTAGTTAGAACATGACAGAAATCAATAACCTGTGACTGATAACCTTTCTTTCTAATATAATGAGCTAGTTTATAGGGACCAATATATCGAGATAATAATCGAGTAAAAAGTCCGCCTGACCAAAATATAATTTCCATATATATAATAAAAGTAGTATTTAACTGATAAATATTATCATGACATATAAAACTAAAATCTTAATATTTTATCAACCAAACCAATTCTGTATTCCTGCGGTAAGATCATTAGAAACATCTGAGTTTCAGCTAGGAATGGGAATAAGATTAGGGCGTGGAGTGACTTATAGTCATAAAGATTATATGTTTAATTATCCTAAAATTAGAAAACACTTTTTTAATCAAAAGATTAAAAATGTATCAGATCTTTATGATATAGATGCCATGTTTATTTTTTATGATAAAATCATATCTGAGTGCAAATATCAGTATATTTTTCCATTAAGTTCGGAGTTAGGTAATCATGTTCTAGCAAGATTAAATGAAAAATATAATTTAATGGGTATTAAAAAAGAACATATAGAGTTACTAGATAAAAATAATTATTATGATATAATGGAAAACATTGGAATTCCTATTCCCAAACGATATGATCTAGATGTAAAATTTCCTTTAATTGTAAAGCCAAGCAAGGGTTCATCAGGAATTGGTACAAAAATTATCTATGATTTCAAGGAATTAAACAATTGGTTTAGTGTAGGAGACCATCATCCAGAATCTCCTAGCTATGAGGGGGTGTGTTTCCAAGAACAGGTTAATGGAAAAAGAAGGCATCCCGAATATGTTAGTTACAACGGAGAGTATATTATCCAAGAATATATAGAAGCAGATTTAATTACTATATTCGGAAGAATCGTCAATAACGAAATTTATTATGATACAATATTTGATGTTAAGATTACAGAACCTCCTTATTGTGCAGAAATCGAATATTCATTTCCTTCAAAGGTGTGTTCAAAACTTGTCGAGGAAATATATAAAAATTGTTCTAAATTCCTAGATCATATAAAATTAAATAATAGTCCTTTTTTATTTGACATTTTAGTAACAAAAGACCAGTTTTTTATTATTGACTTTGGAATGAGAGTGAGTACAACGCCCCAACCTGCTATACATGCCATGTGTCCCAATTATAGTAAAGAATGGGTAACATCTTTACTTCAACAAAAAAGATATAAACCGAAATTCACTAAATCTTGTGTTTATAAACGTCCTCTTTTTCGTCCCGGAATAATAGAATCATTAGAATTTCAAAACTATGAGTTATTAGAATCTTATGAGCTTCCTAGCAAAGGGACGGAAATTCTAGAGCCCAGAAATGATAATTCTTTATTTCCAAACGGATATATGATAGCCGTTGCAGACACAAAAAAAGAAGCACTAGATAAAATCAAAAAAGTAGAAAATACATTTTTTATCAAATATAAAGATGAAGTCAAAACTATTAAATTATCAACGTGATCTTCCTATATTTGAGAAATGTATAGAGAAAGCCGTAAATCAAATTACAACAATAAACAATGAGTTTGTGTACGATAAACAGGATACCATAGACTGGTTAATCTCATTTAAAAAAGATTTCATAAATGGTAAATTATTAATGTCATCAATAATAATCGATGATGAACCTATAGCATTTTATTGCGCTAAAAAAATATCTATCCCAATATGGTTTGCAAGTTACTGGTCTTTTTTTGATAGAATTACAGATATAAAATTACACGATAAGATTGACATATTAGATAAACCTATATTAGAAAAAATGGAAAGTGAATTGTTCTATTCATGGTATATGATTGTGCCTCTAGATCCATTTCACAAAAAATTAGGGTCTATTAGATATATGCAACGGCATGATGAAATTTATAACAAAAAAAGGAGATATACCACATTTATTGAGCATGTTATTGATACAGAAAGTAAATTCGTGAAGTTAAGGAGCAATTCTTTTTTTAAATACTTTTTACCGAAAAAATTTGTCAAGCCTATAGTTTTATTTTCTAATCACCTTAAAAACGAATTTAGATCTCACAATTCATAAATAAGGCTATGAACACTATACATAAATTTAGATTATTGCATGTTGTAAACCATATTGTATCTATAACTGCAATAGTACTGGCTATTCAATCACAAGAATATTTTTGGTTTTTAATAGGGTTTTTATGTTTTTTATGGACAGGTATTATTGGAGTAAATGTTTCTTTACACAGATTTTATGCACATAATAGTTTCAAAACTTCTAGACTAGGAGAAGGAATTTTACTTATAAGTAGCATATTAACTAGTTTAGGAAGTCCAGCAATGTGGTGTAGTATTCATCGTTTACATCATAGTAAAAGTGATAAAGATGGGGACCCTCATAATCCTGTCCACGGAAGTCTCAAAACTTGGCTAGGATTTTGGAAACCTATCAAAATTCCAAAAAGATTCATAAAACCTTTCCTAAATAGTCCTACGAAAATTTTTATACATAACAACTATTTTTTAATAAATTGGTTTATTTTGGGTCTGTTATTAATAATCGATATGAAATTAGCTGGGTTCGTTTATGCTTTACCAGCAATAGGATGCTTTCATGGAGCACAAAGTATAGGTGTGTTACCTCATAAATGGGGATATAGAACATATGATACTCCGGATCAAAGTAGAAATAATTGGCTTGCTAGCATACTTGCATTAGGTGAAGGATGGCATAACAATCATCATGCCTACCCCGGAAGATGGTACCAAGGTGAAAGATGGTGGGAATTTGATCCGCCTGCATTTATGATCAAACATTTTTTCCGTATCAAAAATGGTATTTAGATACTTAGATTTACCAAAATTAAATTTAATAGAATTTTGTAATCAACATAATAATGATATATTTAAAGCAGGTTCTATAGGTGAATTCAAAGCATTTGATATAATCACAGATAATACCTTATTAGAAATACAAAAAATTTTTTTTCCTTATCTAAAAAGAATACAAAATAAACGTATATTCATTTGGTATCAAACTATGAATCCTACATTTAACAACAAAATTCATACAGATCCGAGAGAATATGCTATCTCATATATATTAAATCAAGGAGGAAACAATGTATCTACAAATTTTTATAATGATGAAAAACAACTTATAGAAAGTCATATTATAAAGAATAATTCTTGGCATATATTAAATACAAAGACTTTGCATAGTGTATCGGGTATAGAAACAAAAAGAACTGCTATAAGCATATCTTTGATACAAAAAGTAAAGCCAGAATTTATGCAATGGTTAAGAGAAAAATCATATGAATCTATACTTTTATAGAGTTTTTATTCCTATTCAAATTCTAACTTTATTATCCTTTGTTTTAATTTTTTATGGATATATAAAGATAGATTGGATCGCAATTTTTCTAGTCTGGTTTCTAATAGGCCCGATAGGGATGGGTGTGGGTTTTCATAAGTTACTAATACATAGACAATTTGTAACTTACAAGCCTATAGAATATCTACTAGCCCTATTAGGCACATTAAGTGCATATGCTAGTATAGCATTTTCTATTGGTAATCATTTATTTCATCACAAATATGCAGATACAGATAAAGATCCTAGCACTCCTAAAAAAGGATTTTGGGAAAGTTTTCTACTATGGAGAATGCGTAATGAAGCATTAAAAAATATTAACGTATTCAATTATTGTTTTAGAGAGTTTCTAAAAGATCCAGTCCTTAAATTCTTATCTGCTAAATTTGAATTAATTATTTGGTCGTATATTATTTTTTTATCGTTATTTGGGTTAGATGCTGTCGTTAATTTTTTCATAATACCTAGCTTTATTGAACATATGAGATTAAATGCAGTCAGCGCATTTAGTCATATAAACATACCTTTTTCTTATAAAAACTTTGAAACAAAAGATTCAGGTTATAATAATTATATTTTTGGCATATTGAGTATGGGATTTGGGTGGCACAATAATCATCATTATGACGAAATGGCTATAAGCAATAAAATCAAATGGTGGGAAATAGATGTAGAAGGTTTCATCGCTAGATGTCTTTCTAAAAAAATATGAATACTTACCACAGTTCTTACCTACACGGCGATCTAGATCATGAACTTAATAATATTCTATATACTCCTCTTTTGACACCTGAATTTCCAATATTTGATTTAGAAAAGCTAAGATTTTGGTTAGACGATACTTTTAAGAATTTTAATCATTTAACAAAATTTTTTACAACAATAAATTTATGTGCGGAAAATGATATGTCAATAGATTACCCATGGAGATTAACAGTGGCACACTGGAATATAACGGGAGAACGAAATCCTGGATATATAAACAATTTCGATTCTCTTTTTCCGGAAATAGTAACACATGTCCTAGATTCTTGGAAAATGACAGAGAACGAACTAGGGACATTGACATTTTTACCAATGAAAACTTCACATATCGGTTATGGATTCTGGCATAGCGATCCAGAGCCATACGGTTTAAGGCATTATATTAGTTTTGAAAATAATGACATTAATACTTTGGTACTTAGAAAAACAAGAGAATTCTATAATAAATTTGTATTAAAAAGATATTTAGGTAGTAGCGCAAAATTTGTCAATACCTTGTGTTCAGAAAGAGAATATCAATGTAATATACCCTTATTAAGTACAAGAGCATTTTTTATCAATAACACAAATGCTATGCATTCAACATTAACTAAAGTTGCTGGTAAAGAAAGAATTTGTCTAATAAGTGCTCCAAAAATAAGTGGTGACATAGGTGTTAACTTTTATAAAAGGAACAAAAAGTTTATATTAGATAGTGCCGCTCATTTTAAAGATTATTCTATTACCTATTACTAATTAATTTTATATTTTCAAAAATTGTTTGTAGTTCTGTATAACTATAATTTAACTTATCTTCCGATATTGAATATTCCCCAGAATACCATTCTAAATCAATACCGACTAAATTAAGCCATTTATCTCTTTTTATTTCATAGGTAGTGATAACATTTTGATACTTATTGTGAATTCCTTGCCGTGAATCAGCGTTCATCCAAATTTGCATCGTATAGGTATTATCATTTTCATTTGCCATATAATATGGAACGGCACATGATACAAAAATACTATATATTTCTAAACAGGAATTTTCATAATCTTTCCAAATTTTATAATTGAATAAATTTTCGGGAAGATAGTTTGGTAATTCTCTTTTGGTTTCAAATTCCTGCAAAATTTCTATAACCTTAAAGGTTCCTACATAATCTAAACTATTTTGATTTTTTTTAGAAAATCTAGAAGTTACAATAAATTGGTCCATAATAAAATATAAATATAGGAAATTATTTATTAGGAAACTTCCATGATTGATTTCAAAAAGATTCTATACTGTCCATTAGATATTCCAAAATATGAACAAGAAATTTCTATAGAGAATCTTCCTCATTTATACGATCACGTTGCTGATGAAGAAATTTTAAGAACTCGTAAACTTACTAGAAGAGAATTTTTTATTCTCAACACCTGGAATACTATATTTTTTAAGTTGCCAACTTATTCTGTAGATCCGAGTATTGTAAAAGATTTTACCACTGTTCAAAACCAAGGAACTTTTGAATGGACCGTAAAAGCACAACTGTTTTTTCCTGGACTTATTCAATGGATAGAAAATTATCTACCTTTTACAGAAATAAAATATTGCTTAGGCATTGTAAAAGCTGGAATCGTAGGTCCTCATATTGACATATATTTGCCGAACGAATTTGAATATTATACTAGAGTCGAACCATGTTTTTATAAAGCTGTTATATCAGGCGGACCCGGTGACGATAATAGCCTTTTTGTTATGAGTAATGTAACACAAGATAAAAAATATCTTACATATCCTAGTGAAACTAATAGTTTTGTAATAGGTGGAACTACTTGCTATCACGGAAATGATAATCCAGTCCCAGAAAATAAAATGATATTATATATGATGGGTATATTTGACGAACAACGTCATTTTGAATTGATAGAACGATCTTACCATAAATATCAAGATCATGTTATATTAGACAATTAATATGAATTTAGATGTCAACGATATCTTATATACCCCATTAGATGTTTCAGATAAACCAAAATTTTCTTTACCCGATATCGAGGATTGGATAAATCTCAATCATAATGAACAAAAAACTCATAGAAATTTTATTTCAAATTTAGGTCTAAGCGGAGAAAATAAAGTTTTAAATTATCCTTGGAATTTGACATTTGTTTATTATAACATATTTGAGGAAAAAATAGGATGGTTAGGAAATTTTGACACTGAATTTCCTATTCTAGCAGAATATTTTTATAGAAGTTTTAATTTAGAAATAGAAGATATAGGAACAATTATTTTTTTACCCATATCCCAAAATCATACAGGACTAGGATTTTGGCATAACGATCCAGACAGCATTGGTATGAGACATTACTTGGCCTTTGAACATCCCAACATTAATAAGTTATTATTGAGAAAAACAAAGATACCTTATAGTGAAAGACCGAACATTAATCTATACGAAACACCAGATCTTGTAGATGACAAAATTTACGAATGTAAAGTCTTGCATCCTATGCAAAGTTTTTATCTAAATAATGTTAGAGCCGTTCATGCCACACAAACAAATATAATTAATTCTAAAAGATTAGCTGTATTAGTTGTTGGTAAAAAAAAATTATCCAAATGTAGTGACTTGATCATAAGAAGTGCGTTAAAATACAAGAACTATTCAATCTTTTATTAAAATGCAATACGCTATTATTATTAATGCCTGGAAATGGCATAACTCTATATCTTATGCTTGTCTAGAAAGAAATATTTTTCCTATTCACATTTCAAGCTCTATGACTAGATTCCGTCAAACAATGTTAGGTGTCACTACACATTATTATTTGAGTTTCCACATTTTTATTGATATACGACAACTATTAAGTGAATTAAAACCATTTTTAAACAATATTTCTTTTGTGTTTAGCTGCGACGAACACGGACAGTACCTAAAAGACTTACTAGACATAACTCTCAAGCTTAATAATGGTCACTCAAAAGAAACTGCATACATAAGATATAATAAATTTGAACTTTTTAAAGCATTAGGAAATCCTTGTAGTGATAAAGATTATTCAAAGTTTATTAAATCGAATGGTCCTAGTATTATAAAACCAGCTGTAATTGAAAAATCTGGAGGTAATATAGATGTAAGTTATGTAGACACTAGTAGTAAAGTACAAGAACGTTCAGACTTTTTTATATCAAAGTTTTTGCCAGGTGATGAATATCAGGTCGATTTAGTGTCAAGTAATGGAAAGCATCAGTTTGTCAGCGTATGGAAAATGCTATTAACAGATCACATAGGACTATGGAGATATGGAGCAGTGCATATGAAATATGATGATGACCCTGTTTTTATGAAAAACCTATATCAAGCCTGTACATCATGGTTAGATAAACTTGATCATAAATTTGGACCTGTACACATTGATGCAAGATACAATGGTAAAGAATTTTATTGTATAGAAATAAATTTTAGGTTAGCTGGATGTGTTTATTATCCCATGTTATTAAAAAATTGGGGTAAGAAAAATCAAGTAGACCTCACAATTGATGCATACACTAATCAAGATAATTTTCCTACAACAGATTTAGACGTATTCAAAACCAAAGGATACATGACATGTACTTTTCTTCCAAACTACACAGAACGTAATTTTAATGATGTAGATTGGCCAAGAATAGAAAAATTTCCATCGGTTGGTATAATATTCTACATGTGTTGGAAAGGTCAACCCTTGCCCATCTGTACAAATAATATTCAGTCTGTCAGTGCCATAGCTAATCTATTCAACGAAGATAAAAATCAAATTAAAAGAGATTGGGAAACATTATTATATACATTTAACGGTGATAACTCAATTAAAATAGAATTTTGAAATGTTTAAAAATCCACCTAGAATATTCGGTCATAAGTCTGCCTTAGACAATGGAAATTTTGTTACATTAGATTATATTCTTAATAAGGACCAAGACGATTTTACATTAATGCATAGATTCTGTCCTCACAGAAGATTTCCAATAGACGCTCCAGGTAAGGTTGTAAATGAACTAACCTGTAAATTTCACGGGTTTAAATGGGATAGTAAAGGTAATCCTATTAATAACGATAAAAAGCTATCATGCGGAAAAATATCGTGCGGTGAGTCAAATTTAGTTTTTAAAAATTTTGAAGAACCATCTCACAGCTGGGTTAAAGATTTAAAAGAAGAATCTAATTTAAAATATAGTCATAGTTATTTTGGTAAAAGTCAAGGAAGTTGGTTATGGTTTATGGATGTTAACACTGACCTATTGCATGTATATAAACAAGGTATACATCCCTTTTTAAGTCAACAAATAGATTTAGAAGACATTAAAATGGAACACGGATCTAATTGGATCTTACAAAGTCATCCAGAAGGATGGTGGTGTTGTATTTTTCCCTTTACATTTATTGAATACGGGAGACCAGGAAAATTGGGAATTAACACTGTGGTTCCTAATAATTTAAATAACGAATTCGGGTTTCAATGGATGACTCAAATTTACTACGATGATAGGACTACTCCTAATGAGAAATTAATATTTGAAACTTTAGAAGAAGTATTTAAGGAAGACATAGGAGCTGCTGAACTGCAACAGGGACCTTATTTTCCATTGCATTGTGCATCAAATCGATATGAAGACCACTGTGTAATTTGGGGTGACTGGGTCAAAAACAACCGTATTTAAAAGATAAATTGTAGTTCACAATCTGTAAGCCAATATTCAGTGCCTGTTCCTATTTTACTTATAATATAATCTTGCATTCTATTCATGTAATCAGGTTGTTGCCCAGGAAAACCACTACCTTCATATCCTGTTAATTTAATTTTATTTTCTATATAAGGCCATATTTCTTTATGAATTGATATCCTGCTAGTCCAATTACTTAATTTGCCTGGCAGTTCATCATTAATTAAAGACCTAACTAATGGTAATTTATTATAAGCTTTTATAACACATGGATGAAATTCATACCAATCGCATATACTACTTCGATTGTTATGATAACAGTACATAGATGCATTATGATTACTTTCATTTAATGGAAATAACCATTTAGATTTTTTTGAATAATCCTTACCTTCTACTCTTTTCCAATAAGGTTCTGCTTCTCCCATAACAGGGATATTATCAACTAAATCTGTAAATTTTAAATGTGTTAACCTTGCTGCTCTAATACATTTACTTTTTTCAAATACTTCTAAAGCATCATTTTCAAAAAATTTCTTTAAATTAAAATTTATAATTTTGTAATTAATATTTAAATTTTTACAAATGTCAATGGCAGAATTAACATCTCTTAAATTTAAATCATCTTCGTATTTAAAAATATATGTGTTATGAGTTATTCCTGCCATTTTAAAAGATCTAACAACTACTTCACTATCTATACCACCGGATAGTAAGACATCAAAAGGTTCTGAATATTGGTCTCGCATATACTGCGAATTTTTTTTTAAAGCATCATGGTAAGATAATTTAAAATCCTCAACATTTGTTAAATCTATATGATAATTGTAAACGTCATTATTGCTCTCACGTTTTGAATAGAGGACATTATTATAACTCCATTTAAACCAATTATTAAAATTATTAAAAACCATTAAATTTTAATTAATCGGATCACTAGAGCACTAATGTCTAACTCCCACCATTTTTCACCGCAGCTAAAGTTTCTGGGATGTCTATGGTGATTATTATGCCATGTTTCTCCCCAAGTAGGTATTGCCCACAACCAATTGTTTGCACTTTGATCATTCAGCTTGTATGTTCTATATCCACCTAACCATAATGGTTTATGTCCAATATAGTTAACTACATTACTCATTATAATTGTTATTACCACAGGTATAGAATGCAGGAATATCATAAGATAAATTCCTCCAATTAAATATAGCAAAGCGCCATATAATAAAATTATAGCAAAATAATATCTATGTAAAAATTGATGAAACTTATCAACTATAATGTGCTTCATTTTCCATTTGGTGTTTTCATCCACTCCTTGGTGATAGTTTAAAGTAAAAACTTTTATGCCTTGATACAGTGGGCTATGAGGATCTCCTTTTTTATCACTTTTTCTGTGATGGTTAATATGAATAGCCACCCAAGCTAAAGGGCTTCCTGTACCTCCTAAGCATCCTAATATGGAAAAAAACTTAGTTATGAAAGGATATGTTGTATAACTTTTATGTGTCAAATTTCTGTGATATGTTACAACAATTCCTAAACATCCATATAAGAAATATCCAATCAAGATTAATCCCAATGATTGAAAATTAATTTCAAATTGGTAAAAACCAACGATACTTAGAAAAATAGAAATTACAAAAAAAACCTGTGCTCCTAATGTATTACTAGCAAAAATATTCATCGCAAAATTACCTTTTAAGTATCTCTGATATATATTTATCTTGTTTATAAAATCATTTTTTATGTTCTTCTTTAAGTATTCTCTTTTTAATAATTACCGTATCAGATTTAAGTTCTTCTCCCATTAACTTCCAAAACAACTTATCATCTGGTATTGTATTAGGAGGAATTTCTATTTCGGTAATGTGTTCATACCTTAAAGAAAATTCTTTAGTCCATTGTCTTTCGTATACTTTTTTAATTCTCTTTGTTACCGTATAATAATAGATATAGTAGTACTTATCTTCTGCAAAATTAAAAGCATGTGCTATTAAATTTTGAATTTCACTATCTTGCCATTTGAAATAATTTCTAAAATTTCTAGTCAGTAAATTTATAATTGCCCAGGATCTTTCTTCATGCCAATTAAAAAAAGCTATGGCTACCCAAGAAGTTAATTGTTTATCATTGAAAAAACCAAAAACATAATATCTTTCATTTAATTCGAAATATTTTTTATAAGAATTATTAAACTTTTCTAATGACATCTTAGTTATTCCTGAATGCCTTTCTTTAAGTTTAAATATTTCTAGGCATTGTTCAAAATCTTCAGAGCCTAGTAATCTTCTTATTTTACTTTTAATCACTTTGAAATTAATTTTATTAAATTACCAACAGGATCATATTCCCACCATTTGCCACTTATTTCTTTACCATAGTGGTAATGAGTGCTGTGTGAATGATGATTGTTGTGCCATGCTTCGCCTAGATATAAAGGCCATAATAGTATATTGTTTTGACTGTGCCCTGAACTTTTTGTTTGATAATTAATATAACTTAAAGGTGATTTCATATGACCTAGATAATTTTGAAAATTTATAGACAGTTGTACAAGGACTATAGGTAACAACCATCCAAAATATACATATGATAAATTATAAGAGGCAATACAGATTAAAGGTAAAAACAAAATTAACCAATAATATTTGTTTATGAGTAAGTTCTTTTTAGTCATCAAGTGTCGTATGCGCCAAATTTCTAATTGATTCCCTTTATGATTTCTATCAAGCAAGGATAAAAATTTGAATGTGTTTCCATGAGGGGTGTGAGGATCATTTGGTGTGTCTACAAATTCATGATGATCTCTATGTAAATACGACCAAGCAATAGGACTTCCTCTCATTGCCAAAATGCTTATATATGTAAATAAATTTTCTATAATTGAATTTTTAAATCTAAAACTTCTGTGACTAAAATATCTATGAAGCATTAAACTCAATCCAATTGACATATAGATATGATAAAACACAAATGTTAAAAATAGATTAGAAATAGACAATTCAAAATAAAAAATACCTACCAAACATAGAAACCTAGCTATTACATGAGAAATCCTTAAGGATTCGGAACTTGCTTGAAAGATAGACGATGATTTCATAATAGTTAAATATACATATATTTATTTAAAATTTATGTTTAAACTAGAAAATTTTAGTCAATCTAATAAAGATATATTTTATAGATATCTTAAAGATCAAGCATTAAACTCTAAAGATATAGCAGCAAAAAATATGTGGGATGAATCTAAAAGCAAATCGTCATTAGTATATATTTTAGAAAATACAGATAGATTTTTATACCCTAATGGGGAATTTAATATTCTTTTCTACAACAGTTTAATAGTAGGTTGTGCAGGCGTTTATAAGAGCTTATTTTCAAATGAAATTGCACTTGCGGGAACTAGAGCCTGGTTAAGCAAAGAATTTAGGAACAAGCATATTTTAAGAGAATATTTTTTACCGAATCATAAATTATGGGCTAAAATGAACTATTGTAAAGCGGTAGCTTTATGTTTTAATGAATATAATAAATCTTTAATTAAAGTTTTTAAAAGAACAAGATTAGGAGAATCTAGTAGTAGAGTTAATTTTAAAGAACCAAAACACTTGTTTTATAACGGAATTTGTGAAATTGATTTTCCTGTTATTATTCAACATACAAAACAATATGTGATATATGAAAAATTAGATACTAATTTTATGTTCGATTGGCAATTAATTAAATATAACAATTAATCATAAGATTTTGGATAATCAAACCTTATGCTTAAAAACTCAGCAATATTTTTGTTTGATCTATTTTCAACATTGTGAAACGGCTCTATATTAATCATCATATTATTTGTAAGTTGTGTACTTGATATGAGAATAGCATCTTCAACATTTAAATAAGGAACGGAATTTTTTTTTCTAGGAGAAGAAGAGGGGCCTGGTTTATAATATATCTTACTATCATCATTTGGTATCCATGTATTATAGTACACATCATTATTTTCTCCTAAAATATATATATAGGATTTAGTCTCTTGAGTTTTACTTATAATATCTTTATCTTGATGGATAAGGATACTTCTTTCTGGTGGTATGCAAAAATATAAAATTCTAAAAATATTAGAAAGTTTAAATTCTTCCTCGACAAGATGTTTATAAAAAGTTACATTATATGCAAACTTATTTATATGACCTGTTTTTGATAAAATACGAAAAGGAAAATTTTTCATTTAACTTTGCAAAGATAAAATTCGTAATATAATATTTATATTTAGGTAAGAGATACTAGAGAATTACCTAATAGGATGGGTTCGATTCCCTAACCTACCACCAATTAACTTGGTAAATAATAATAGGAGAACTATAAATGGCAAAGACTAAAGATATCAGTAGACAGCACAAAAAAGTTGAAAAGCTCACTAGACAGGGTGGAAAAAATCCAAAAACCAGCGCAATGAACAAGAGTCAAAAGCGGAGTTTTAAAATTTATAGAGGACAAGGAAAATGAGCAAGTGTGGATGTGGAAGAAGTCCTACAGGAAATTGTATAGGTTGGCATAGCTTAAGTAAAGAAGAATATAAAATAAAGTTACAGGAATGGAATAGTAGTTTAGAAGTCACTGAGGAAGAAGAAGAATTTTTTATAGAATTGAACAAAAAGAATAAGTAAGTCATATGCTGCATTAGCTCAGTGGCAGAGCAACTGCCTTGTAAGTAGTAGGTCGTCAGTTCAAATCCGACATGCAGCACCAGTATTAGGAGCAATAAATGAAAAGATTAATCGCTATAGGTGATCATTGGACCTCAGGAAAGGGCATAGAA
>Ga0214923_10004019_pt1 | contig 18102 bp, 17 predicted proteins | sample LL1510_MetaG_FD_177993 | JGI IMG/M metagenome (GOLD analysis project Ga0214923, IMG submission 177993) | Freshwater microbial communities from Lake Lanier, Atlanta, Georgia, United States - LL-1510 | ecosystem: Environmental > Aquatic > Freshwater > Lake | place: USA: Georgia | collected... | reverse complement strand
AGTCTCGCTCTTCATAATTTTTGAACATGTCCTGGCTCGCGCAGCCCGGAGACAACAAAACCACATCTCCGGAGCGAGACTTTTGATAGGCCACGTAAACCGCCTCTTCAAAAGTACCCACCAAAAAGGTTTCACTATGGTCACCAATCGCCCGGTTCAACTTCTCTTTTGCTTCTCCTACGAGAATTAAATTTTTTACAAACTTTTTGATGTAGGGTATCAGAGGTTCATACTCCTCACCTTTATCTTTTCCCCCTGCAATCAAAATCACCGGCTCTTTGAAGCTCTCAAGAGATCTCATCAAAGAATGAACATTTGTACCTTTAGAATCATTATAAAAAGATACTTGGTTTTTCCTTGCTACAAACTCCATTCGATGAGGCAGAGGTTTAAAGTTTAATAAAACCTTCTGAATCGCTTCATTAGAGATACCCGCCACTTTCGCCGCTAACATTGCAGCCATCATATTCTCTCGATTGTGAAGCCCTCTCAGCAGAGCTCCCTGCAGCGGAAAAAAGTGTTCCTTCCATCGCTCAGTTCGGAGCGCAATTTGTCCAGGCTCGAGATTGGCTCCTTGGAACTTCTCAGCAAAGTGGGGGGGAACTTTGTTAAAAGAATCAGTAGTAAAATACAGATGCTTAGCAGCAGTTCCTGAAAGCTGTGACATTAACTTAGAATCTCTTAAGTTAGTCACAACATAATCCTCTTCAGTCATGTTGTTTTTCAAACGCAATTTGGCTTTAACATAATCTTCAAAACCAGAGTAACGGTCTAGGTGATCGGGAGCTACATTTAGAAAAACGGCTACGTGAGGCTTGAAATCAAAGCAGGTCTCAAGCTGAAAACTACTTACCTCAACTACTACATAGTCACATTTTTCTCTTCGGGCTGCGTATTCACAGAGAGGGACACCTACATTTCCACCCAAGAAAGCGGTTTTACCCCCTGCTTGAATCATTTCATGAATCAAGTGAGATGTGGTGGTTTTTCCGTTGGTCCCAGTGATGGCTATTATTGGCTCCGTAATAAATTGGGCAGCTAATTCTATTTCACTGATTACAGGGATATTGCTTTTTCTTGCTTGCTCGAGAGGTTTTATATCAAGTCTTACCCCGGGGCTTACAACAATTAAATCTTGGTCGGTGAACGTTTTTAAAACATGCTTACCTAACTCGGCCTCGAACTCATATCCTTCTAAAGCATCCAACGAGTCCTTGAGATCGCTTTTATTAAGCTCATCAGTCACTGTAACTTTTAGCCCTTTTTTACAAAGCAGCTTCGTTGCTGAGACCCCACTTCTGCCAAGCCCAACTACAAGAACCCGCATTCCTTTTTTTAACTTCTCCATAATTTACCTCTCTCTATCTTAACTTCAATGTCGCTAATCCTAGCATTGCTAGCACGAGCGAAATAATCCAAAATCTGACTGTTATTTGAGGCTCTGCCCATCCCGACAATTCAAAATGATGATGGATTGGAGCCATTCTAAACACTCTCTTACGAGTTGTTTTAAAGGAAATTCGTTGCGTAATCACTGATACTGCCTCGACCACGAAAATGCCACCTACAATCGCTAGGACAAATTCATTTTTAGTGATCACGGCAATCGTTCCCAAGGCCGCTCCTAAAGCCAAGGCCCCGACGTCTCCCATAAAAACTTGAGCCGGATAGGTGTTAAACCACAGAAAACCCATACCGCTACAAACGATGGACGCACATAAAATAGAGAGCTCACCCGCTTCTTTGATAAACGGAATGTAAAGATATTCAGCCAGTTTTGCATGACCTGCTAGATAAGAAAGAATTCCAAAAGTTAGAGCTGTAGTAATAATTGGACCTATAGCGAGTCCATCCAAGCCATCTGTTAAATTAACTGCATTTGACGAGCCCACGATGACCAACCACGCCAGAGCAAAGTAGAGCCAGGAAATTTGGGGGGTCATATTTCGGAAAAATGGAACATTGAGAGAGGTGTCAACTTTCAACACCCCAAAAAGGACGTAAATAGTTATTAATGTGAAGAGAGTTTGAAGAAACATTTTGGCTCGTTCAGATAAGCCTTTTGAATTTTTTTCGGTGATCTTTTTAAAGTCATCAAGCCATCCAATGAATCCAAAGGCCAACATCACTCCTAAGACCAACCAAACATACTTATTAGCCAAATCAGACCAAAGAATAGTTGAAACTGTGACACTGAGTAAAATCAGGATTCCACCCATAGTTGGAGTTCCGGATTTTTTTAAGTGGCTCTGGGGACCATCAGTTCGAATGGTCTGTCCGTACTGTTTATTGCTGAGAATTTTTATAAAGTGGGGGCCCAACAAGAGACTCAAAAGAAAGGAGGTTAAGCCAGCTCCTATGGCTCGAAACGTGATGTATTTAAAAACATGGAACGCATGGAAAGACCCATGTAGTGGATATAGCAATTGATATAACAAACTCTTCTCCCGCGCTGTGGTTTATAAAAATAAGCTTCTCCGGGCAAGAAAAAACTTATAAACACATGAATATATTGAATTATTTAATTTCTAATACCAAGCAATTTTGGTGATTCTGCGCGTAAAAACAAAATGAGATAGTGAGCTAAAAGTTAGCAAACTACTTTAAAACGGATAGTAATTGGTCCAGTTTAACTCCTCTTGATCCTTTCAAGAAGATAATGTCTCCCCCACGGATGAGTTCGGGGACTTTCGCACGAGCCTCTTGAATCGAGGGCAAATGACTGGTTAAAGTTTGCGGACATCTTTGCTTAACTCTCTCCGCAATTTTATAAGCATCCCCTTCAACTGTTATCAATTCGATTGCGGGATTATCTACGTTCAACCAATCTGCTAAATAATCTCCTACTTGCTCGTGAAGTTTTTCAGAAAATCCCCCCAGTTCTCTCATTTCACCTATCACTAGAACTTTTCGACGTTTAGGAGCAAGTTTTTTTAAGGAATCGAGTGACGAAATCAGGGCTTTTGGATTTGAATTATAAGTTTCATCTATAAGAATTTTATCCTGGGATAGCTGAATGACCTCTCCGCGGTGAGATGCTGGACGAATATTTACAAGGCGAGCTTTAATTTGCTCAACTGAAACCTCGAGAAGTTGAACCATAGCGATAGCCGCAATAATGTTTTGAGCATGATGTTCTCCAAAAATTGGCAATGCTGCACTGATTTGCTCAGAACTTATTTTTATTCTAAGGTTTAAAAACCCTGTTTCTGGATCCATGAACCCATTTTCCAAAAAAACATCTGCAGTTTTCTGTTTTAAGGAATATGTTTTTAAGCCAAAGTTAGTTTTTGAATTTAGTTGAAAAAGGCTTTTGTAAGCTTCCATGACCCAAAGGTCATCTGCATTTAGAGCAATTCCTCGACTCTTTGAATCTTTAGCCAAAAATTCAAACATCTCTTTTTTAGCTCGATAAATCCCTTCTTGTCCCCCCAACTTTCCGATATGAGCATCACCAATATTGGTAATCATTCCAAATTGAGGCCTAAAGCGCTGACAAAGCTCGGCAATTTCTCCAAAATTATTCATTCCCATCTCAAGAACTAAATTTTGGGTTTTATCATTAACTAAACAAAGGGTACGAGAAACCCCCATTAGGTTGTTAAAACTTGCTGGGGAACTCACTGTGTCCTTGCCCAAAAGTGTAGCCACCATATCTTTTGTGGATGATTTCCCTGCACTTCCAGTGATGGCCAGAACAGGCCCTGTAAATAGATGTCGAATGCTCTCGCCAATCGCAATGAGAGCCTCCAGAGAATCACGGACTTTAATTTTGGGAACATCAAGCTCTTCCGCGCTTTCGCAAATGACTCCAATGGCTCCAGCAGTCACAGCCTCTTTGACAAATCGATTCCCATCGAACGATTCCCCTTTGAGAGCTAGATAAACATCACCAGGTTTCAGCGTCCGGGTATCAGTTGAGATAGTCACAACCGGAATTCGAGCATTACCTTTTGGACTCAACTCTCCCTGAGTCCACTGAGCCAATTGTTCAAATGTTGTCGAGGCATACATAGCTTACAGCTATTTTCCTGGATTCTGATATCAGCGTCAAAGATTGTTTGTCTTTTCTGTTTGACGGCCCCTTTGCTGCGTGGTTTCTTCGCACTTCGAAATAGGAGGATACATGCTGAAAGAGTTTTTGGGGTTCTTAAAACATTACGGAGTCATCGGTTTGGCAATTGCGGTTATTATTGGCGGAAAGGCCAATGAGTTGGTTTCATCTGTAGTGAATGACCTCTTAATGCCCTTGATTTTCCAGCCAGCGCTTAAAGCAGCTAATGTGGATGATATCAGAAAACTCAGTTACCACGGTATTCTGTACGGCAAAGTAATTGGTACTGCTATCGATTTTGTCATCGTTGCGTTTGTAGTTTTCATATTTGCCAAATTCATTCTCAAAGAAGAAACAGTCACAAAAAAATAATCAATTGAGAGGCCCCTATGCGTAGAATATTTTTATTTACCTTAATTTTAATACCCCAAATCTTGGTGTCGGAAACAAATCCCAAACCTAGCAAACTTAGCCACGACTCAGAAGCCGGAGTTATTTTAGCCTCAGGAAATAGTGAGACTCAGACCTACAGTTTAAAACAGCTTACCTCCTATGACTGGAATCAAAACACATCGAAACTCTCAGGCTCATACCTTCTTGGAAAAACATCAGGAACCGAAACAGCTAAAAAGTGGGATCTGGGCCTTCGTTACGAACGAGCTCTATCCGAAGTGTGGTCTGTCTACAGTGGTTATCAGATCGACAGTCTTCCCTTTGCTGGAACAGACCTTAGACACACGGTTGATATCGGCGCAAAACTCTTTATTCTAAAAAATGCTCAGCATGATCTTGGAAGCGAACTCGGTTATCGACTTACAAAAGAAAACTTCACCGCTGACGCTGGAAAGACCACTACTGGATATCTCACCAGTCATATGAGTCGAATTTATTTGGAGTGGAATAGTAAGTGGACTTCAAATATAAACTCAAAACTTTGGGGTGAATACCTCCAGAGCTACACCAATACTAAGGATTACCGTTTTAACCTTGAGCCCTCGCTCAGCGTCTTACTCAATGAAATGTTTTCCATAAAACTTGCCTATCTAGTTAACTTTAGAAATGTTCCTGCCGTGGCAGGTAAAAAGACGGTTGATACTTTGTACACAACGTCTCTAGTGGCGAAGTTTTAATTTCCAGTTGGGAATTTGGGCTATTCAAAGACCGTAAAAATCTCGCACAACTCGTATGTCGTCAAAATCTTGTTTCTGAGTCCCAATAATCTGATAAGTCTCGTGTCCTTTACCTGCAATTAATACGATGTCCTCTTGCTTTGCTAGTTTAAGAGCCAAACAGATTGCAGCTCGCCTGTTAATCTCTCTATGATAACTAGTTTTATCTCTTTCTATTCCTACTTCGATATCATTCAAAATAGAATCAGGGTCCTCGGTTCTTGGATTATCGGATGTAGCCACTGTGATGTCACTAAATCGAGAAGCTACTTTGGCCATTTTAGGTCGCTTTGTTTTATCCCTATCCCCTCCGCAACCAAAAACCGTAATAATTTTCCCCGCGGCATCGCCACGAAGTTTGTGAAGTGCTTTCAAAACATTTTCCAAAGCGTCATCAGAGTGAGCATAATCAACAAAAACGCTCGGATAATAATCTCCAACCACAGCTCTTTGCAAACGCCCAGGAGCTCCGAAAGATTTGGACAAAGCTTTGACACTGAGAGAGAGATCCTGATTTAGTCCTTCTACTACTGCTAAGACAGCTAAAATATTCATTAGGTTATGTTCGCCTATTAGAGGAGAGACAAATTCAAATTCTCCCTGCGGCGTTTTAATTCTGGCCATAATCCCGTTCTTTCTAAATTCGGAGTGGACAACACTAAAATCAGCATTGGGATTGGCTAATGAAAAAGTTAGTTTTCTCTTAGCATCCGAGGTTTTTAAAACTTTTTCGCTCTGCGGGTCATCGAGATTAACTACCACGCATGGAACATGATAATCTGAGAATAATTTAAGTTTGGCTTCAAGATATGATTCCATTGTTTGGTGATAATCCAGATGATCTTGAGAGAAATTGGTGAATACAGCCACTTTAAAATCTGACCCCTGGGTCCGATACTGATCTAAAGCAATGGAAGAAACTTCAATCGCACAGGCCTCAACACGTCTTTGAGCCATCCGATGAAACAGCTCTTGAAGCTCGATGGGTCCGGGAGTAGTCAGGTTCGAATCTAAAATCTCTCTACCGATCTTGTTCTTGACGGTGCCTATCATTCCAGTCACCAATCCCATCTCAGTCCAGAGCTGATCTAAGAGAAAACAAGTGGTTGTTTTTCCATTGGTCCCGGTAACCCCAACCAAATTAAAATTTGTGGTCGGGTTTCCCCAAAACCTCGAGGCGATCTTTCCTAAAATCTCGCGCGTAGACCTAACTTTTACCCACAAATCGGCCCTAGGTTCAGTCGAGCTCTCAACGACTGAAATAGCACCCTTGCGACTCACCTCTGATAGATAAAGATGACCATCGGAATGGCCACCTTTAAGTGCAACAAATAAACTTCCCTGCGAAACACATCTAGAGTCCTGAACGACATCGACAATCTTGGTATCCAAACTCACCGAAGATTCAATAATTTCAGAGGGCTGCAAGAGCTCTTTAATAGTTTTCACGATACCCTCAGAGATACAGGGAGTTTGATAGTATGTCCACTTGGTATTGGCTGGAAGGATCTAAGTATTTGGAGAGAAATGTAAATTGACTTCACTCTGGGGAGAAATAATAGCGCCAGACTCGGGGGATTGTCTATCCACAAAACCTTCACCCACCATTTTCACTGAGTTCACGTGTTCCCCCAAGATTCGAAGGGCTTCACGCATACTCAGCCCCTTCAAATTAGGCATGTACCAAACGCCATCTGCTGCGACTCGAATTTCTGGCATAGGAATAAGTTCTGGCATCATGTGTTCTCTAGGAGGAGTCACTAAATTTTTAACGACTGCAGTCTTCGGAACTCTATCCATGATTTGCATCGAGCGTTCAGCGATTCTCTTAAACACAGGAGCAGCTATAATTCCCCCATAGTACGGAAATTTTGGCTCATCGATCATAACACCGATCAATAACTCTGGCTTTTCGGCTGGCAGGAATCCTATAAACGAAGCGAGATATTTCTTGCTATCATAGCCCAACCCAGGCTCATACTTTTGAGCAGTCCCTGTTTTTCCAGCGACTCTAATTCCATCTATTTTAGCTTTGTTCCCAGTAGCTCTATCACTCTCTGTAACTGCCACTAGCATTTCCCTCATCGCTTTGACTGTATTCGAACTCAGTATTTTTCTTGCTGAACTCGCGTTAACTCCAGGAATCTCGACTTCGTTCAATAAAATTTTGGGGCGAACCCAATATCCATCGTTCGCAAATGGAGTGTAAGCCATTACCATCTGAAGGGGTGTTACTGATATTCCCTGTCCGAATCCAACTGTAGCTTGATAAAACGCTTTCCAAGCATCATCGCTTTTAGCCACTGAAGAGACCTCTCCGGGCAAAGAAATCTCTGTTTTTTTTGTTAGATTAAAATTATCGAGAGTTTGCTTAAGTTTTTTGGGGCCCAAACTGAGTGCAACTTTCGCTGCTCCCGCATTGCTCGAATGCTGAATAATTTCGGAAAGTGTTATTTTACCAAACTTATGATTCTCTTCCGCTTCATGAATGACCATATTTCCAATCTTTAAATTCCCCATCTCACAATCAATCTTCGAGTTTGGGCTAAAAAGCTTAGATTCTAAAGCTTCCGCGGCAAAAATAGGTTTTAGAGTGGAGCCAGGTTCATAAAGGTGAGAAGTCCACAAATTTGTCGCATGACCCGCTGGAGTTCCACTGGGATGATTCGAATCCAGCAGAGGTCTTTGCCCGATCGCAATAATTTCTCCAGTATGCGGATCGATGACTACAGCCATCACGTTCCTGCCACCGGTTGTTTTTTCTGCTTTTTCAAGCTCCTCATCCACTACATGCTGAATTCTTCGGTCTAAAGTGAGACGAATGCCGTCTTTGTTATTAAAACTGTCACCATAATTTTTTTCTAAATAACTCAAATTTCCTTTTCCATCTCTGGGAATTGCAGTTTTGCTCCGACTATCCACTAATTGCTTGTTAAGAAAAAGCTCTATACCGGCAATCCCATTCCCATCGATGTCAGTAAAACCTAAAGTTTGGGCCGCTAAAGTCGAATTGGGGTAATAACGATGATTTTCCGGCTCGACGAATACGCCTCGTAACTTTAGGGCAATAAGTTTGTTAGCTAATTCCTCAGTTAGCTGTCTGTGAAGCCAAACAAAACTTTTCCTTTTATCCAGTTTTTGTAGCCACTTTTGAGGGCTGCCACCTAATACACGAGCCAACGAGGTTGCAGTCTTTTTTCGTGCTTTGATCATTTTTGGATGAGCGAAAACCGACACGGAGGGCATGCTTACCGCTAACTCCTCCCCATTTCTGTCTAAAAGAGGGCGACGATACTGTATTTTTTTATTTATTTTATTGTATTGACGTTGAGCGAGGACTTCTAAACCTGAATTCTTCCAGAGTTGCAATTGAAACAATCTGAAGCCAATTAAAACAAAGAAAGCTACGAAAGAAATATAGACGAAACCCAAACGAATTTTGATCCACTGGCTAATCAAAAGTGTTTTCCTTCACTTACCAGAGACGGCATTTTGAGATTTTGTTGTAACTTAGGGGGCTCTAATCCTAATTGCCCCGCAAGAACCTGAAGCTTCTTAGGAGATGTTAATTTTAGCCAATGGACCCGTAAAGCTTGAGTGTCCTGCTCAATCTGCCGATACTGCCGTTCTTTATCCACAAATTGATAAGTCGATTTGACCGTCATGGCCCTGATCCAAACCAGAGTGGCTGCCAAAACAAACACGGATAGAAAAAGAAATGTTAACTCTCTGTTGAGAGATTTATTTTGAATCATTGATTTTTATCTTGTTGGAGAGTGTTTTTGGGACTCTTTAATTTTACGTGTTTAATCAGATTTTTTCAACGCACCTAAGTTTAGCGCTGCGCGCCCTGGGATTTTCCAGCAACTCTTCCCTGGATGGCTCCACCGGTTTTTTGGTAACAAGTTTTACTTTAGCCTCTAAGCGACATCGGCAAATGGGCTCTTCGCAGATGCAACGTCCTGCGGCTTTCAAAAAGATTTTTTTTATGACTCGATCCTCCGTCGAGTGAAAAGTGATCACGACAAGTCTTCCACCAGGCTTTAGCCTATCGATTAAGGTGGGAATAGCCATCTCCATCTCATCCTTCTCTTGATTTACCATCATCCTTAACGCTGTAAACAAAGCAGTTGCGGGGTGGGATTTACCGGGTAATTTAGGGCCTGCAAGTTGCGCTAACTGGGTGGTGTTCTGAAGTCGCCCCTCATGGAATGCTCCAATAATTTTACGAGCTAATTTTCTAGACTCTCTGATTTCAGCATTCTTATAAAGCTCATCTGCCAACTCCTCCGGAGTGAGACGGGCCAACCAACTAGATAGGGGTTCGCCTTCTCCAGGATTCATTCGCATATCCAGAGGACCTGGTTTCATTAATGAGAAGCCCCGTTCCGCTTCCAAAAGCTGACGAGTACTCACCCCAAGATCAACGAGAATTCCATCAAACATGAAACCTTCAGTTTGACCCAAAAAACTAGTGAAAGGACCCTCAACCAACTTCAACCTAGGGTCACTTCTGTATTTTCCATGCTTTCGATATCGGTCCAAGGTGCTTTTATCTCTGTCATTTCCTATTAGAAGACCAATATCACTTCCCAATAAGACATCAGAATGCCCAGCTTCTCCAAAAGTTAAATCAGCATAAACGCCACCAGACAAAACATTAATATTATCAATAACTTCTGATAGTAATACTGGTCGATGAAGTCTTTCCATAAAGAATTTTTATGCGCCGCATATTTTTTTCTAAAGTCTGATAACGCAGTGCCGATAAAGACACTGTGCGGCGTAATGCGTCGCGCTATTTAACCCATTTATCAAGTTCTAGCCCAAAGGGAAAGAACTAAAGGAGCTTACCATGGCACTAACCATATTAACCAATTTGGCGTCGCTTAATACGAAGCGCCACCTTGAGGAATCTTCGGAGAAGTTCTCTCAGGCTGCCGAACGCATAGCGACAGGAAAACGTATTAACAAATCGGGCGATGATGCCGCCGGACTCTCTATTTCGACCAGCATTGAAGGACAGGTCAGAAGTATTCAGCAAGCCCGAAGAAATGCCCAAGATGCTCTCTCCCTTATGCAAGTTGCCGAAGGGGGCATGAATGACGTGAACAATTTGATTGTTCGCTTACGAGAACTAGCGATGCAAGCATCAAGCGATAACGTGGGCGATGCTGAAAGAAAGTCCATCCAATTTGAAGTGAATCAAGTTAAACAAGAGATCGAGCGGTTGTCTGGTGCAACTAAGTTTTTAGACAATCCATTATTGAATGGAAAAGGGAGAAATTTCTCTTTCCAAATTGGGCCAGACAATAATGAAAACAATCGATTTGAATATGATTCATCAAAACTAGACTTAAGTGTGTCGACTTTAGGTCTGTCGAATGTTGACCTCTCTGATATTGAATCAGCCAGAGATTCTCTTTCTTCAATTGATGAATCGGTTAAAAAACTAGCAGATCCTAGAGCTGAATTGGGTGCACTCCAAACTAGACTACAATCAGTTTCAAACAGCTTGTCGGTTTATGAGGAAAACATGACAGCTGCTCGGTCCAGAATTATTGATGCTGATATGGCAAAAGAAACTGCAGAGGTGGTGAAAGCCCAAGTATTGCAGAAAGCTGGGGTTGCGATCTTATCGCAAACCAACATGACACCTGCTATGGCATTGAAACTACTTGGAGATTAGCTAGCGTTAAGCCGTAAGCTAAAAATGGGGAAAAATCGGCTTACCCTTTTGACGGGGTAAGCCGATAGATCTCTTAGGGAGCAGCTTATGGCGGTGAATCCTCTAAGTCCAACAATTCCGTACTCGGTGACTGCCTCTAATGAAACATCAGATAATTCTCGTCAACGACAAGAAAAAAACACCGAGGATAATGATCCGAAACTGAAAATTAAGTTAGTCCAGGAGAGGTCTGGTCAAGACTCGCTTGAGCCAGACTCCAAACAATCAATAGTCTTTGAAGCATCGGAACTCGCCAGTCAAATTGTTGACAGCTTCAAAGTCATAGAACTTCTCTCGCATCGCCCCAAGTTGAAGAAATCTGTACTGAACTGCTTCTCAAAGAGTAAAACATCATTTGAAAACAGCCAAATTACTGACATCAAAAAATACAATAAAGCTTTTTAATTCTAGCTCATTAATCGCTTTGAGGATTGCATTCATTAGACCTTGCTTCTATACTGAAAGAGTAAGTTAGTAGACATTTCTCCTCTGAAAATTTCCTAAAATTTTTTAAAATATAATTCAAGGAGTCTGGTGTGCCTGGCATATCACTGGATACAATTTCAAATTTAAGTCCAGAGTTCCAAAAGGCTTTTGGAGCTGCGATTCAGGCTGAAAAGAAACCCATTGAGCAACTTGAAGAGCGAAGGACTGTGGTTGAATCTAAAGTGAATTTACTCACGGATTTAGCTGCCAAAGTAGATAGCTTAAAACAGATTTTGCCCGCAGTTGGAACGCCTTTTGGACTCCGCGAACTATCGTTAACCACCGATGATGAAAAAATCATCACAGGAAGTGCAGACAAAAGTACTGCTGACAAAGGCAAGCACAGCATTGAAGTTGTTCAACTGGCTGGGTCAGCCTCCGCACTTTCAAATCCACTAGCTGATAAAACAGATACTAAGATCGGTACGGGTTATATTACTTTCACAAACAAATTGGGTGAAACAAAGGAAATCTTTATAGACGATGACAACTCTACTCTGGAAGGTGTCGCAAGCGTTATCAACTCCTCTGGCACAGGTCTCAAGGCGACTGTCATCAATGACAATTCAGGTGATGAACCCTCCTTTCGACTACTTCTCAGAGCAGAAGGAGTAGGAACACAGAGTGATGTTCAGTTTCCAGAGTTTTACTTCTCTGGTGGCGAAGAAGAAATTTACCTCGAGTCCACTCGCGAAGCTTCCAATGCAATTATCAAGTATCAAGGATTCGAAATTCAGAGCCCAACAAATGAATTAAAAGATCTAATTCCCGGAGCAACACTAAATCTCAAAGGGATAACAGATCCCGGGAAACCATTAACAGTTTCCATCGAGCAGGATATTCCAAAGACCGTCACAAAAATGAAAGATGTTGTAGAGAAAATAAATCAGGTGTTTTCATTTATCCAAAGTCAGAACAAACTAGATGAAAAAACTGACACTTCAAAAACGCTAGGCGGAGACTATGGAATTCGTCTGGCAGAAGACCGATTGAGAAACGCTTTACAACAAAACTCACTAGGTGACCCTTCAAAACAAATTAAATCAATCGGTGACTTAGGTGTTCAATTTAATAAGCAAGGTACTTTGACCTTCGATGAGAAAAAATTTCAAAGCGCGTTAGAATCTAACTTTGAAGAGGTCGTCTCTCTGATGACGGGCGATGAAAACACGAGGGGTGTTATGCCAGCGATCATAAACGCTGTGAATTCGATTTCCGGCTCGGGAGGTGGAATCCTGACAAATCAGCTGCAGAATTACAACAGCCAGATCCAATCGATAGACAAAAACATAAACACCAAAGAGAAACAATTAGAAAGAAGAGCTGAAACGCTAAAAAATCAATTAGCCTCTGCACAAGGAGCCCTTAATTCAATGAAAAGTCAGTCGGCTTACTTTCAAAGCTCGATAGGGTCTCTGCCTGCGGCTGGAAACTGATAGGAGAGTTTAAAAGGTGAAACAGGGAAAAGGAAAAACTGCTTATCAAAAGACGCTCAACGCCTATCGCTCGACCGAAGTCCTTACTGCTAATAAAGAGGCTATTCTGCTCATGCTGTACGAGGGAGCAATTCGCTTTTTGAAACAAGCGATCGAAGCTGTAAATAAAAATGATATTCAAGAAAAATCACGGTTAATCGGCCGAACCCAAGATATTATCAACGAACTAAGAGCTACGCTCAATCATAAGCAAGGCGGGGAACTCGCGGGTTCACTTGATTCGCTCTATGGCTTCATTACAGATAGGCTAATTGAAGCAAGTAAGGATAATAGAACGGAAAAACTAAGTGAAGCTGTCAGCGTGCTAATGACGTTGCATGAAGCCTGGCAGCAAGCCATCAATTCCGTTAAAAATGAAAAAAAGTTTACAGAAAACCGCTAAGGGGGATCAGCAAATGGAAGAAGTCATTAATTATTTACAAATCAAGAATAATTACTATGAGAAATTCTTAACAATTAGCACTAAGTTTTTAGAGGAAACAAACAGTGACCAGTGGCAAAATCTCAATTTTTTTATTGAGAATCGAGAGCGACTTCTCAATATAATCAGATCCCTTGATCAGAAAATCGCAAGAGCGTTTAAGGAATCTAATGCTAATGAAGAAGAGATGAATAGTTATCGAGAGGCGTTAAAAACTCTATTCGATCGAAAGAAGAATCTAGGAGAAAAGATTATTGCGGTCGATCTTCAGTTGATTTCTAAAATTGATCAGATGAAGACTGAGACCATTAAACGACTGAAGTCGGATTTGAAAACTACCCATCAAATAGTCAGCTTCGAGCGAACCTCTTCAAATAAACGACGAAGAACAAAAGACGCATAGCGGCTATCACTCATTTTTCAATAGCTGCAGTCAAAACTTTGTCGGCTTGTTTGACCTTTGACGTAATTATCTAAAACCAAAAAGTCCAAGTACCACACACTGTTCATTTCTCGCCGCCCCCGCTGATGGCACAGCCCTTGCTGTCAGTATCACTTGTCATGACTAATGAACTAAACCTTGAAGCCAACAACTCCCCTTTCGTTAAACTACTTTCAGATGCTGAAAGCATTCAGGTCAGAGAGATAGCTCCTTCGACGCAGCCGACTATTTTAGCCACTGTGGATGAAGCAGTTAAGATTTTTGACCACAGCGATTCAAATTCTGAAACACGTTCTTTTCTAGTGACCGTAAAAAAAAAGAACCTAGTTTCCATCAATACCGAAAATGATTCCCCTAATTCCGAAAAATCTCAATCTGAAGGTGAATCCGAATTTCAATCACTTCTCTCAAAAGCAGACATTCTCCTTCGAAATGGTGATTATTTGCTGGCTAGAAACCTTTATTCCTACGTTCTAAAAAAACAGATTAAAAACTGTCCGGCCCTTAAGGGATTAGGCATCTGCTTACTTCATCTTGGTGATCCTCCCGCAGCAAAGAAATGCTTTAATGCGCTTATCGAGGTCCACTCCAACAGAGAGGGATACGCTTTGTTGGGAATATGCTTAGTTAAAGAAGGCAACGACCTAGCAGCCTATGATTCCTTCACAAAAGTTAAAGAACCCTCTTGTTTATCTGAAGACTTGAAGTTTAATTTTTACAAAGAGTTCGGAAATTGCCTAACAAGATTAGAAAGATTTAATGAGGCATCGGAAGCCTACCAACAAGCTCTATCGATTAATCCAAGATCTCACATCATTTTAATCAACTTAGGCACTATGGAAATTCAGCGGAAGAGATTTGAAAAAGCAACTCAATATTTTCAACTGGCTATCGACTTCTACCCCTCCGCCTCAAAAGCGTTCTGTGGGATTGGTATCGTTGCCCAAATTAATGGAGAAAAAGATATTGCCCAATTGTACTTTCTTAAGACGTTGGATGTTGACTGCCAAAATTCGGTTGCGTTGCACCAGCTATACGCCCTTGCGGACTGCGATACTGATTGGAAATCCCTAAAAGTTCGGCTTGTGAAGGCTTTAATTAAGGATTCTGCCAACCTAGATAATCGGTTTCTGCTAGCTGCGACTCTGTTAAAGCAGAATGATTGGACCGGTTGTGACAGTGAACTCAATTTAATTCTAATGAAATCTCCGGACCACCCAAAAGCTCGTCAGCTAAGAGAAGAACTTAGCTTACATCGCCATCGCCAAGGAGGAAAAATATGATTAAATTACGCTTGGATGATTCGCCCTGTAATTTAACATCTGAAGAAGGGCATAAAGTGGGTGACGCTATAACACACGCTCTGAGCAGTCTTCCTCCCAGTCGAATAGTCACCCAGGTTAAAATCAATGGAAATCGATACTCTGCTCGTATACAAAACGAAATCTTGAATGAAAGTATCGATTCGACCCATGATATAGAAATTAAAACTGCAGATAAGGCCATCTGGGCTGCGACGGGCTTTGATATTGCGCTTTCTTGTATTGAAATGGTTCAAAGAAGTATTATTCGATCGGCGGAATTATTCCGAGAAACGGACAAACTAAATGGAAACCGTTTATTTGTTCAATGTATTGAGGGCTTAGAAAGATTTATTGAAGCCATTACAATTACCAAAATTGCTATCAATCTTGATTTTGCTAAAGCTAACGTAGATGGGGTCACCTTATCCCAGCTAGAAAATGATCTGCAGACAGTTTTAGTTTCAGTCTTTTCATTTCAAGAGAAAGAGGATTATCAGGGTTTAGCTGATAAGATCGAGTATGAATTGCTAACCAACCTCTCCCATTGGGGTCAGGCACTAAAGCAATTAAGGGCACACCAAAATTCAAACGCTTAATGCCTAATTAAGCAGGTAGGTAATATCAATGCGGCTGCCCTCAGGCGGAGCCTTGCTAAACACAATTTCATTAGTTGCACTGTCAAATGTCCAATCAAGCCCAGAAACCTCTTGACCATTTATTGAAACAGAGACTTGCAATGAATTTTCCCGAATAGAAGCTTCAATTTTGAATCTTTTAGGAAGCTCTTTCACTCGTAGCCCTTCCAGACTTATATTCCTTGAAAACTCGCCGCAAATACCAGATTTTTCACCTTTTAAAACATTTGCCAGCTGAAAAAAGCGATCCTCAAAACTAGCGTTATCAATGTCGGCATTGTACAGAGTTACACACCTGGTAGCTGAATCTATAACTTGCCCTGATCTGAGTCTCTCATAATTGATTGAATAAACGCGGAGAAGGTCGGGGTTATTTCCTTTTAAAGTTAAAAATCGATTTGCATAGTAATTGACCGCGGATTGAGCGACAGGAACTGAGGAATGATCATCTGAATCTGATAAGAAAACTAAAACTAGTGGGACATTTGGTCTGGGTTGAAAGCTGGATGTCAATGCTGTGTTAGCGGCCTCAAAAGCTTTGTTAACCCCTCCCGTTCTTCCGTTAAATGCCACTTGTGTTAGAAGAGATGAAAAAAGTGAAACTCTTTGTTCCAGTGTTCCGGTGTTCTTTTTCAAAATAATAGGATTGGAAACAGGCTGCAATCGTCCTCTGGCAATAAGCATATCTGCCGTTATAAAACCCATTTGATAGCTGGAAGTTGAACTATCTAATCTTACAAAAAAGTTTTTAGCTTCTTCTATAATGTGATTTCGCCCAGGAGCACTATAAAATTGAGAGCGGTCATCCATGACCCAGAGAATATCTAGTAAAGCTGGGTTATAATCTTGCGTGAAGCTCAGCGAAGAGTTGCTCTGTAATAGCTGAGTTTTATCTCCACAAGCAGACAATCCAATTAAAATCAGAGAAACCAAGCTAAAAAACGCTGATACTCGATTTACTTTTAATCTTTTTTGCATAAGTTATTTCAGCCTCTCTACTAGGGGCAAACTTCCCCCAACGTCCAGCGAGCGGAATCTGCAAGGCTAGCGCCAGCTCAACACGATCTCATAATTATCTGAAACTAAAAGAATACTGCCTAAACTGCCCAACTGACTAAATTTGTCCTATGCGTGTACGGAAATGACAATGGTGACAATTATGGGCTCTGCTTTACTTCCAATAGCCACTGCTTAGCCTCATCTAGCTTCTCAGATGTTTTGTAAGGATCCCACCCGACTGAGGTCAACATCTTACTTCTTGCTGCAACCGAAAGAAATTTTTCAAAATATCTGATCGCTGGCTTTAAATTTTTCTGTTTTCGATGGGCTCTGCCTAATCCGTACCAAACGATTGGATTGGAACCAAAGTCTCTCGAGCTATCTAGAACTTGAAATAAAATAATAGCAGCTTTGTGATTTTCGCCTTTTTCAATCATGGACATGGCCAGCGCAATTTTCTGTCTAGTTGAGACAACTAAACTCGTCTGAAGTTCGGCCCAACTAATTACATCGGAAAAATCTTTAAAATAGTATTGAGCCTCCACTAAATTATCTCGCCAACCCTGATCAACCCATACTAGTTGGACCGCAGACTTAAGAGTCTCGTAATAATTATTAAACTGACCAAGCTCTCGCTCACATCTTGCTTTGGATTCAAGAATCCTAAAATTACCTCGCTCAAGCTGATCAGCCTGATTCAATAATGATAGAGCTTGTGAAAAATCCTGAAGTTTAACTTTAGCTAACGACTGAAAGTAAAGACTCTGAGACTCATCTTTAACGAACCTCGTCTGCATCTCCACAAGTTTTTTTTGAGCCTTCCATAAACTATTAGGAGTTAAAGATTCGTTTTTTTCAGCGATAAAATTCAATAATGTTTTCTGGGCAACCTCATGCCCTTCTGAAAGGAGCTCAAGTTCTGAAACTCGCATAACTGCGTCAACAGAATCAGGTTTGCTTTTCAATGCGCTCTTCCACTGCTCCAACAATGGGTTGATATCTTGTGGGGCATAAGTAGTGTCAGCCGTAGGCACACCAAAACACCAAGACGCTAACACAATTTGTGAAGCTAAAAATATGGAGCGAGCCGTTGTAAATTTCACTTAAATCCTATGAGGTCAATCTGGACACTCTAGAACTTCAGACTAGCCGTCGTTCTAAAACCAAAAACTGTATAGGTCTTGTCCACATCAGGGGACATTGCAGATAATATTCCCTTGCCCGGGAAGAGAACCCCTACGTTAACTCCAAGATCGAAGTTCTTGTAAACACTATAATCTGTTCCCAAGTCAATTTCCGTTCCTAACGAACGTTGCTCACCGTCTTGGACCGATGCTTTTAATGCGTGAACAACTTCCAGACCTGAGG
>Ga0214923_10004017_pt1 | contig 18112 bp, 14 predicted proteins | sample LL1510_MetaG_FD_177993 | JGI IMG/M metagenome (GOLD analysis project Ga0214923, IMG submission 177993) | Freshwater microbial communities from Lake Lanier, Atlanta, Georgia, United States - LL-1510 | ecosystem: Environmental > Aquatic > Freshwater > Lake | place: USA: Georgia | collected... | reverse complement strand
TTTATCTTTCTTTTCTTTCGTATCTTTCTTCTCTTCTTTCTCTTCTTTATCTTCTTTATCTTCTTTATCTTCTTTATCTTCTTTATCTTCTTTCTCTTCTTTCTCTTCTTCTACTTCTGTATTTTTAGATTTTTTATCTTTCTTTTCTTTCTTTTCTTTCTTTTCTTTCTTTTTTTCTTTCTCTTCTTCTAGTGGTTCTTCTGCTTCTGTATTTTTAGATTTTTTATCTTTCTTTTCTTTTTTATGTGGTTTATCTTCTTTAACTTCTTCTTTAACTTCTTCTTTAACTTCTTCTTTAACTTCTTCTTTAACTTTTTCTTTAACTTTTTCTTTAACTTCTTTAACTTCTTCTACACCTTCTGCAACTTGTTCATTATCACTTTCTTTATCACTACCACTGTCATGTTCACTTTCATGACCTGTTTGATTATTTTCTGATTGATCATCAAGTAGATTATCTTTTGTAGGTGGATCATTTTCAACTTCTACACAAGCATTTATTTTTGCACGATGATCTGCAACGTGTCGTAAAACAGAACTAAATTCATGTTGTGTTAATCCAACAACTTCTCGTATATTGGATAGTTCGATATAAGCATCGCGTACAAATTCATAAAGTTTATTTAGAGCATCTTTATCTTCAGGTAACTCTTCTGGAATAGTCGATAGACAATTATGTTTAAATTGTTTTAATTGCTCATTAACATATTTATAAAGAGTATAAATATCAAATGTTTGTTGATCAGGTGTTTGTTCTTTACCACTTTTAGCAGAAGATTTAGTAGATTTAGTAGATTTGTTAGATTTAGACATATTATAATAATTATTATTAATTATTGCTTAAATAAATAAAATATTTATTTTTCAATTTTTTTTGAATTATTAATTATCATTATTCATTATATGCTTTGACATCAAAATTAAATTGATCAACTTGATCATAATTATTTCCAGGCATTGTTGTATTATCTAATCTATTAAAAATATCAACATAATCACGATGATCAATACGATCACTACTATCTTGAATTATTCTTCCGGGTGTATTATTATTAATATAACCTAATTCATTTAACATTGATTCATCTATTTTTTGTGGATTAATAACTTTTTCATCACTAAAATTATCATTAGGATCTGTTAATTTAACTTTTTGTATTTTTTGTTTTTTTTTATTTCTACGTTTTTCTTTTTTAATTTGTTTTTCTATTTTTTTAATTTCTTCTTCATCAACATATTCATAATTTAATGGTTCAAAAGGAGATATGTGACCATTAATAAAAATATGATCTAATACTATAACAAATAATGTTAATATAACAGAATTAATTATTAATATTTGATTTGACATTAAACATTGATGACGTAAGAATAAATAACATAAAATAAAATATGTGAGATGTTTTATAATCGGATGATATTTATATTCCATTTATAATATAAATACATATTTTATAAAAAAATATTAAAATTTATTAAAATTTATTAACAAAACATACGTTTAACTTCTTCACTCATTTCTTCATTTTGTTTTTTATTATTAATAAACCGGTCATAAGCTTTTTCTAAATCATCTTTTATAATAATTTTTTTATGATTATATGTTTTACCAATAACTCTACTGGCATGAGTCATCTTGCAATTCATTATTAAAGTTTCGATATCACCACCATAATGTTTAAATTTATCTTTATTAGTTTTAAAAAATTCTTCTAAATATATTTTTGTTATATCATTATTTAATCTCCAATTTATTTTTCTAATTTTTGAATAAAATATTTCTGTCATTTCTTTTTCATTATATTCATCTATTGTAAATCTAAATGGAAAACGACGTTTTAATCCTTCATTTAATGCAAAAAATGTTTTATCTAATTGTTGTGAATATCCTGCAATTATAACAATTAATTTTTTCTTTTTTTCTGTTAAATTTTGATTAATAGTATCAATACATTCTTTTGAAAATGAATCTCTGTTTTCATTATCACCAAGTGAATAAGCTTCATCAATAAACAATACACCTCCTTCAGCTTCATCAATAATTTCTTGTGTTTTATGAGCAGTATGACCTAAATATTTACCAATTAGATCTGTTCTACGTACACGTAAAAATCTTTTTGATGGAATAATATCTAGGGCAGAATAAATTTGAGCTAATATTCTACCAAGTTTTGTTTTGCCGACACCAGGTGGTCCTTCAATACAAGTATGTAACATATCACTATTATTATTTTCAAAATTTTGAATATAATATAATATCATATCTATTATTTGTGATTTAACTTTTGTCATACCAATGACACGTTTTAATTTTGTTAAAGGATCAACTAAATTTATAATTTTATTAATATCAATCGTATATTTTTTATCATTAAATATGTAATAATTTTTATTATTATTATTTTTATCATCTTTATTTTTATCATCTTTATTTTTATCATCTTTATTTTTATCATCTTTATTTTTATCATCTTTATTTTTATCATCTTTATTTTTATCATCTTTATTAACAGTAATATTTGTTTTATTATCGTTAATAATTTCTTTCGGTATTATTAATTTATCTTTTAATAAATCATTAAATATTTTTTTAAATGTTATTTCTGATATTTCATCAACTGGTTCTATTTTTTTTTGTAATTTTATATCATCTTTATTATTTTCATGTTGTTGAGCTTTATATTTATTACCTAGTTCAATTAATTCATCTAATGTTTTTATTTCAATGTTAATTTCTATTATGTCATTATCTTTTAAATTTTCTATTGTAGAATATACATTTATTGCATCATCGTATTCATCTTCACTATCTATTAATTCGTTTGTATTTTCTTTTTTTGTTTCATTTGATGAATTAAATAACATACTTCCTAATAAGGGTATAAATGATGGTTTTGATATGTCATTAATTTTTATTATTTTAGTAGTAAATCCTTTAGTATCACTATTATTATCACTACTAGTATCATTCTCATTATCTTTTATTTTATTTTTTTTTAATTTAATTGCACCTTCTAAATTATATATTTTTTTATATGCATTATTCATACGATTATCTATATGTTGTTCATGTTTATTTAATTTTTCATTTAATTGTTTAATATCAAGATTAATTTTATTTATTTGTTTAATACTATTATCTATATATGAGTTTGCAATTTTAACATCATTACTATCTATATTGTACAACATTTTTAATTGTAATAAATCTTTTTTAATATGTTCAATATCATAAAAAAGATGTTGATATTCATAATTATTTGGAATTTGTTGAGTATACGAAGAGTATGCTTGCGGATAGTGTAGATTTTGTGAATATCTTTGATTTTGATAATAATATTGTGATTGATGAGGTGAATATTGTGATTGATAAGGTGAATATTCTGATTGATGAGGTGAATATTGTGATTGATAAGGTGAATAATTATTTGGATATGTATTATTATAATTTAGATATTTTATTAATTGATTATAATCATTATAATCATTATAATATTTTTGTAAACACAAATTACATGATTGGTCGTTACAATTTGTATTAATATTTATATAATCAGATGGTGATGATGTAGAATCGTTATTATGATCATCATTTGAAATATTATTATTATTCATTTATATTATGTAATTATAATATTATTTATCAAATAATATCAAAATCAATTTTTTTATGATATTGATAATAATATTTAAGAAATAAATGAATTATATTACATATACATAAATGTTCAGTTATGATTTATACGAAAATTCATCATTTATAAAACGTACAGATAATAAAAAATATGCATTATATTGGATTTTAGATAATTATATTAAATCAAATAAAACAATAAAATATTATTTTGATATAATTAAATATGATACAACAAATGAACAAATATGTGTTGAATCAATTAAAATAGAAAATAATAACGTAATTAAAGTTAATAAATATAATAATTTTTATACTATATATTCACCATATGATTTAGATCTATTTGATACAACTGAATTATCTTTATTATATCAAACTATATATAATCCATTTGATGTATGTGGTAATATTATTAATACACTATCAAATAAAAATACATTATCAAATACAAATACATTATCAAATAAAAATACACTATCAAATACAAATACACTATCAAATAAAAATAAAATAGATAACAATACAAAAAAAGCATCAAATGAAGAAATGGTATTTGATAAAAAGGAATTAGAAATGATGACCAATTTATTAGAATCTCTTAAAACTGAAAAAAAAACAGTTGATAATAATTTTAAAGAAAAAGAAAATGAATTAGCTGATATCGATTGTAATGAACGATTTGAGAAAAAAAAGCAAAAAAATGAAGAAGAACGTAATAAAGAAAAATATAATATTTTTAAATCAGATATAAAAATATATGATAAACTAACAACTGAAAAGAATTTTTCTGAAAATTTTATACCCCCTTTATTTGAAGGAAAATATTATATATTAAAATTTTTATTTAATAATGATTATTTTAATGGCGAAACTAAAGAAACACCAAGTGATGAAATATTTGAATTATATAGAATATTATATGATTATATGAATGATACATTTCCAGAAGAAGAAACATTTAATGATTTATTCGAAGAATTTAATAATTATCTTCCAAAAAATAAACAAATAATGACTGATAGACAAATGATGGATACTCTAAATGAAAAATCTGAAAATACTGATTTATTTAAAGAAACAACAGGATTTGAAGATGATAAAAATAATGAATCTGTAACTAGTAGTCAATGTGTGAGTGAAGTAGAATGTGAATGTAAAGATGTATGTACTTGTTAAAAATATTATGAATAATAATAAAAAGTAAATTAAAAGACAAAAGTAAATTAAAAGACAAAAGTAAATTAAAAGACAAAAATATATTTTATAGTTGAAGATTCCTTGAGAAAAGTGACTTAGCTTTTGTCTGATCTGTCTGTGAAATAGTCACCGCTTTAGTTTCAATAACTGGTTCAACAACTTCTGTTTGTATGCCAGATGCAATCTCACGAAAGATATTCGTAAATTGAGATGAACGATTACTATTACGTTTCATAAGATTAATTGCATTTTTTACTTTATCAAGATCTGGATTCTTTTGTTTTGATTTTGTAACAATTTCTTCAGCACTTTTCAATTGTTTTTCCATTTCATCTACACGTGCTTTGAGTTTTATAACCAAAGTAACATCATGTTGATTTGCAGCAATACGTAATTTGGTACGTGTTTCACTAAGATCAATACGAAGTTTGCTTAAATTTACTTTGAGATGACCTTTATTTTGAAAATATGCTTGTAGTTTCAAAAGAAGAATGAAAAAATTACCATAACCAGGAATGTTATATTCCTGTCCTGTCAAATTTGCTCTTGTTTTTCCATTTTTTACAAGAGCATATGTTTGTTTTTCAATGATTGAACGATTTGATGATATAATATCATACAAATATTTACTCAATTCATATAAACGTTGACTTTTACTTTTCTTCTTTTGTTTTGTAATATCACTTTGATCATCATCCTCTTGATCATCTATATCGGAATCATCATCGTCATCATCATTTTCTGAATCACTAATGTATACAGATGTTGATACAGATGCAGATGTAGATGCAGATGTTGATACAGATGTTGATAACTTAGTATACTGAGGTTCAAAAGACATTGTCCAAGATGATTGAGTTTGAGTTTGAGTTTGAGTTTGAGTTTGAGTTTGAGTTTGAGTTTGAGTTTGAGGTTGAGGTTTAAATTTGGAATTTGTAACATCACTATCAAAATCCTTTTCCCACCAATCAATATCCTCGGGCATCGAGGTAGTTTGCGTTCGCGTATCAAAAAATTGAGCAGAAGACATTCTGTGTATATATAATATTTTATTATTTGATAGTCTATTAGAATAATCTAAATTTCAATTTTTTTTAGATAAAATTAATATATAAATCAATATTATTATTTATATATATGGATAATAATCTAAATGATGATATTGAATATATAAAATCAAAAGAAGAATTAAATAGAATAAAAGATGTAGATAATATATTAAAATATTTTAATGAAAAAGACATTTCCGATTCAATAATTCATAAAATAAATAAATTATATCCAGCAACAAGGGATTTTGTATTAATTAGAACTGAAGAATTAGAAGTTGGTATATTAGTTGTAACAGTATCATTAGATTTAAAAAAAATATCAGGTATCAGTGTTATTGCAAAAATAGATGAAAATTCTTCACAAAAATATGGTAGTTTATTATTAGTAAACTCATTAAAAGATATATATTGGCGTATTAAACCAGATAATTATTATATATTTAGAATAGATCGTGGTTTATTAAAAACTTTAAAATTAAGAGAAACATTAAAAGCAATTAAAGAAAAAGAAGAGAAAAAAGAAAAAAAAGAAAAAGAAAAACAAAGAAAATAACTATAAAGATATATGTTTTATAATAATTTATAATAATTTATAATAATTTATAATAATTTATAATAATTTATAATAATTTATAATAATTTATAATAATTTATAATATATGATTGCAAAAAAAACTAAAATTATTGATAATGATTATATTGATCCTAATTTTATTATTGATTTAGATGAATTAACACCTGTTGAAACATTACCAAATCCAAATATAACCGAATCAAGTAAGATACAACCTACAAAAAAAATATCAGAAACAAAATATAAAAGACCACTAATTACATATACAGATAAATTATCCAAACAACAGGTAAAAGAATTATTAATTGATTATGAACAAATAAAATCATTAGAAGAATTACAAAATATATCATCAGGAACACATATACGTTATTTTGAAAAAAAAAATAATGAATTAAAATTTAGAACCGGTGGTATATTAACTGTATCTGGATTTCCAGAATATTTAATATTAAGTAGTGGTAAAGTTTCTTGGTCTGTTCAAATAAAAAAATGTATATTTTTTAAAAGAATTACAATAAAACAAGTAAGAGCAGAATATAATAAATTATTACATGAAAATTCAGCAATTATAAAAGGATTACAAACAACTATAAGAGAACAATCATCCCTAATTAGACAGTTAGCTGAAGAAAATAAAAGATTAAAAAATAATAAAAAAAAATAAAAAAAATAAAAATAAGTAAATATATTTATGAATAAAAATATATAAATAATTATATGAGTAAAAAATCAAATTCTACATCTAATTATGAAACAGAAACAGAAACAGATACTGAATCAAATATATCAAATGATGATATTGATTGGATGGGACATATAATTAATGATAAATATCTAGTTTTAAATAAATTAGGAAAAGGTTCCTATTGTAGTGTTTGGAATATATACGATATTGATACAAGAAATATATATGCATTAAAAATATACAATATAGAAGACACAGATGATGGCAAAAATGAAAAAATAATATTAGATCATGTTAAAAGTTTTAATATACCCAATATAATTTTATATAATAAAACATTCGAATATGAATATGATAATGAAACATATTTTATGATAATTATGGATCAATGTGGATATTCATTAAATGAAATAAGAAAATTATTTAGAGATATTATAAAAATAGATAAAAAAATTAATTTAAATTATATTTTATTTGTTAATAAAATAAAAAATAATATTATAAATATATTAGAACAATTACATAGTAAAGGATATGCACATACTGATATAAAACCAGAAAATATATTATTAGATTTACCAAGATTAGAATCTATAATAATTTATGAAAGAATAAAAACAGAACATAATAAATTTAAAAAAATAAAGAATAAAAAAATTTTAGAAGAATTATCTAAAACATGTAAAGATATAATTGATGGAATTATAGAGATTGATGAAAAAAATATTATTGATTATTTATCTAGTTTTAATTTTAATATTAAATTATGTGATTTTGGTACATGTCTTAAATTTAATGATAATACTATTTATAAAAAACATACATCATATTATAAATCACCAAATATTATATTAAAATATCCATTAGATAAAACTTATGATTATTGGTCTTTAGCATGTACATTATATGAATTAATAACAGGTGAAGTTTTATTTAATCCATTTGATGAAAATTTAATATTAATGTATGATGATATTGAAGATATAAATTTAATGTATTTAATAACATCTGCGATTGGTATGCCATCGGATGATATAATAAATAAATCAAAAGTTAAAGATGTAATATTTACATTTGATAGAAAATGTATAAGGGGATTCAAATCAATATCACAATATAATTTTATTACAGATATGTTATCAATTGAGACAGATATAAATAAAAATATATTATATGATTTAATAAAATATATTATAAATAAATTACAATATTGAGTTATATAAATTATATCTTGTAACTAATTCATATTATCATTTTCTAGTGGTGTAAAGGATATAAATAATATAATTTTATTTTTTTTTCCCAGCTAATTAAAGCATAATAGATTATTTTATGATAAAATGATAAAATAATAAAATAATAAAAAAAGAAAAAAGAACAAAAAAAATAAAAAATACAGAGAAAGGAAATTTTTTTTTTAATATAACGATAATAAAAAATATTATTTATATAATAATATTTAATGGCATAAACCATATGACCAAAACTCACCCGTACGTACTGGTATTCTACCGGAACCTGATCGTTTTGATGAATCAGAAGAACTCGATGAAGAACTCGATGAAGAATAGTTTGTGTTACTATAATAAATCCTTTCTGCAGAAGCTCCAAGCATGGCGTTATATTGCTCATTACTAAAATAACTCATCCCGTATTTATCGGGATTTAACATTACATCATTACGAAGAGGATCGTAAGGACGAGATATGTATTTGTAATCAGAAATGTAAGACATTTTTGCGGAGAAATGAGCGATATATGTATATATGTAAAACTATAATGAAGCACATAAAATATTCAAAATTTCAATTTTTTATTACTATTTAAGTTTTACATAGCCTTAATAGCCTTAATAGCCTTAATAGCCTTAATAGCATTAATAGGCTTAATAGCCTATCAGTTGCGAGTTATCTTTGATATATTTTCAGACAGATAAAGGATATTATCTCTAAGTAATAAAATGATATAATTATAAGTTTATCAAATATTTTTTTTATTTATAATATATATCATATAAATGAATATAAAAATTACAGATATATTTGGAATTAATATAAATAATAATAATCATTTTAATAAAGATTATATAATAATTGATATTTCTCCAGATAATATAGATTTAATTTTACAACCAATAAATCAATATAATGGTGTAATTATTTATAAATATCATCCATCTAATATTTTTAAAGATATATGTAAAGATTTACATATAGATATAAATAATTATGTGAAATTAGGTGATTATATAATTTATGATACAAATAATACTAAAATAATATTATCACATAAAAAAAATGTGTTATTAACTAATAGATATACATTAATTGATACTATTGGTCAATTATATATATGGAAACCACATTCAATTAATAAAAATTATATTAATTTAGGTGTAGTATGTGTAGATCAACCAAATGTTGTACCATCAGATTATGTAGGGATAGTACCAAGTGATCACGTTAAAATTTTTGAAACATCATATGGTGATCTATTCCAAAATGATTATAGTTTATTAGGAACTAAAAAAAATGGAAAACGTAAATTAATATCAATGAATATTATGAATAAAATTGAACAAAGTACAGATGAAAATAATATATTACTAAGTAATAATAATCACAATAAATCAGGAAATAAATGGAAAAAATATAGATCGAAACAATTTATATTAAAAGAATCTGATAATAAATGGTATACAAATAAAATGCAAGTAATAAATTCAAAAGATATACATAATAATAATTTTTTTAGAAAAAATAAAGAAACTTTTCAATCTATACAAAATAATGATATAGATGAAAATTTAGATGAAAATATAATTAATATTAATAATACAGATAGATCATCATATGTTATATTAATATTATTAGTATTAATAATTGGTGCATTTTTTTACAATAAATATTATAGAAAAAATAAAATAAAATCATAATAATTTTTAAATATATTTTTCTTTAGAAAATATATATTATGGACTATAATATTCTATACAATATTAATAAAAATATTCTCGAATATATTATTCCAGAATTAATTTTAGATAGAATCTATTTACTTGAATATAAAGTACCAGAAATTAAAGAAATAAAAAATATAGATAAAAAAAATACAAATAAAAATATTATTGAATTATTAAAAGATCCTGATCTATTTATAAATTCAGTTAAAAATTATATATCAAATCTTGAATATAAAATACCATTATATGATATTTATACATCTAATATTTATTTAATTAATCGTGAAAATATTTATATACGTGTTTATTATAATCATTATCGTTTTCCAGATAAAAATGTTATAGATGATATAAAAATACAATATAATAAATTAAAAGAAAAAAAAATATTCGATATAATAGAAAATCGTAAAAAAAGAAAATATGAATTAATGATTAATTTCATGAAAAACTTTGATATTAATATTTTAGAAAATACTTATTATCGTATGATTTATAAATATTCTGAACAACTTGGTAAAAATATAATATTTTGTAAAAGACCATCATTTAATAAATATATACATAATACTAAACCATATTATACATCAGTTGAAATTATTAATTTAGCATTAAATATGGGTTTTAAATTTGATATAAAATCAAAAGATTTTAATATTATGGATCTTTGTAAATTGGTAAATGAAAACGATATTAATTATAAAATTATCACAAATCATCAGAAATATATAATAAACAATGATTTATTAGGTATAATACAATATTATACAGTTCAGGGAAGTTTTTTTGTAAATTCATATCTGCGAAATTTAGTTAATTACAATACACATAATACATTTTTAGATGAGATAATAAATCCAATGTGGAATTTATGTATTAATGCACCTGAATTTGATAAAGATTATATATTATATAGATTTGTAAAAGATGATCAACATTTAAAACATCTAAAAATCGGTGATATATTTCAAGATTATGGATTTTTAAGTACAACACGTGATCCATTTTATAAATCAGAGTCTTATAGTTTTGGTTTTATATTAATGAAAATAAGAATACCAAAAAATACAAAAGGTGTTGGATTATGTGTAGAAATGGTTTCACATTTTCCAATAGAACAAGAAATATTATTTGCACCAAAAACTAAATTTAAATTAATTTCAAAAGATTTAGATATTAAATATTATCATACTGATCTAGAATTTTCTTCACAAATAAAAACAAAATATGAATTTGAATGGATTGAAAATGAACAACCAAATATAAATAAAAAAAAATTTATAGAAACAACACCAACTGTTGATTTTCTTAAAATAAAAAATGGAAATTATGATACTCTTGAAGATATTACTGAATATTTTAAAGAGAATTATACTGATAATTTATCACGATTTAATTGTATTATTGGAAATACTGAATTTTTAACTATATTAGAAAAATATAATAGTGTAGGTGCATATAAAGATTTTTATGCAATAGAAACTAATTATGGTGTGTCAATGTATAGTATTTATAAAAACTATTTAATATTTTTTATCGAATTAGGATATGTAAAAGATCAATTACAAATGCATGTTAATTATTATGTTAAATATAATACTTTAAATAAAGAAAATGTTTTTAATAATTATGACTTTATAAAATTTTTATCATCTGTTGCTTATTATTATAATATTGAAAAAGTATTTATATATCCAGAATATAAACCATGTACAATCATGTATAATTTATCACAACGTAATTTTGATAAAATTAATGAAGATGATAAAATTAAAGAAAATAATAAAGATAATAAAGATAATAAAATTAATAAAGATAATAAAGATAATAAAGATAATAAAGATAATAAAGATAATAAAGATAATAAAGATAATAAAGATAATAAAGATAATAGTGAAAATTTAAAAAATAATCAAGGTGAAATTAAACAATTAAATGGTAATTTTTGTTATGATTTTTATAGATATTTAAAAAATAATGAAAAAAGATTTTATATAGAAAATATTAAATCAATGGAAGTATCACCATTATTCAATTATTATGATCTTGATTATTTAAAATCTCTTGATATAAATAAAGTATTAGAAAAAACTGATGATGAATTATATCAAATATATATTAAAGAATATAAACTAACATATCCAAAAGATAAAATGGCATCATATTTTATTTGGATTATTGAAAATAAATGTTATTTAATTGAAACATTAATAAATAAATTAAATAAAATTTATAAGAACTTTAACCCTTTTAAAAGAGATATATATATATTAAATTCTAAAATATTTTTATATAATAATAATTTAATTAAGATATATGGTAGTATATCTATTGATTATGATATTAAAGAAAGAAAAAAATATTCTATACCAATGAATGAATATAGAATTATAAATAGAAATGAATTAACTTTTAGTTAACTATATTTTAATTAGTTAACTATATTTTATGCTTCTAATTCATCTAATATATTTATTTCGTCATCATCTTTCTTTTGTTTTATACCATATACATATACAATATTTTTATTATTATCATCAATTTTAATATCATTATTTTCTAAATATTGTATTAAATCATCTAGTGTTGGTAATTTAGCATTTCCATAACGTCCCTTATAAAAGTTTCTAAGCTCCTCATAAATATGGGATAAATCATGTTTTTCAGTATCTTGACATTTTTCTGTACAAATTCTAAGAAATGATCCAATTTTATCATTATTTGCAAAATATTTACCAGATCTCTCCATAACTTCTTTTGGCTCTTTTAATCCTTCACTAATATATTTTGGATATATTTCATTTATTAATAACCACATAAAATTTTGTCTCCATTCAATAGTTTGAATTTTTTGGGCTAATTCGTTATCTCGTATAGCATGTCGTGGATTAGTTGGATCATAATCTTCTTCTGAAACAAATTTCATTCCCCATTCTACACATCTAATACGACGTGTAACACCACCATCTAATTGATCAATTTCTGGTAATTTATTAGTTGCTAAAATAAATTTAGCTTGAGGTTTAAATTCGATTGGTTGTTCATATAATCTACGAATACTCATACTATCACCACCAGATAATTCTTTCAATTTACTTAGATATAATTTTTCTCCTTTTTCTGATTCTTGAATACCAACTAGACGTTTTCCAATAAGAACAGCCAATTCTGGATTAGCTGCATTAGAATCAGAACGCTTAGTAGTTAAATATGATACAGATAATGGATGATAATATCCACCAAATGAATATTTAGACATATCTAATGCAATCGATTTACCATTACCACCAGGACCAATCCAAAATGGAAATTTTTGTATAGTATTTCCTACTAATGCACTTGCAATATATGTTAATATATAATTACATACATTGATATTCGGTAAACATGATTTATAGAAATTCTTAATATCATTAAGAAGTTTTAAATTTGGTTTCTTAATATAATTATATCCAGTAGATAATGATATATAATCTTCAGGTATACCTGAACGAAAACCATATGGTTTACCTTTATTATCTGGTTTTAAACAATAAACACCATTTTCAAAACCAAGTAAATATGGATTTGAATTTAATTTTTCCTCAAAAGTTGTATCTAACATGATATGTTGTAATTCAGTCATGATACTTGATTTGTAGGAACCTGTTTTTAAATTATTAATTAATTTACGATGATTATCAACAACCGATCTTTTAACTTCTAATTCTTTTCTTGTATTTTCATCTATTTTAGTATATTCTTTTACTGCAAGATATCTTTGTTGTGTATTTATAATTTCAGTTAAATATACTGGTATTTGTTTTGATAAATTTATATATAAAGATCCACCACCTATAACTTTATGCCATTTATGATCATAATATTCATACCATGTTTTATTTTTTAAATCAACACATACATATAGATCTTTATAAATAGTTGAGACAAATTCTGCAATATCATAATGAGTTCCGGATGAAGTTTTTTGTAATGTTTCTTCATAAACATCACTAAGTACTCTAAAATATTCTGGTTCATTATCTTCTCTTGCCCACATACGAATAGATCTTATAGAATAACCTTCATCTTTTGCTTCTTTCCATAATTTATCACAGGCATTTCTACCACCTTCTTTATATTTTTTTTTTCCAACTTCTCCTCTTTTTGAAAATTCATGAAATGTTTCTATTAAACTATCATCGACATTATGTAATGCCCAACCAACATTTCTCCATGATTCATATTCGGCTGCACGTTTTTCACTCAATACTTCTTTTACTAATAATTCAGCCAGTCGAATATCTATTTCATTAACTCCATCTTTTTTTCTAGATTTATTTTTTGTTATATCTGTATATTCATCATCGTTCTCATCATCATTATTTTTATTTTTATTTACATTTTTCTTTTTTTTATCTTTAGAATGTTTCTCATCATAATTTTCCATAATTAATTTATCTATCCCCTTGGTAGCTGGTTTTATAATCATATCTTCACGATTTTCATATAATCTCATTGATGTTATTTCAATTATATCATCCCATTCCATAATTTCATCATTATCATTATCATAATTTGATTTTTCAGATCTATATGATGATTCTGATATTTCATTTTCTGAATCATTTATTTCTGGTAATATTTGTTCACAATTTTCATCAAATACTTTTGTTAGTTTATATGGTTCTCTATTATCTTTTGCAGCACCATACATAAGAACACCATTATCAATAATTACAGATTTATCAAATATTTCATTTAATTCATTAGTATAAGGTATTTTTTCTGTTTTAACAAAATTATCTCTTTCTAATTCCTCCATAAATTTATCATAAATATAATAACGTGATTCAACAGTTAATATTAATTCTGGAAACATTATATGAAATCCATCTTTAAATCCACCATCATTGTGTTTAGTTGGTTCAAATTTTTCAAATAAATATGCATGAAGCGTATTTGATAATTCTGGTATATCAAAATTTTGTTCAATTATTTTTATTATTTTTTTAATAGTTTTTTTAACAAAAGTTTGTTTATAATATCTTACCTGTTTTTCTGTATGAAAATCAACATCAAAATAAAATGGTGCAATATATGGAGATCTTTCTACATACGCACTAATACGTTTTCGACTAAATCGTTTATATAATCGTAAAAATTCTGGATAAACTTCTGATGAAATATTCCATGAACCTTTTATTTGACCCATTGATGTATGTGTAATTTCTTTTTCCTCTCCTTTTTTTCTATAATATTTTCGCATAAATGAATCAAACTGATTTTGTATGAGCATTTCACATTTTTCACATTTTGTACATTCTCTGTTATTACATACACAATTATCATTATTACCTTTACATATGCACTTTATATTATTTATATATTGATTTTTCATTAATTTTATATATAATTATAGTCTTAAAATTATTAATTTCAAAAGTTTAAAAATCAATTTTTTTCTATATTTTTATATGAAAATTTATTAAATAATTTCAATAAAAAAAAATGAATTTATAATATTTAAGTATTTATAAGATTATAAATATAATATATATATATATAGAAAATGCAATTCTGTTCTAAATGTGATAATATTATGGATATCGGAAAAACTGCACCAAAAATATTATTTGTGCCTGAACCAACAAGTCTTAGTGCAACAACCGCAACTGCCACTGCTACTACCACTGCTACTGCTACTGCCACTGCTAATTCTACCATTGAAAATATTGTTGAGAATGATCAAATAATAAAAATAATTAATATGTTTAAAAATGGTTTTGATATATCAAATGAAAAAGTAGATGTTGATAAATTAAGTAAAAATAAAGATTTTTTAAATCTAAAAGATAAAGAACGTAAAGAATTAATTAAAACTCTAAAAATGGTTGAAGATGATTCTCAATCTGCATATATAATATGTAAAAATTGTTCTTATTCTGAAAAATTAACTAAAAGAACTTTACTTTTAAATAAAATTAGTAAAAATAGTATAACAGAGTTTGACAATCTTTTAAAATATAAATATATGCGTTATGATAATACTTTACCACATACTCGCGATTATATTTGTAAAAATAAAGAATGTAAATCAAATAAAGATCATTCTCTCAAAAATGCTAAATGGTTTAGACCAAATAAAAATTCATATGTAACATATTATGTATGTTGTGAATGTGGTACTATATGGAATATTGCATAAAATAAATTAGATAAAGTTAATTAGATAAAGTTAATTAGATAAAGTTAATTAGATAAAGTTAATAAAAATTGATTTTTTATCATAAAGTTATATAAATAATATATAATAATATTATACATGACAAATTTTAAACAACAAAATATTATTAATAAAATTCAATCTGGTGGTATTTCAGTAAAAGATAATCCAGATAAATTAGATAAAAATGATTTTGAATCAAACAAACGCGATGAAGATGAAATGATTGAAGAAGATGAAGATGAAGAAGAAGCAGTAGTTGAAGAAGAAGTAGCTGAAGAAGAAGTAAGTGAAGAAGAAACAGAAGAAGAAAAAGAAGAAAAAGAAGAAAAAGAAGAGGAACATGAAGAAGTTGGTGAAGGAGGGGATGAAGATGAAGGATGTTTATATCAAATAACAAAAAAGAAAACAAATATTGAGATTGAATTAGATGCAGGTGAAGATAATTTTGAAGATGAAGATACTGATAAAAATAAACAAAAATCTATATATGTTAAATCAGATGAACGTGTTACAAAACCATTTTTATTTGAATTTGAAAGGGTTCGAATACTTGGAGAACGTGCACGACAATTATCTCTTGGTGCAAAACCAATGTTAAAAAATATAGATAATTTTGATCCAAAACTTATTGCTAAAATGGAATTAGAACAAAAAGTAATTCCACTTATTATACTTCGTGAATTACCTGATGGACGTATAGAAAAATGGAAAGTAAATGAATTAAGTTATTAACTTTTTTTATATAGTTAACTTTTTTTATATAGTTAACTTTTTTTAAATTTTAATAACTTTATCATGTACTACTTTTTGATTTTGTTTTGCAAGTTGTTCTCTCTCAATTGTTTTATAATCATAATTACATTTATGTGTATTATGATAACGATGTGTATAACATAAAATTTTACCACAATTACATTCAACATTATTTATAATATTTAATTTAATATTGCATTCTGCACATTTTAATTTATTTTTTTTAGGTAATTCAGCAATAGTAGATATTATTGAATCATTCGATGAAGTAGATGTTTTTATATATTTTTTTGTTGGTTCATTAAATTCATCTGTAATATTTTGATCTGTTATTTTTTGTTTATCAAATAAAGTGATATCATTTGATTTGGTAGGCTCGATATTCATGATTTATATAATAGTTAATTAGAATATTATTAATAATGGTAATAATTATCAATTTTTTTCAAATTTTATAAATGACAAAAAATTCAGGTAAAATATTATATTTATATTTTATTTCTTAAATTTTTATTAAGAGTCATTTATCTTTTACCCACCTGAAAAATATATTAAAAGTAACACAAAATATTTTTTAATATTTTGCCTTAGGCAAAGTTTAAAAACTTAATGAACAATTAAGGATTACTAAATAAATTTATATTAAAGACCTGTTTAATAGTTTCTTTATTTCTTTTTCTATTTTTATTTTAGTTATATGATTAAAAATAAAAAAAATATTTCTATAAAATCAATAATTATTAAAAATGAATATATATTATCATCTATAGATAAGAAAATTATAAAAATACTTATAAAAAATATAAATAATTCTCAATATAAAAATAATTATAATTTTACATATTCTAGTCAAAAATATTCACTTCAATTTATATTGGCACATATATTATTTATTATAAAATATTCAGCAACATGGAGAACATTAGGTATACATATATATAATAATATTTATAAACATTATATAAAATTAAACAAAATTAATTTATTTAAAAATACTTATATAGAATTATTAAAAAAATATTTAATTAGAACTAAAAATAA
>Ga0214923_10004016_pt1 | contig 18114 bp, 38 predicted proteins | sample LL1510_MetaG_FD_177993 | JGI IMG/M metagenome (GOLD analysis project Ga0214923, IMG submission 177993) | Freshwater microbial communities from Lake Lanier, Atlanta, Georgia, United States - LL-1510 | ecosystem: Environmental > Aquatic > Freshwater > Lake | place: USA: Georgia | collected... | reverse complement strand
AATCTTAAAATACGTCCCAATTTAGGTCACACGAATATACTTATACGACATTTTGGTTGTAACAAATACAATTTTGTCGCAGGCAACATCTCATCCTTACTCTCCCTAGATCTTGAGGTCGATTTGTCTAGTATTTAGGTCGCTTACCTGGTGTGCAAAAAGTAAGTCTAAACCATCACAAAAACAGCACAAAAGTAAGCCTATAAACTTACAAGCCTCAACGCTTACTCTCTCTAGGCATTGAGCCAAAAAATAACGTGTTTATTGAGTTTGCGCTGTTTTGCCTCAAACAGCACATTAAAAAGACCCCAAAAAGGGCTATTTTTAGCATACCCGTAAGCACTCGAAAAAAAATAGGCAACCTCAGAATCAATCAGTTACAAAAAAAATAAAAAAAAGTTCTTGACAAATTTTCTGTTACATATATCTTTGCCACCGAATCCGAGAAACACGGACACGTTCTTTTCTTCCTGTCTATATGTGAACACATGCTTTCGATAGCATGCAATGCACTTGCATATAGGCTTAAGGCAGCCCTTGAATGACATTGACGTGAGTCATAGTAGTACAAGTAAAGGGTGGACATCAGCAATTGCCGAACAAACCAAAGGTTGTACAAACCTTACACCGCTCTTGAACAGCCGTGTTAGATTGTAACGTAACGGGTCAAATAGATTCCACGAATAGGCAACTCCGTAGCTGAGGCATGGAGACCGAAAGAAACCGACATACACGGGATATATGTATGAGATAGTTAGGTAGTGTAATGTAACACGGCTACAGACATTGCAAGTACAAGCAATAGACGTAGTAAATGTGGGTTCAAGTCCCATCCTAATTACAAACTAATAAAATAAAATTATGAATATCAAAGAAAAAATCAGTGACTCAATTGAGACATTTAGAAACTCATGTGAATATGAAGTTTTAAAAATGATGCTAATTTACTTAGTAATATGCTTTATAGCTATTGCAATTTACATTGGTGTAATGGTTTGGTTAACTAGCAATGGAATAATTATAAAATAAGGAGACAAAAACATGGAACAAAGAAGTAAAACAGTAGCAAACTACATTGGAGCTACACAGCACGGACAATGTAAAGCAGGGTTCAACGCCCGATTAGGTGGTAGTGTATCAATCGCCAAGGGACAGACGGCAGCCGACATCATTAAACAATCAAAAAAACTTTTAAAATAAGGAGAAACAAAATATGAAAGTATTAGCAAAATTAATGACAGCCGATGAAGTAAAGGCTGATGACATGAAGGAGTACAATGAGCGTGAGTGGATTAAGATAGTTGACCGCTACCTAACCTACAAGGACGTGCAGTTTTACAAGGTAGACAGATGCCAAGTATACAGCTACGATAGGTTCTTTGTGGTGTACACACTACCCGAAGGATTGAGACTGATGGCTTCAATGGGTTATGGTAGCTGTTTGTCAAGCGGTGGCTTTGCCATGGTCGACATGACTACTATTGAACTATCTAACACAGATGATGCAGACCCTAAGAATTGGGTCATCAAGCATCTACCCGAAGGTTATGTTCGCATCATCATAAGGAAATTCAATTCACCTAATGGTGAGCAAGTAAGGTTGAACAACAGCCGTGAAGCTAGAAAGTTTATGATTGAAGGCAGCACTAAGTACGGCACGATATACACTAAGGAATAAGCTGGGTGGGTTCGACTCCCACCTATGCTTCAATTAACAATTAGACAGCCATAGACGGCACATAAAATCATGAAGACAGCAACATTCAAAACTATAGATGACTCAGGGATTGAGTCATCTATTAACATTGATAACACGTCAAAGTTCAAAGATTTTAACATTAAATTTGGAACTTACAAGTTATCAGTTCAAATTGATGAAACAACTAACACTCTAGCTATAGGCGATTGCTTATTGTATGGTGTAGGACTTGAGATGTTTAAGCAATTTATTTCACAATTAGACAAACCAAAACAGCCATAGACGGCACATAAAAACATGATAGATAACGAATCGAAATTTAACACCAACAATGCTTGGGGCTTTGGTGGTGGAATTGGTGTGCGTACTGATTACAAGTCGGGTGCATACAGCAAAAAAGGTAAGGCATATTACAGACATATGCCACCAACTAAGTTTGAAACTTATATGGAAAGTGAAGGAGACATAATTATTGACTGCGGTTGGGTTTGGATAGGCGATACTCAGTTTAAACTTAAAAAGGATATGCTTGCCAAGGCTATTTTATTTATTATTGAGACTAATCCTAGTCGTACTATATTTCAAGATTTTGTTAAACAATTACATATAAAATAAGGAGATAAAAACATGAAGACAACAAGAGAATGGTACAATGAGTTACCTAATGACATCAAAATTAAAGCACTTGCTAACACTAAATGGACTACCATAGACAGCAGTGCTAATAGCTTGTCAATGGCATTATGCACAGCATTTGTATGGGCTGACACGCCCGAAGGCTTGGACTATTGGATGGAAGTTTCCGACAAGGTAAAGCGTGATGAAACCCACACGGACGATGTGAAGGTTAACAAGATTGAGTTAGCTAGTCGCATAGCACACGAATTACTATCGACTAGGTACACGGCAATGGGCATTATTTACGATGACGAAGACATGATGGAGACGGACGGAGACGTTAGTAGATATCGTGAACCATACCAAAAGCATTTCGACATTGAGTATTGCAAAGTATTAACAATAATAGAGGAGGTAACAATATGAGCACATCACATCTAGTAGAGTATGAATTGATGCGAGACATCAATAGTAAGTTTAAAAAGGGTGACAAGGTTATAGGCACTAAGTTCGGTGCCTATACGTTTGACTTAGTCATCTACGACCTAAACATGAGTAGGAAGTCTTATGCAATGTTTGACGATGTAAAAGTAAAGAAGGTATAATTGATAGAATTAAAAATTCAAAAGACATTACACAATACATTACACAACTTAAAAAGAAATAATATGAATAAAGAATTTATCCCATACCAACAAGCGCTAGCTTTAAAAGAGCTAGGATTTGATGAACCTTGTTTAGGTTATTACAATTATAATGGAAGCCATTTCTTTAAGTATAAACCAAAAACAGATGATAAAAATTTAACTAAAGCACCACTTTACCAACAAGCATTTAGATGGTTTAGAGATAAGTATGGATTGCACCGACATATTTGTTACTTTGAGGATACTACTGTATGGCATGGTGATATCTATGACATCAAAAACGGTGGTCTTATGAATCCTCCTATGGAACTTACCAATTATCAAACCTACGAAGAAGCAGAACTTGAATGTCTTAAAAAACTAATAGAAATTGTTAAATTAGATAAGATGGAAGGCTATGCTTTAATGAATATTTTTGAAGAGCAAGCCATAAGCAATGTTATCAATATGCTTAATGAGATTGAGGTTACGGGTGAAATGATGGAGAGTATCATTCGTGAGGTAGGTATGGAAGACCAAATGCTACGCCAACTAGTAATGAAAGCTAGTGAGGAAGAGTTGATTAATTTTTTAGATGAGAAACGTGAATTAAAGGAGGCTACCAATGCAAAGAATTAGTAACTACGCCAAGGGCATAGCAGATGCACACATACTAGCTAGAATTGATGACTCGTTCACCAATCCACAAGTGAGCAGCAAAGAAGAACTATTGATGAAGCTAGACGAGGGTGAGACATTCTCTGACTTGATGAAGCAAGTTGAGATAAAGTTCTGCTCAGTAGGTTCATGCCTCATGTCGGGCATTATGAACCACGTTTCACAATCATACAAGGCTAGCGTTTACAAAGGTTTTAAAATTTTATTAGATAAGGAGGTATAACATGATAGCAATAGAAAAATTAAGAGCCATGACCAATTGGTACGGATGGCAAAACGAAGGTTTGACTGATGGATTAACCACCATCTCACAGCTAGAGCGTATGTATGACTACGCCAAGGATAACGAGCTAGAGTTTATGGATGATGGGTATTTACAAGATTGCGACTATTTTGATGAAAAAAAAGCTAGCAATTTTAAAAGGGAATTAAGAGAGGAGGCTGCCAATGAACAGCGTTAAGGTTAAGTTTACAGACTCGTCCTACGACTATTGGACGAGTGTTGCTCCACACATTACCGAGGCTGAGGCTAATCGATATTTTGTGGGTGCTTGGATGGATATGGGAGTGTTCCCAAAAGAAGATTTACAAAAATGTATTGCAATAGAATTTAAACAGCCATAGACGGCATACAAACAACATGAAAAATTCAATTTTAGGAGCTATCGAATCAGCAAAAACAAACGGAGGCGTAACTTACAGCCTTAATGACGGAATACTAAGTAACATTCCATTCTATGTAATGGCAAAGGACGGGTACGAGTTAATCGTGCCTGAGTTAACAGAGGATGTGGTTAAGGACTACATATTGAAGCACTCTGAGTTACTAGCAGATGACCATGTATGCTTAGGCATATGGAAGAACGATGATAAGTATGTGCTAGACATTACCGACTTGTGGAGTAAGAGTGAGTGGCAGTTGGACGGCATTCGTGAGATTGGTAGATTGAGACAGCAGATTAGCTTGTTCGACATGGAGACCATGGAGGAGATTAAATGCTTTGACTTCGAGGTTTGGTATGAGGCGGAGGATGACACGGCTCACTTGCAGCCCAATAGTGCGGAGGCAGTTGAAAAGTTAAATGAAGTAATGCCATTCAATTTGGATGACAACAACATTAAAAAGGTAATGACCATCCCATTTAGTGGCAGTCATTTTAAGTCTCTATCAAACGATGATGACCCGTTACGACTTGAGATGTTAAGATTAGGTTTATCAGTATTAATTCACAATAAATAAGGAGGTATAAATATGGCAAATATGTGTAGTAACTTTGTTAGCTTTGCAGGACGCAAGGCTAACATTTCAGAATTAAAAATGGCTTTAGAAGCAGCTATTGACATCCAAGAAAACAATGGAGTAGGTATTGGTAACTTGATTCCTACAAATTATTTCTTTGACATGATGATATCCGACTCAACGGATACTAGTGTAGAGTTTTCATATGAGACTAAGTGGTCACCTAACATTGAAGACTTGGCAGACGTTTGTAAGGAGTATGGAGTCACCGCTACTTGCGAGTATCAAGAAGATGGTATGGACATCCGAGGCACTACCATCTACAATGCGGACGGCACATACATGGACATACCAATGGAGCAAAAGTTTTTAGAATTGGTAACGTATAGCATCGATGATGACATCTTTACCTACACTCCTACGGGCGAACAAGGTGACTGCCGTGATGACTTGATAGAAAAGTGGTATCCAAAATGGAAAGCAGAGCAATCTAAGGTTATCATGGGTCAGATGACAGAGACTGAGTTTTTTAACGACAAGAAAGGAGGTAATGATGAAAATAATTAAAGATGAAATCTTTGACGCTCTTTGTAGATTACTAAAGTATTCTTTTGAGGAAATTGATTGGGAATATGAAAACCTAACAGCTAGGGAAAAACTTTGTGTAACAAGGAAACAATTCGAGGATATTAAGAAAAAATTTAAACAGCCATAGACGGCACATAAAAATATGAAAAAACATATCGAAACAACACCAAATGCTTACGGGTTCGGGCATGATTGGACATTAGTAGTAGACTTCAAATCATTTGGAGTGGTAAGTAGGAAGAGATTCTTCCTAGGGCAGGACTCTAAGTTCTGCTCTCGTGTGTTGGGTGTTAACCCTAGGCAAATTCAGAATGTAATTGGCACTAACGACTTGTCGGTTCACTCCAATAGGGTGAAGCTAGCTAACTACATTTACCGCAGCCTTGAATTGAATCACAAGAAAGTTAGGACATTGGAAGTATGGGAGATCTGTGCACAATGATGAAGCCAATAACATTAGAGTCCTTAAGGGCTAATTTAAAGTGGGCTGTTCAGATTAAGGACAGCCCAAATGCTAACTATAGTGCACCTTGTAATTGTCACGAATTAGGTTTTTACAAACTAGGGTTTTCACCTGACAGAAGAATTACCCTTTTTGAATTGATAGGTGAAAATGAAGATGGTGAATGTAAGTATGGAGAAGCAGTTGAGGCTTCAACTTACCATGCTGCGTACATCAAGGTGCTTGAACTTTTAATTAGTAGATATGAACAGCAAGATAAATAATCTGATGATTGTGATATTTTGCTTGTATGGCATTTAACATTGTATTACCTTTGCAGAAAATAATATGAAAAAGTACAGAATTGAATTGTCAGAAGACCAAATGAGGTTGGTCTCTGACTGCCTAGAAGATGTGTCTAGGTTTGCATCAGGACAATGTGAGTTGAGGCATACCATTGAAGAGATGTTAAGGGGTTTACCTTTTGACGAGCAGATGAAGAGGCGTGGTGAAGTCGAGAGACTATTGAAGCAAGTAAAACGAGTGTTACTTCCTGACTACCCTGACAATGCAAGCAAGGGCTACAATGGTAGTGAATTTATTGGTAACACCTATCAGATTTACAGAACGATACTACACCAACTTGCAGTTGATAACAATTGGAATAATGTATACTCTTCGTCTGCATTGCCAAGTGGAAATTTAGGTACAATAAAAATCGAGCAAGCATGAGAAAAAAATCAAAATTATTAAAACTACTGAGGGATGATATTAAAATAGTTCCACGAAGTTGTGAAGGCCTATGTATTAAAATTTCAAATCTTTGGTTGAATGATTTTATTACTACTGAAGAGCAAGATGTTCTTTTCAGAATTATAACAAATCACAAGTCAAATTCGCCAATACACAAATATTGGTGGCCTCACACGACAAGGGGTAACATCAAGCGTTGGTTGTTTGTTACCAAGTTAATCATCATTTACAAATTGAAAGGAGAATAAACATGACAATAAACATAGATTCAGCATACACAAGACGTATGGACGGGGATGTATTAATCCTCACTGGGTATGACCCAACATTGCAAATTGGAGTAGGGGACAATGTATTCCTGCCCAAGCGAGACCGATTTATCGAATACGAAATGTTCGAGATTGAACGTAGAGACCACAAGGGTGAGTTTAAAGACCCACAGAATGCGGTTAATAGTTTCTACGAAGCTAAATTTAATGAGAAGAAATAGTTAAAATTTCTCTTTTGTAATTCACAATTTTAAATTACCTTTGCACCATGAAAGTAAAAAGAACAGTGCTAGAGTTGTTGGAGGAGTTACCTCCTAACTTGAGGCAGGTCACTAAGGCCGAGATTGAACAATTGAAACTATCCACTACGGATGAGACCCTATTCCAAGTGTTGTGCTACAAGTTTAGGTGGTGGAAATCACCAATGGGTGTAGACTTTTGGCAAAAGGTTAGCAACGCAGTTAGATGCGGACTACCATTGGACGAGTATGAAGAGAAAGCCGCACGTCACCTAGAGTTGACATCCCTTGACGGGAATAACATATCATTAGCCAAACAGATGTTAGCTGAGGAGGAGCAAGAGAATGGATAGTAATTTGGTTTTAATGTATAGAAACGAGTTGTTAAGCGACAAAGACGATTACCTTTGGAAGGCACAGATGCATCTTAAGGATTGCGTGACTCAGATTGACGATAGGATTATAGAGTCAAGATTAACTATCTTGGAGGACGAAGACTTCAGTATTGAAGAGGCAAAGGATTTCTGTCGAGAAATGAAGGACGATACAATTCAACACATCTCTCACCTATTCGACTTAGCCACCGAGGACACTTACCTTGACTTAGAGTCGGGTTACACTCCTGAGGATACGATGAGATTGGCACAATTAAAGTCTGAGTACAGATGGATCTTCTTTGATGATGATGAGTTTGTGACGAACGATTTCAAGAACGACACGGCAGATGTAACGCCTAGCTCGGACATCTTAATTGCGTATTACGTTTTACTATTAAAAGTTGTATATAAAAAATGAGCAAAGAAGTAGCACACGAGGTTGAATCAATCCTTAGAGGGTTGATTACCTCATTCGACTCGTCATCGCCTGATGACCAAGTCTTTATTAACAAGGTCAAGGATGCCAAGATGTTCCTATCTAGTTTAGACGCAGCCCGTAAAGCAAAGGGACTGCCAAATCACTTTCAAAATTTAGATATGGAGGACGTGAATGCACTTGACTGATGTTTTTGTTTTGTGCTTTCTTGGGATTTTGTTTCTATTTGGGACATTTGACAAGTTGGCCAAGAAGTTTGGGTGGATTGTATTCGCCTTGTATTTAATTATTTTCATATTATTAATTGTAACAGCATGTCGATATTAAAAGAAGTAGAAAAGAATGGTGCTCAGTTTTATGTAAAGACTGGCAAGCTACTCAACGGCTCAAATAATTGGGCCATTGTAGTACAAAATTCCACAATCATCAGCATAGATGATTTTCAGCCTGAGGGTTTTGATGCCCTACATCAGGGTTTGTTTCTCAAAGAGTTTAAAAACTCACGCCACGGGTTCATGGTGGTAGATGGCAAGGTAAGAAACCTAGACATTTACCTGATTGATATCTTGTCTAAGGAGGATTACAACCAAGAGATTACGAACTCTATTGCTAGTGCTAGGTCTCAATTTTCTTTCTTTGACATTGAGTCGGGGATGGAAATAAAAGTGGAGGGTGGCAAATGAGATAAAGTTGTAATTTAAAGAAAAAAATCGTATATTAGTTAGTTCCAATAAATAAAAAAATGACAGAACAAAAAGACAGCCAACCAATTAACATTCCATTTGGGGAAATTGGTTACATTACCTACAAAAGAACATATGCCAGACGCTTAAATGATAGCGATCCAGACTCTAAAACAGAGGAATTCTGGCAGACCGTGGAGAGGGAATTATCCGCCTTCGACAAACAATTGAAACTCCATTTTACCGAGGAGGAAAAGAACAGGTACAGGTATCTAAGGCATAACCTTAAGATTAGCCCAGCTGGCAGGTTTATGTGGCAACTAGGCACAAAGACTGTAGACAAGTTGGGACTACCATCACTGCAAAACTGTGCATTCGTGGTAATTAACGATCCAATAAGGCCATTCACTTGGGCTTTCGAGATGTTGATGTTAGGATCTGGGGTCGGATTCAATATTCAACGAGAGCACGTTTACCAGTTACCAAAAGTAAAGAAGAAGGTTAAGATTCAACGAGTAGATTCAGACGATGCCGACTTTATCATTCCCGACACGAGAGAGGGATGGGTCAAATTGCTAGGTAAGGTGCTCAAGGCTCACTTCTATTCTGGAAAAGGATTTACATACTCAGCCAAGTTAATTAGAAGCAAGGGAGCACTTATAAAAGGTTTTGGCGGTGTAGCCTCTGGCCCTGAAGAGTTGTGCCAAGGTATGGCAGACATCAGTAAAATACTAAACAGCAGGTCTGGCAGCAAGTTGAGACCTATTGACTGCCTTGACATTATGAATATCATTGGCAGCATCGTGGTGTCTGGCAACGTGAGACGTTCTGCTCAAATTGCTATTGGAGATCCTGACGATATCGAGTTCTTAAAAGCTAAGAGATGGGACTTAGGTTCTATTCCTAATTGGAGAGCAATGTCCAACAACTCGGTGGCTGCTTCGAGTACTACAGAACTTGTTAAAGAGTTCTGGGATACATACGAGCAAGGTGAACCTTATGGGATAGTAAACTTAATCCTATCTAGGCAGATAGGAAGAACTGGCGATACTAATTACCCAGACTTAGATGTACAGGGTTTCAATCCGTTAATTGCTAGCGGCTTAGCAGCGTAAGCTTCTAAGAAAATTCTCCTAAAAACGGTGAAAGTCTAGAACAGACAATACCGTGCTAACTTAGTAAATAAGATGCGTAACGACTATGAATAAAAAAGAATTAACAAAAATCATCTCAGCTTTTATGCTTGGAGATGGATGTTTAAGAATCTGGAATAATCGTCCAGGACTAAATGCGGCCTACTCATTAAGCCAGACTGATGACCATAAAGATTATGTGGAATATCAGGCCTCAATAATAGAGCAGGTGACATCTGTAAAGACTTACCACTATGAAGCCTCAGAAAAGGATGGCGTAAAAAGAAAAGGTTTTTACAAACTAGAGTCAAAATCTCACCCGTTCTTTCAGACATTAAGAGAGCGTTGGTATCATGACGGAAGAAAGACAATTTCACTTCATGATTTGAAACAGTTTGACTTTGAGATGTTGGCTATATGGTACATGGACGATGGTTATATTCTTAAGATAGAGAATAAGTATCACAAAGGAAATGTATTCTTGTGTACAGATTGCTATACAGAAGCAGAAGTTATCTTACTTCAAAAGATAATCTACTCTTCAACTGGCGTAGCAATGGATATAAGAAAACGTGGAAAGAAAAAAGATGGTACTCAGATCTATAGATTGGTAGCTAGGAATGAACAAGCTATTAAGTTTATAGAAGGAGTTAGACCTTACATTTTTCCGTCCTTTGAATATAAAATTCGCACGGAGAACTCTGATTTAAAATCAGATGATGATATAGTCTGTTCTTTACAGGAATGTAAAGAGGTTAGCAGAAATGACTAACCCGGTTATGAACCGTAACAACAAAGGTGCTGAACAACCACTAGAAAACTTTGAAACCTGCTGCTTAGCTGAGATCTACCTTCCTAATATCTCAAGTTACAAGGAGATGTTAGATGCGTGTATTTACACATACAGAGAGTGTAAGCACTCGTTGAGACTGTCGTGCAGCCTAGAAGAAACAGAGTCAATCGTTCACAAAAATATGAGGATGGGTATTGGCGTTACTGGTGTACTGCAAAGTTCTAGTGAGCAGAAGGATTGGTTGAGTAGTGCTTACGAGTTCTTAAGGATGTACGATGTAGAGTACTCTAAGAAGATGGGCTGGCCTACTTCTATAAAGTTGACCACAGTTAAACCATCAGGCACTTTGAGTTTACTCCCAGGATTAACACCAGGAGCTCACCCGTCACCTGCTGGCCCTTACTACATTAGAAGGATAAGAATTGCAAGTGGATCACCTCTACTTGACACTTGTAGAAATCACGGCTACCATATTGAACCCCAAAAAAACTTTGACGGGACTGACGATAAGAACACCATGGTCGTGTCGTTTCCTTGTAAGGTGGGTGAAGATGTGCCAGTGGCTGACAAGTACGGTTGGAGAGAACAACTAGACTTAGTAAGATGGTTACAGGCGAACTGGTCAGACAACGCAGTTTCGTGTACTATTTACTACCGAAAAGAAGAGTTGGAAGACATTAAGCAATATCTTTCCGAGCATCTAACCAACGAGATAAAATCAGTTTCGTTTCTGTTGAAGAGTGACCACGGTTTTGTTCAGGCACCATACGAGACAATCTCTAAGGAGTTGTACGAAAGTATGGCAGCTAAAACTCTACCTATCACCTCAGTTGAAGTGAATGAGTCGGATTACCAAGTTGTAGAATGCGAGGGTGGTGCTTGCCCAATCAAGTAACATAAAGGCGGAGCGTAACAACTCCGCCTTTTTTATCTAAATTTAATTTGTAATTACAAAAATAATAACTACCTTTGCACCATGAAAGAAAAAATAAGTATGTGGGTTCACGACCTAACTATTGTAGCCTTTTGTATATTCTTCGGCTATTTAATTGGAAGATATAACGGGGTAAAAAGCACCACAGCTAGTTTGAAACAAGAAGCTAGGAGAATAGAGTGTGCGGATTCAATTAGTGTTCAGTGCCTTAAGAACTTATTAGAGAAATCTAAGGTTAAGTTTTCGCACATCGTACTGGCTCAAGCTAAGCTAGAGAGCAAGTCTTTCACCTCACCAGTTGCAATTAATAAGAAGAACATCTTTGGGATGAAGGTGGCTGCAACGAGGTTTACATTTGCTACCAACGGGCACGACTACGGGAACTATGCCATGTATGATTCATACGGAGATTGCGTCCTAGATTACAAAGCTTGGCAGATGCAGTGTGCTTACTTAATTAATGACGAGGTTCACTACTACGAATTATTGGGCCGTATCTACGCACAAGATCCTAAGTATGTTGAAAAGTTAAAGTCTTTAGTTGCTAATAATGCTGTGAAATATGAATAACATAGAACCTAAACAAATTAAATGTTATTGTGGTCATACTATAACTTGTGATTGTGAACCTAAACAAGAAACACTTGAAGAAGCTGCTAAAAGAATTTATGGTTCAGATGCATCAAAAGATGTTGAATATTATGCGTTTATATTAGGTGCTAAATGGCAGAAAGAAAGAATGTATAGTGAGGAAGATATGATTGAGTTTGCAGAGTTTGTAGCCACTTATCCTGATAAAAATAAAAATATAAATGGTCAAATATTACATGCTAAATCAAAATATGATGGCTCTGAAAGAACAGTTGATTTATTAGAACAATTTAAAAATAAATAATATGAAAAAAGAAACACTTGAAGAAGCGGCTAAGGATTTTGTTTTATCTCATGATTTTTCATTAATTACCACACAAAATCATTTAGCTAATAGATGTTTTCAATTAGGTGCTAAATGGCAAGCAGAAAGAATGTATAGTGAGGAAGATATGAAAATTGCTTGGACTAATGGAAACAATTACCATAGAGGTTCTTTGATAGCTTCAAGTCAATTAACTTTTGAAAAAACTATTGAACAATTTAAAAAGAAATAATATGAATAAAGAATTTATCTCTTACGAACAAGCATTAGCTTTAAAAGAGCTAGGATTTGATGAACCTTGTCAAGGATATTACGATGTTGATAAGGGATATAGTATTGGTTATGCATTTTGTTATTCAGATAGAGAGTCACAACCTGAGGATGGATGTTTAGCACCACTTTACCAACAAGCATTTAGATGGTTTAGAGAGAAGTATGATTTAATTGGTTTAGTTGAAGGTGGTTATGATAATGGTAAAAACATATTTACTTATGTAATATGGGATAAATTTAAAGATAATAGTATTGATGTTTATTATCAAACCTACGAAGAAGCGGAATTAGAATGTTTAATTAAGTTGATTGAAACAGTTAAATCTAAATGATTACACAACTCAACCCAATGAAAATATTGATTTTTATATAAAAAATTTGTATATTTGTAAAACATAAAGTAAGTATTAAGCGATGTAAGAGCCGATTAATACTTACTAACTTTTAGTAATAACTAAACTAAGCCCCTTTCAAGCTCTTACTGATTGGGGCTTTTTTATTTAATTATGACTAATTTAGAAAGAAAAGAATACAAAAAAGAGTACTATCAAAAAAACAAAAGCAAAATTAGCGAGCAGCAAAAAGAATATTATAAAGTAAATAAGCAGCAAATTAACAATCAAAAAAAAGAGTATAACCAAAAAAATAAACAGCAGCTTAGTGAAAAAGCAAAAGAATATTACCAAATAAATAAAGAACAAAAAAAAGAATATCAAAAAAATAACATAGAAAAAATTAACAAACAACGTAAAAAGTATAGTAAAAACAGAAGAGAAACAGACCCTCTTTTTAAATTAAATGGTAATATTAAAAATAGAATCTTAAAATCAATAAAAAATAATAGCTATACAAAAAAATCAAAAACATTTGAAATATTAGGTTGTACATACGAAGAATTTAAACATTACCTTGAGCGTCAGTTTACTGCTGGCATGAGTTGGGAAAATCAAGGAGAATGGCATTTAGACCACATTTATCCTGTTTCACTTGCAAAAGATGAAGAAGAGTTAATTAAACTAAATCACTATACAAACTTTCAACCTTTGTGGGCATTAGAAAATATAATAAAAGGAAATAAAGTAGTTCCAAATACGCAAATAAAACTAATATAAATAAAAAAATGGCAATGTTACAATTAGAACCGATGCTCCCAATTTATAGAATATCAGACAATATGAAAGGATTTGCTTTTATTTTAATTGATTACAGCCAAGAGCATAATTTACTATTTACCTGTGCTATGGATGATGGGCAGATTTGGACTCTTAGCAATCGTGAAATTAGATTTTGTAAAAATATATCCTTAGATAGATTTTAATATAATAAATATTTGAAGATTGCCAATTTTATTATGCATTCTAGTCATTTCGGCTATATTTGCAAAATATAATATGCAAACATCTAACAAATAACAATAGGAAACTTATGGAAGTAAAATTTAAAAAGCTACACGCTAAGGCGCACAAACCTGAACAAGCATACGACACCGATGCTGGGTTTGACATCAGGCTAGTTGACTCTCACGTTAACTACCAAGATAAGAAGGTAACATACAACACTGGCCTCGCAATCGAGATCCCTAAAGGTTACGCAGGACTACTATTCCCTCGTTCATCCATTCACAAAACAACCACTAGACTGTCAAACTCAGTAGGAGTTATTGACCATGGTTACACTGGCGAGATTAAAGCCGTGATGGACTTAAGAACGATTCAAGACGTAGGAATGCCATACCTACCAGGTGACAGGTTCCTTCAGTTGATTATCATCAAGTTGAATGAGGTCGAGTTTGTAGAGGTAGACGAATTGTCACCAACAGCCCGTGGTGATAAAGGATTTGGAAGTACAGGGCGAAAATAAATTTGGTAATTACATTTTATGGTATTACCTTTGTGGAACATTTAAACAATTAATTATTTATGGCTTTATCAAACGATCAAAAAGGATCAAAAACATTTTTATCAGTAGTGGGAGGAAAGATCTCTCAGAAAGTTTCAGCGGACACTCCAGGTGCAGTCGAGCGTGTCAACAAGAATGGAGCTAAGATTCACGAGTTGAAGTTCAGTTCAGTGTCAGGTATCGTAAGAGACGTTAAGTTGAAGGAAGATGCCACCTACGGCAATCAATATGAAATCTCTATACAGGACGCAGACGAGAACTATGTGTTGCAGGTGCCTCAATCTGGGCGTTTAGCTAGTTCATTCCTTTCTCGTGTTCCTAATATGGACCGAAATGGTTACATCAAGATTGAAACGTGGTCAACAGAAGAGGATGGCAAAATTAAGCAGTTCTTAACTGTGCGTCAGAATGACAAGGTGGTTCAACCCTTCTTTTCTAAGGACAACCCTAACGGATTGCCGCAGATGACTCAGGTTAAAGTTAAAGGGGTAATGCAGTGGGATGACAGCGATCAGCTAGAGTTTTATAAAGGCAAGGTTGTTGAGTGGTTTACCGCTAAGCCAGAAGGAAGTGCGGCTCCTGCTCCAGCTTTAGAGAGCGATGATTTACCATTCTAGTTTATAATAAAGTTTAATCAAATCCTACCCCTTGTACTGAGGGGTAGGTATAACGCAATTTATATAATTTATGAAAGAAAAAAGAGTATTATTTGACCCGTGGGATACTAGGTCAATCTCGGCTACCGAGTTTTTACATTTTATGTACCCATTTGAAACAAAGGTAAAGGCTGAAGAAAAACCTAGTTCGTTCATTGAGTCTTTGAACAAGTGTGAAAAAAGATCTGCACTTAAATCAAGTAGCCCAGTTGTACACCCAGACCACTACAACGCTCACCCGTCTGGAGTTGAATGTATTGACGTGGCGCAATGGTTTGGTTTCAATCTAGGTAACGCTATCAAGTATATCTGGCGTTGCGAACACAAGGGTAAGAAGAAGGAAGACATCAACAAGGCTATTGAATACTTGAAGCTAGAGTTGAAGCGTATGGAGAAAGAAGAGAAGGAGGCAAAGCTTGTCTAAATTTGCAGACTACAACCCACACAACCTTAAGGTTAAAAAAGAGTTAAGGCGATTTGATGACAAGGGTGGCAATAGGTTCTACTGGTATAGAGGCGAGGATGGTACTGGGCACATAATGCCCGGTATCACTACTTGGATTGGTGCGGTGATGCCTGAGTCTAAGTTCCTAACCGACTGGAAGATCAAGTGGGGTAAGGACTGGGAGAAGGTGTTAAACGCTTCAGCCGATTATGGTACAGTATACCACATGTGCATTGAGCACATCTTAGTACACAACGAATACCCACCACAGGAGATGATAGCTAAAGCTAGGGAAGCCATATCGGTACTGAAGTCTTACGACAAGTCGATCCCGATGTCTATGATAGACAAGAACCTGATATCGTTTATTAAGTTTAAGGAGGACTACAACATTGAGCCAATCCTTATCGAAGCTAAGCTAGTAACTAGAACATCTACAGGCCACGAATACGCTCTAACCTTAGACCTACTTTGTAGTGTTACATTTCAAGAGGAAACCGTAACCGAGGTTGAGGCTGGTGTTATCAGCCGTGGTAAGAACAAGGGCCAGACTAAATACGAAAAGGTGAAGGAGGTAAAGACCGTAAAGAAGATAGCCTTAGTTGACTTCAAGTCCAACCCGTTCAACAAGGACAGCAAGGGTTTCTTCGACAGCCACAAGTATCAACTAATGGGTGCCAAGGCTGCAATCAAGCAGAACTTTAACTCTGACGTGGACATCCTTATGAACTTCACCCCTAATGGTTGGGTTTCTAAAGTAGGTGACTACACCCAGAAGACTTGGGAGGTGACTGATCAGGATGAAAACATCTTCAACCTGTACCAAAGAATTGCTGGTGCCACTGGCGTGTTCAACCCTAAGGGTAACATTGAGGTGTTCTTCCCACTAGGCGGTGACAAGGTTAAGTTCTCTGACATGTACACCAAGGTTTCATACCAAGAGCACGTTGATTCAATCATTAGATACGAGGATAGCTTAGATGGCAACTAGAGGCAAATCAGCAAGAGTAAAGGGGCACACCTTCGAAAGGGACATTGCCAAGAAGTTCAGAGATGCTGGATGGCCTGAATGCGAGACCTCCAGGTTTGCTTCTAAAAAAATGGACGATATGAAGGTCGACCTAGTTGAGACTAAACCATTCTACGTTCAGTGTAAGGCGGTAGAGAATCTAGGTCCAGTCCACAACGTACTTGCGGAGATGCCTAAGGGGCAACTTATAAACATAGTGTTCCACAAGAAGTCAAGGCAGGGCACAATTGTAGCAATGTCTGAGGAAGACTTCTGGGCATTATTAAAAATAGCGGAGTTGCCAGCGTGATATTAAGAAAAAAGAAAATTTGTAAAGGGTGTGACACTGAGCAGTATATCTTTTCGAGAGGTTACTGCCAGCGTTGCACCCCTAAAAAACCAGTCAAAAAGAAAAACAAGAATGCAAAAACTAACCAAGACTTCTATGAACTGGCTCTACTGGAGTCTAAAGATAAGACTTGCGAAAATTGTGATCGTGAGATTCCTTTTCCATCTGCGGTCAATATCTCTCACATCATTAGTAAAGGCTCTAATAGTTTTGTTCGCAGCCATCCCCTTAACTATTTCTATCTTTGCCATAGGTGTCACGATATTTATGAATTTCATGACAGAGCATCTATGCGAATTTACGAGGAAGCTGTCAAGCGCAAACAAATAATAACAAAAGAATATTATGATGAAGTACTCAGGCAAAATAAGGGAGGGGGCGTTAATAGTTAACTTCCCTGAGGCTTTTGAGAAGGAACTGGAACTATTCGATGGTAAAGATGTTTGGATCGAACTGAGAGAAGATAAGAAGCGAAGATCAAGCCAGCAAAATAATTACTACTGGGGTGTTGTTATACCCAGCTACATTCAAATATTTGCTAAGGCTGGTTTAGACTTTGGAAACGAGAAGACTCACGACATCCTTAAAACCAGGTTTCTACTAGTTAAGGACCCGTACACTAGGATCAAAAGTACTACAGAATTGAATCCAACAGAATTTAATAACTATATCATGAATCTACAGGCGTGGGCAGCTAAAGATTTTGATTACATAATACCAGATCCAACGTAACCTATACTGGCCACTTTACAAATGGTAAAAACCTGATCAACAGATAAATAACAACCACTGCCCCTATTACGGCAAGTAGATTTAATATGGCGTTGTACATGTTGCTAACCTTCTGTCCTAGCCATGACTTCTTTTCTTGTTCCTGTCTCACTATACTTGTCTTAAACATATTTATAATTCTATCTTTGGCTTCAATGGTCTTTGTCAAGCTATCACAATTAGCAACAACATTGTAGCCCTTTTTCTCTGGGTTGTACACAGCCTTTACTGAGGCGTTAGTTTTTCCGTGCCCCACAATTGCATCTCCCCAATGCTTTTTATAGTCCA
>Ga0214923_10004014_pt1 | contig 18118 bp, 20 predicted proteins | sample LL1510_MetaG_FD_177993 | JGI IMG/M metagenome (GOLD analysis project Ga0214923, IMG submission 177993) | Freshwater microbial communities from Lake Lanier, Atlanta, Georgia, United States - LL-1510 | ecosystem: Environmental > Aquatic > Freshwater > Lake | place: USA: Georgia | collected... | reverse complement strand
CGCACACACCGAGACGTGGAGCCGGGTACGGCCGGACAACTACCTAGGAACAGTAGTTGCCATCTATCAGAAAAAGTGATGGCTTGGCGTGGTTATGACCAACGAACAAGCCCTCAACAATCTCTACCTAGCTGCCCGTCTGTCCCCCCTCAAGGCTGACGAGCATGACCTGCTCCGTAAGTGCGCGGAACAGCTCCTTCCTTTGGCCCAGAAGGCCGACAAGCCCGAGAAGGGTACAGACATCCCCTTTGAGGCCAAAGTGGCTTAAAAGGCAAGGAAACGCCCTTTCTGGGGCATTCTGCGGGCTAATAGGCAACGGTTAGCCGCTAGGGCCGTAATTAACGATGTTTTTACGGCCCTTATGCTAGAATAGGGCTATGTGGTCGTTTCTCGCATCAGCACTCTCCGGTGGCGCAATGGGCGTCATCATGCGTGTGTTCAATGGGGTGTTTGAGGAGTTTAAGGCCACACGGGAACACGCCCGGAAGCTGGAGGAGATGAAGGTGATGGCGTCCATCCGGCAGGACGAGGCCGCTTGGAAGGCTTTTGAGGCTAGCCAGACAGCCGCTACGGTGCCGTCCAACGTCCATCCGTGGGTGGCGGACACCATCACCCTGTTCCGGCCCTTCATCACCCTAGTGCTGGTGGTAATTGCCACAATCATCTGGTTCCACGCCGTTGAGCCCAACAGGTCGGACATGACCAATCAGGTGGCGTTTGCCGCCTTCAATGCCGTTGGATGGTGGTTTGGCGACCGAGCCGCCATGCGCCAAAAGAAGCCCCTATGAGCAACCCCAAGGACATCATCTCCGCCTGCGTCCCTACCGTGGCGACCATTACTCTAGGTCAGGTGAATGACATTCTGGGGACCATCGGAGCCGTCCTTGGCATCGCCTACCTCCTGTGGAAATGGGCCTACGAGGCCAAGCAGCATAAGCAGCCAAAGGTCTGATAGAATAGGGCCACTATGGGTAAGACCAAGGAGCAGTACAAGTCGAAGTTTGTCCAGCCGCCCCGCAAGCTCGCTGAGAGTGGGCCTAAGGGTAGTGGCAAGGGCTACGGCAGCACGGGTGCCGTCCTTAACAAGAAGAAGGGCTGAGTATGCCCCTCACCAAGAAGGGCAAAGAGATTATGGCCTCTATGGTTAGCTCCTACGGGGCTAAGAAGGCCAAGCAGGTTTTCTACGGGTCCGTCAACAAAGGCACCATCAAGGGTGCCGAGTACAAGCGGCGTTCTGCGAAGTAGCGGTAGGGTAGAATAGGGAACGCGATTTCCCTATGAATCTTACCTACACGCGCCCCGGCGAACTTCGGAAGCCTGATGTTGAGGTGCTGCCTGATGGGCGCATCCGCATCACCCGCTTCATTGCTGCCGGACACGGCGACCGGGACTACAGCGAGGTAACCACGTCCGTAGGCACGGCTGACAACGGCCTAGCCACGGCCCTTCTCGTCAAGAAGGGCATGACGAGGGTAGAGAACAAGGATGCCATCGTCCTTACGTACGAGGTGCGCAATGCCTCTACGGAAACCCCTGTAGGCCGGGAGGATGTGCAATTTGGCGAGAATGGCCTAAAGACCGTCATTGCCGACTTTGTGCAGATGTCTTCGGGGACCTACACCCCGCAGACGGTGGGTACGACTACGTCCACGTACGACCCCACTTGCGTGCTTCGGAATGAGGTGATGGAGGACGATGGGACGACCCGGCAGATTCGCCGCTTCTACATCAACAAGGGGCTCATCAATCAGGTGGATGAGGTGAGGAACAACGGTGCGTTGCTCATCAAGACGCTGGTCTACCTGAACGACGCTCCTAGCCCCAATCCCCCTTCCGGCTACACGCTCATTGCCACCAAGGTGGACAATCCGGGTGGCCTAGAGACTACGACGTACACCTTTGCCAAGGGTGATGGCAAAATTAGTGAGGAGAACGAAACCCGCAATTACGGGGCTCTGTTCATCCGCACCATCCGCTGGATAACGGCTCCGGGGGCATCCAACCCCATTCCCGCCCAAGCTGGTTACACGTCGTTCTCCTCGGGCTACGTTGAGCAGGATGGGCATAGGATTTGGACCAGCCAGTTTGCTCAGGGCAGCGGTCAGCTTTCCGACCAGACGGAAACCAAGTACAACGGAGCCCTCTACCTCCGCACCATCCGTTATGCGTCCGACCCCACCGTAACGGTTAATCCGATCACTACCCCCACCGGGTACACCCTTGTCAGCGTATCCGAGTCGCTTGAGGGCGGGGTGAAGATTTGGACGGCTCAGTATGCCAAGGGCAACGGTCAGATTAGCCGCAACGACGAAACCAAGAACAACGGTGCGTTGCTGATTGCCAGCATCCGCTACATCTCGGACCCGTCTGTCTCGGTAAACCCCATCACCGCCCCTACTGGGTATGTCCTCATTTCCTCGGAAATGGCAGAGCAGGATGGCTACCGCATCTGGAACAACACCTACGCCAAGGGAAATGGGTTAATTAGCAGCAATCAGGAAACCCGCCTGAGCGGGATGCTGCTGAGGACGACGCTCACCTACCTTACGGACCCCAGCGTCACTACGCAGCCTACGAGCGATCCTTTCGGCAGCGGAGGCACCATTGTTGGCAACGACGTGCGTGACGCAGACGGCCATCGCGTGTGGACCGTCACTTGGGTGAAGGCGGTAAGCACGTCCAACATCATCGACTCCAAGGAGACCCGTAATGGCGGGAAGCTCATCATTTACAGACGCCAGATGCTTGGGACGGCTCCTTCTGCCCCCGCCGCCACCATTGGGGGTGTCGTTACGCTTATTTCGGATAGGACGGAGCTTCAGGACGGATACACGCTCTACAGCCGTACGTGGGCTGAGGGCGTAGGCCAGATTGGTCAGGACGACGAAACCCGCAACAACGGGGCTTTGCTCATTCGCACCATCCGCCACCTGACGGACGGAAGCGTTACGGCTAACCCCATCACTACCCCGACGGGCTACACCAACGTTTCGGTAGCTTATGCGGAGCAAGACGGGTACAAGCTGTGGACGGCCAGCTACGCCAAGGGTAATGGCCAAATCAGCCAGAATGATGAATTAAAGTACAACGGAGCCCTTTTAACGTCCACCATCCGCCACCTCACCGCGCCTTCGGTGAGCAGCAACCCGATAACGACGCCGACTGGGTACACCAACATCAGCTACGGCTACGTCGATCAGGAAGGCCACCGTATGTGGACGGCTTCCTACGCCAAGGGCGATGGACAGATTTCTAGGGACGACGAGATTAAGAACAATGGGGCATTGCTTACGGCGACCATCCGCCACCTCACCGACTCGTCCGTATCTAGCAACCCCATCACTACCCCTACGGGCTACGCGAACATCAGCTTCTCATACGCTGAGCAAGATGGCTATCGGGTATGGACTGCCTCATACGCTAAGGGCGACGGGCAAGTGTCTAGGGATGATGAAACTAAGAACAACGGAGCATTGCTAATTGCAGCAATCCGCTATCTCAGCGCACCCTCGGTTTCATCCAATCCCATCGCCACGCCTTCTGGCTACACGTTGATTTCTTCGGCGTTTACAGAGCAAGATGGTCATCGGCTTTGGACCGCCTCCTACGCCAAGGGCAACGGTCAAATTAGTCGGGATGATGAAATTAAGGCCAATGGAGCGTTGCTTACGGCTACGATTCGCTATCTCAGCAACCCGTCTGTTTCCAGCAACCCGATTACCACGCCCACGGGGTACATCAACATCAGCTTTGCTTATGCGGATCAGGATGGTTATCGGGTGTGGACTGCTTCGTACGCCAAAGGTAGCGGCCAAATAAGTCAGGATGATGAGCAGCGGAACAATGGAAAACTGCTCATTCGCACCATTCGCCAGCTTAGCGCGCCGTCAGTTACGTCCAATCCCATCACGACTCCGGGAGGCTACGTCCTTGTTTCTAGTGCGTACGTCGATCAGGAAGGTCACAGAACATGGACTGCCTCGTACGCTTCGGGAAGCGGACAAATCAGCCAGCAGGACGATACGCGAAACAATGGAGCGTTGCTCATCCGCATTATTCGTCACCTTACGGACCCGTCTACATCCGTCAGCCCGATAAGCACGCCTACGGGGTATTCCCTAATCTCGTCAACGTATGAGGACGCTAGCGGCTACCGGGTGTGGACAGGTTCGTTTGCCAAGGGCGAAGGAATTGTCACGACTGGCATAGAATACAAAAACAACTTCAAGTTGGCGATTCACAAGGCCACTAGCCTTGGTTCAAGTCCATCCACTCCTTCACCCGTTATTGGTGGCACGGTGGTGCTGATTGACAGCAACACCCGCCAGCAGGACGGATACACCCTCTATGACTACACTTGGGCTGAAGGCTACGGGGTTGTCGAAAAGCACATTCAGACACGGGATGCCGGTCTTCGGCTGGAAACGTGGGTGAGCGTTGGAGGTGCTTACGACGCTTCGTTCATGAAGCCTGCGGGCGTTCTGATGATGAAAGACAATCAGGAGGCAGATGGCTTCACCCGTTGGACGGTGACGTGTATGCAGAGCATTTACGGGGGCGACCCAACCTCGTACAGCTACTCCACTCAGGGCTACACCAAGTTCAACTACCCCGGAAGGGCTGGCTGGGCCACGCAGACGCTTACGGTTGGAGGCATAACCAACTACAGCAAGGACCTCTACTTGTCTCCCCCTGTTTCGGCTTTGGTGTTGGCTACCACCACCATCAGCTACCAGACCTCCACTACGGTTGGATCGCTCACCTATTCGCTGTGGAACCCTACGCAATGGGCTACGGCAATAGCGACCATCAACTCGCTAGCTTCCAACGGTCAGCCCAAGAGCGTAAGCCAAGGGCTTGAGGGATACACGGCTTGGTCTGGGTATGACACCTTCTCAATTACTGCCGGAAGCCCAAGCTACTCATCGGTCATGGGGTATTGGCTTGCAGCCTCATCCGGTGCTGCTGGAGCCGTTTACGGAGGACCCGCCATGCCTACCGGCTCTACTACGTACACCCTGATGGCTTCCATTGAAAAAGAGCCTGCGTTTGTTGCCTACGACGGTACACCGTACTTCCGAAAGGTAGTCATTACCGCAACCCCGCCCGCACCCGGAGGAGTTACGCCTTGAACAAGCCTGAAATAACTAAGGAGCAGATGGACATCATCCTTCGCAAGAAGGAGATGGGCTACGGAATGACCAATTCCGAGATAAGGGCTCTTCATGATTTCAACAGAATCCCGCATAGGCCCATCATCGACCGGGACAGGACGTACACCCCCATCGTCAATCAGGTTGTTGATCGCATCCACAAGGTAAACACGATTGATTCCGATTTTGCTTCGTCGTCGCCTGCTCCTACTACCACATACCCATTTCAGCCTGTTTTTGCAGGAACCAGCACCACCATTACGTACGGAACCCTCAATGGGGTGGCACCAACCAACATTGGAAGCACGTTCACCGTGCCTACGTCCGGCACCCGCTATCTGGTGCTTACGGTGTATTCGAGTGGCGGCAGCGTTACGTCGTCCAGTTTGTCGGTGACAACGACTCCGCCAAGTGCGGTTTCCGACACTTTAGGCTATCCTCCAGCCACGTTGAGTGTCCTGTTGTACGTCATCGTCAATCACACCTTGTTTCGGGTTATTGGTCCGGGCAGTCTTTACGCCTTGTCCAAGGAGACGTTTAGGGTACAAAAGTCCATGCCCTCTCCAGACCTTTTGCCGTACGACAGCTATTACAACTGGCTCGTTTCCAACGTCTAATCCGTGAGGACCTACTACACCACCGCCGCGTCTACGTGGGGTACGCAGTCCTACGAGAGCTACACGGGAGCGGATTCAACGCAAAACACGTACAGCGCATCTTCAACCTCATCCTATCCACTTGGGGGAGATACGGTTTCTCAAGGAGTAACATCATACTCCAGCCTTAATGTAACCAGCAATAGTTCGGCCAATTATTCGCTGACCCAAGTTCAGTCTAGCTTTTCGTCCAGTCGCTACGAATCAAGTACGTATACGTCTACGGAAACGTATTACGACAGCCAGACTGTTTCGCCGTTTGATACGGTGGTTTTTAGCAGGTATTACTCAAGCCTTTCGTCTACCAGTTATTCAAGCAGCGGTTCTTTTCTTACATTCAAAAACTTAACTGGAGTTACATACTCATCAAGCGAAAGCTACTCATACTCCTCCTATCTTACCGACATCTATGAAGTTACTGATAGGCTTTATGGTTCAACGACAACGATTATTTTAGACACCACCACATCAACATCGGCTACGTTTTCGACATCAACATCATCCACATCTTCCTACTCCTCTGATGTCGTTACGGTTAGTACGTTTCCGGTTGGTAGCTATCAGATTACACTTTTTGGATTTACCACATACGAAACAAACGTAACCAGCAATTTTCAGTCTACCCAAACCTATGGCGACGTTTCCGGGACCACGCCCTACACGTCAACGTCGCTCGTCTGGTACACGAACAACACTAGCACGGGTACGCTGCTCTTCACCTACACATCCTCGGCTTCTTCGCAAACAATCACGGTGACGATGAATCCGCGTGTGGAGTACGTCAAGGCTTATGACCGGGCTACTGATGAGCGGCTATTTGCAATTACCTATCAGTTTGCCAATACCACCAAGTTGCTTTCCGAAGCCCTTTCAGAGTTTGGCAATTACACCGAATCCCCGCTGACGATCCTAACAAACACGACATCCGCAACCTTTGTCGGCTTCACTTCAAGCAGCACAACGGGGTCGTCTAGTGTAGCGTCCGTCTACCCGTTGTTCACCCAAACACGCGCATCCTATTCGGTGATTGAGCCATACGCCAACACCAACCCTTATTTTGGCGGGTATGTTCAAGGCGTAACCTCGGTGACGTTTGGCGAGGGTCCGTTTGACGTGACCCAGTCCAACATCACGGCAGGAAGTTCGGTCACTCAAAGGTTTTTCCAAACGCCTTTGGCAAACACCACCTACACAAACACCATGATGAGGATAAATCCCTTGAGTTATCTGTCGTTTGGCCCTACCACTACGGACTACCAAAACATCGTGTTGACGTACAACACAACGTCTTTGGCTACTCCGTAATGCTAGCCATCACCATCTGCGCCACCAAGTCCTACGCCTATGCGATGCTTTCGCAGGCTAACAGGGTACACATCAATCTCTGCAACGCTTGGGAAGGGAAGGAGTTCCTAATCATCCTAGCCGGGGATGGGAGTGTCGCTATTGAGCAGGTAGCCGCACGCTACCGGGAGCTTTGTGGGGCCGAGCGGGTGTTTGTCCTTGAGGCTGGGCATGAGAACGAGGGCGAGAACTACAAGGAGCAAGCCCAGATGCTCATCGCCAAGCTGAGGCAGGCCGCGTTCATGGAGGCTAGGGCTCAGGGGGCGGAATACTGCTGGTCGTTGGACTCGGACACCCTCCCTCCCCACAACGCCCTTAGGTGTATGCTGAAGAGCCTTGAATGGGACGACGGCTACTACTCCGTAGCCACCTGCCCCTACCCCAATACGGCCTTCCTAGGGGGCTTTGGGAGCCCGCATAGGCCCATTGAGGAGGACTTCCTGCCCCATGAGCGGAAAGTGCCTAAGGAGCTTATGGCCGAGTGGAAGGCCAATGAGGCAGAGGGGAAGAAGCTGTTTGAGGCCAAGAAGCCTGTTCCTGAAGAGGCTAGGGCGAGGTGGGAGGCTACAAACAAGAAGATAAAGGAGTGTCCGCCGGATGGCTCCATCTGGGAAGTCATTGCCAAGCATGGGTGGCGGAGGCGGGGGTGGTTGGACAATGCCTATCCGGCCATTGGGGTGGGGGCTATGGTGCCGTCAGACTGGTGCGGGTTTGGCTGCACCCTGATGAACCAGAAGGCCCTAGATTTGGCCTATTTTGACGGGTATGACGGAAAAGGGACGGAGGACCTGTTTATCTGCTGGCGGAGGTGGCATCCGGCTGGCTTACGCATCAATGTCATCCCTCATTGCCCCTGCGATCATGTCATTTGGGCCAAGAAGAAGGGCGGGGATGAGAAGGTGTTCACCATCCATCAGTCCTACCATGAGCCGGAAGGGGAATACCGTGGGCATTTACGGGTGAGGCAGGTGCCTTGGGTTCCTGAGGTATGAGAGGGTGGGCCGTGATAGAATAGCTTCATGGCCCTTTCCGACTTTCTGAACAAAGACCCCTTTGCGGCTGGCGGCGTCATGGATGCTCCCGACCTTCAGGTGCGGACGGCCATGAACAAGCTGTCATGGGGTATTCCGCTTACCCAGCAAGAGGCACGGCGTGTTACGGCTAGGCAGGGCCTTGAGCAGCAGTCCATCAACACGGCTCAGGAAAACGCCCGCAAGCAGGCTTTGCTTGGGATGCAGGGGGTGGATGTTAGTTCCTATGCCGGGTCCATGTGGGCCAAGCCGGGAAGCTATTCCGCAGCTCGTCCCATTGCTTCGCGTACTGGGTACAATCCTGAAGCTACGGCTGATGCCCTGTTGAAGCAGCGTTTCGGCACGATGCAGCCGGGGCAGGTGCAGGTGGCGTACGGAGGGTCTCGTCCTAAAGTTCCTACCGTAACTTTGGGCAATGAAGTTTTGGTGCTTGGAGGCAACGCTAGCCCTCAAGATGTCAATCTTTCGATTGGACAACAGCCTGCCGCCGCTTCGACCGCGCAAACCTTCAAAGACCCTAACGTAATGTTGGGAAATGAGGTTTTTACGCCTCAAAACATTGCTAATCCCCAGATTGGAAATTTGTTTTCAGGACAACCCGCCGTTGGCGTTTTGCCCAATCAAAATGTCGATGTTTCCGGAGCAGGCGTTAGTGGTCCTTACCCCGCTGCGCTTGAGGCCATTATGGCCGGTCCGGGAGGCTCTGGCTCCAATTCTGGTCAGATTAGTTTTATGGGCCAAGCCTCTCCGGTGAGCCCCACGCAGAATGTCAGCATTCCGGGCGTTTCCGTTTCTCCCCTACAAAGCATCAATCCCTCTGGGAGTGGCGTTAAGGGACCCTCTTTGACAACCATCGAGGCTATTATGGCTGGCCCCGGAGGCTCTGGAGCAAATGCGGGGCGGATTGCTATGGGCTCAATGGCTCCTGTTAGCCCAACTCAAAATGTTAATGTTCCGTCTTCAGGGGTTTCGTCACCCTCATCGGCGGTAATTGATTCCATGCTTGGTGGAGCGCAGCCTATGACAGCTCCTCAAACCTTAGCCCCGTCTGCCTTTCAGCAACTTGCGGCCATCAATAAGCAGTATGGTCAACTTCCTCAGACTATGGCTCTGGAGGCCACGACTCCCCGTCAGCAGGAGCTAGCTCAGTCGCAATCGCACTTTGACATCACCCAGAGGCGCATGGCTGCTGAACAGCAGCAGAAACAGCGCATGGGGCAGGCTTCGTCTATGCTTGCCCTTGGTCAGGACATTTCGGGTCTTAATTTGAGCCCGGAAGAACTTTTTCAAGCAACCACGCAGGGTGCGTTGCTTGCCAAAAAGGGAGAGCGCAAAGTCAGGAGTGACGTTGATGGCGTTCCCACGGAAATCACTTACGACATCCTTGGCCGCGAGATTAGTCGTAGCCGGATTCAGTCGCCAACGCTAACTCCCGAACAGGCTGCTGCCGTTAAGAAGGCCGAAATTGCTGCTGGCGCGGAGGCAACTCGCATTGGTGATGAAATTGGTAAGGCATACAAAGCCGTCCCTCAACACACAATGTCCCTTGAGGAATCGGCCCGAGTTCGTGAAGCGTTGTCTAAAGACACGGTTAAAATGGGGCTTGGTGCTAACGCTACGTTGGCACTCAAGAAGTTTGGCAATGTTTTGGTTCCCGGCATTTTTGACACGGCTCCTTCTGAAATTGCTCAGGGAGGGTTTGCTAGCATGGCGATTTCCGCTGCTGGTCGCCTAAAGGGTCAGGGTCAAATTACCGACTTGGAGCGCAAGCTAATTGCTCAAACGGTTCCCTCTTTCCAGAACGACAAGCAGGCCGCGCTTTACATGATGGATGTCATGGATGCCGTGGCTAAGCGTGAGCTTGCCAAGGCCGACTTCATTGCCGAGCAGCAGGCCGCAGGCAAGCAGCTTACGGAAGCCGCCCTTACGCGGGACTTCTACAGGGACAACCCGCTGGAGAAGTATGGGTTTAACGTGAAGGGCGGAACCACCCCGGCTCCGGCTGGACCGTCCGCTCCCGCAGCGCAGCCTCAGGCCGCCAACCTAGCCGAGCAGGCCCGCGCCATCCTCGCCCAGCGTCGTCAGGGTAAGACCACTCCTTAACATGGCTTCTTTCGACCTCTCTAAGCTCTCGGATGAACATCTTCAGGCCATCTCATCTGGCGACCTAAGCTCGCTTCCTGATGATGTTCTTCAGGGGCTTGCTGGAGAGCAGCCTCAGCCCACCCCTCCTGCGGGTGGGTTTTCTCCTTATGGCCTAGGTCCTAAGGGGGTTGAGTTTGGAGAAGTTCCTCCCGTCCCGCCTGAGGTGGGTACGGCTGCGCTGCGCTACGGAGTTCCCGTTGCCGCTGGTATTGCTACCGGAGGCATGGGGTTTGCGCCCGCTGCTGCGCTTACGTCTGCCGCCTCCGCCGGTGGTGAGGCTGCTGCCCAGTTCCTTGAGAAGCAAACGACGGGCGAGGCCATGCGTCCGCGTGAAGTGGCGGCTGCTGGTGTTGCAGGACTGGCCGCCCCCGTGAAGGCCGGTGGTGCGGTTGCCAATTTCCTCGTCAATGCTGGCATTGGCGTTGGGGCTACGCAGGCTGCTAAGGCCGTGCGTACGGGGGAGCTTAAGGCCCCTTCGTCGTCCCTTGAGGGCGTGATTGAGTTTGGCCTGCCCGTGGGCGGGGCTGCTGTTGGGGCGTATGCGGCTGGCAAGGCTGCTACGGCCAAGAAGGCGTCTGAAGAACTGGCTCGGCTTAGTGAGGAGCGTGGTGGACTGCGCGTCCTCCCCGGCGAGATTGTGCAGGGCTATCAGGGCATGGAGGCCCGCATGGTGAAGGCTGGCAATCAGAAGATTATTGCCGAGGCCGACAGCCTTGATGCCGACCTTGGCAAGATTGTGGTTGATGCGTACAAGGATGCTCCTCGACAGGAGGAGCTTGGCCGCAAGGTGATTCCGTACGTCCAGAGCCTTCAGGAGTTGCAGGCTACGGCCCGCGCTAAGCGGGATGCTGCCAACAATGCCGCCCAGTTGGCCGTTAAGGCTGAGTTTGACGGTGCGTCCAATCTATCCGACATCCAGTCTGCTGCCCGCGAGGCGGCTATGGAGGCTGAAAAGAGCCGTGTGCTTTACTCGGAAGGACTCGGAAAGGTGTTTGGTTCCCAGCTTGGCGACGTAGGGCAGTATGGCACCGGAGCCCGCATTGGTCGCATAAAGACTGCTGCTGAGTCGGCTGACAACGCCATCAAGGAGGGCTTGGGCAAGCTCTACAAAGCTAGCGGCATCACCGAGGACACCAGCGTGGTGAGGCTCGACGACATCCGTTCGCGGTTGGCTAAGAATGTGCCGGGTACGGCTGACTGGGCCGAGTTGGTGGAGCAAGTGGAGAACGCTGCCAAAGCTCCCGGCGTCATGCTGGAGGATGGTCTCATCACCCTCAACGGCTACCGCCGCATCCGCGACGACATTGCCAAGGGGCTTATTGCCAAGGGGGAGACTCCCAGCTTGGCCTCCCGCAAGGCTTCGCAGGCGTACGACGCCATCCGTCAGGCTCACTACGACTTCCTTGGTGAAACCAATCCTGATGCCCTCAAAGCTCTGAAGCCCGCTAATGAGGCGGCTTCAGCCGTGTACAAGGCCAAGGGATCGCAGACAGGGGTGGTGGATAGTCTGAAAGAAGGCGACATCGACGGCGTGGTGCGCTCCATTGAGAAGGAGGGCTATGGCCCCGTCGTTAAGGACATCCAAGCCTACGCTCAGGCCATCGCTGGTACGGGCGGGTATGATGCGTCCATTGCGGCTACGCGGTTTAAGTCGGACGTTCGTCTGGCTATCCGCGACCATCTAATTGAAACCTCCCTGCGTCTCGGACAGGGTGAGGACAACGCTTCTAAGGCCATCGACATGGCTAAGGTGGTTAGCCGTCTAGACAGCCTACGCCAGAAGGGGCTTGGGCCGGAACAGCTTGGCATGGGAACGTCTAAGGACATCAAGGCCCTTGCAAAGATTGCGTCCTATCAGGGCGGGTCGGTGACGGTGGAGCAGTTCAACAACTTCGTAAACGACTTGGCGGCACTCGGCGGGGAGAAGGCGGCTGCTATGCAGCGTCTTGAGAGCCTGCAAAAGAACATGATGCTGGAGCCCAATGCGGCGCGTAAGGCTTCGCTCAAGGCCAACATTGATGAGCAGCTCAAGAAGGCGAAGCTGGAGGCTGCGGATGCGGAGACGGCGTTCACCCGTGCGTCCAATGACCCGCTCATCGTCATGCTCAACGAGCCGGGGTTTGCCCTTACGCCTAAGGGTGACAACACCAAGTATGTCACGGCCATCCTCAACGGAGGCCCAGAGGGGGCTCAGAAGTTTGTCAAAGCCCTCAGGACGCCCATTGTCGGGGATGCTGCGGAGACGGCTTCGCGCGCCAAGCTGGCGGACGACTTGGGTAAGGCCGCTGTTTCGTCTTTGATGTTCGACAACGTAAAGAAAGCCCTCACTCCGAGCGACCATCGTCTTCAGTTGGCTAACATCAGCGACTTCTTTGAAGGTGCGTCCAGCCGTACCCAGCGTGATGCGTTGCGCGAGCTTATCGGGGCGGAGGCGTTCGACAACCTCAAGAAGACGCTTGGCGACCCCATCGTCCGCATCAACGCTACTCAGCAGCGGTTGGCTTCTGGTACGGGTAGCTTCCGCGACAACCTTGTGGCGGCGTCTGCGGCTACCGGGTTGGCGAAGGGACGCACTACGGGCGGCGTGGTGGTGGGCAATGCGCTCAACAAGTTCGTCAACTTCATCGACAACAACCTCCACAACGTGGCGTACGCCCTCTACATCAATCCGTCGTCCGCCAAGGCGTTTCGTGAGGCCAGCTACAACTTGGACAAGTTCGTCAACGCCAGTCCCCGTAACGCGCTCATCTACCGTCTGGCCCTTCAGGAAGACCAGCGTTCGTTTGAGCCTAAGCCTTAACGGCTATCTGTTCCCAATTAGCCTCATCTCCGGGGGCTAAGAGGAACATGGTGCCGCAATTAGGACCACCCACCACCTCCCCCGCTAGGCATTTCTCGCCTCGCGGGTCGAGGGCGTGGCCTATGACGACGAATGTCTGCTGGCCGGGGCTTATGGGAGTGAGATTGCCGTCTCCCTTGTCTATGAGGACATAATCAAGGAAACGGGTAAATCTCCATAGTTGTTTGTTAGGAGGATTGTCAGATACGACCATAACCTTGGGTAAACTTGCTTGAAATGGCCTCAGGAAGGCCCTTTCCGTTCGATTTAAGCCGTTTTGCGCCACTCTAGGTACTGGGAGTGGGTGGACTCGCTAATCGTGTAATAACGGCCTGTTTCTAGGCATTGCATCTGCCAGCTAGGCGACCCAGAGGCCGTCGTCCTACGCTTAACCACGTTCACCTTCTTGCCGCCGGTGAAGGGGGAGGTCCATTTGTCCTTGCCCGCCAAAGCCCCTACGTGGGTCTTATGGGGTAGGTGTGGGGCTAGGCGTTCGTACACCTCCTGAAGCATCTCCACGTCCCGCTTGCAGTAGTCCACCATCTTCTTGAGGGCCTTGCGGTCGTTCTTCAGCACCACGTCCTTCCACAAGTCGAACTCCGTTTTTATCTTGCCTCCAATGCCCAGATACTTGCCTAGGTAGTCCAGCCGGTTGCTATTGAAGTAGAAGTGCTTCCGGGTCCATTGCAGGGTGTCGATGGACTTGTATTTCGGGAAGGTGGGGATGTTGTGGAAGATGCAGCGGGTCTTTATCCACGGCAGGTCAAACCTGTCCCCGTTATGCCCTACCAGCTCGTCTGCCTTGTTCGCCACCTCAATGAACTCCTTGAGCATGGCCTTGTCGTCCTTCTTGTCGTCCCACCAAAGGGCTTGGGACTTCCCGTTCTCCCACTTGTAGCCGATACAGATGATGCGACGTTCCTCCAGCAGGTTGGAGTGGTCGATGCTTATCTCCCGGCCTATTCGCCACGACAAAACCACGTTGGGGCTGGTCTCAATGTCAAAGAATAGGCGGTTCATCGTTTCTTTCTTAGCTCCCGTTGGTTGGCCGTAACCTTGGCGTGGCATTCCTTGCAAAGGAGGCGGTAGCCGTCGATTTCGACGAAGAGCCGCTCAATGAAGGTGTCCCAGCCAACAAATCCTTGAACGGGGTCCACAACAGGCTGGATGTGGTCAACGTGGACTTCCGAGTTGCCAAAGACGCCGTTACAAGCGGCGCAGCGATAGGAGTTGCGGGCAACGCGGGCCTGCTTCTTGCAGGTGTACTTGGGAGCCCAACGGGAGGAAGCGCGGCGAAGGGCTGAGACGACAAAGGAGCGGAATCGGGCCTCCGTCCATTGTCCGTTGCAACGGGGCTTCGCATCGCTCATCCTAGAGTGCGCCTAATAGCCTCATTCCCAATCCAGAGAATGACGGCGTTGATGTGCTTGCAGCGCGTCCGCAGGCCGGGGCCGTAGTCGATGATGGTTCCCGTATCCCTGTGGTGCGGGAAACATCTTGTCTGAAAGTCCCGGCAAGAGCAGGCCCCATTGCCTCCGTGTTCCTCCATGTCCACCAGATAGAAGGCTTCTTCCTTGGACTCAGAGGCGACATGGAAGGATAGGGTGCCGCGATGCTCAACGCTTAGCTTTTCCGCTACAGGGGGCATCGGTGGCTACGCGGATAGCACGCGCTTCACAGAACTTGTGGTAACGCTCCATTGCCCGATACTGCTCCACCGGGTCGTTGGTCGCCCGGATGTCCTGAAGGAGTTCCATCAGAAGTTCGTTCTCTAGGTTTTCAATGTCTTGCATTTTAGTAGGTATCCCTGTTCTTCAGCCCACTTTGGCTGCTTATGTATCAAATTGTGGCAATCCCGGCACACCGCAAGGAAAATCGTGATGTCGTTCAACTTTCCTCCTCGGCCCCTAGGCAGCTTGTGGTGGATGTCCGTGGAGTCCTGCTTCTCGCACACCTGACACTTAACCCAGTCGTTCAGGTATTTGAGCCTAAGCTCATGGTAGATGCGTAATTCTGCCTGCCGCTTCTTGCTTACCTTACGCAGAGGGGAACGTCTGAGCATAAAAAAGGCGGGGGTATTAGCCCCGCCCAATGCGAAGGAGCTTACGCCCCAATGATGCGAGACGGCTTAACCATGCGAAGGATCGGGGCCGAGTATGCTTTGGGTGACGAGGAACCTGAATCATTCTTGAGAATCTGGCCGAGCTTGTACGACCGCTTTTCTGACTCATCCGCGATGCCCTGCAAGAAGTTCTTGGAGCCAAACGTAGCCCCCTCGTTCAGACCCTCGGCCAGCGAACGAATCTCCTTCTCGCAGTCGTTGAGGTAGGAGAACATCCCGAGGGCGTCGCCGTCGTACACCTCAGCCTCCTCAGCCTTGTCCGCCGCAGCCTTGGTAAGCGCGGAGGGGTCGGCGTCAATGCCCAGCCCAATCATGCGCTCCACCACGTCGTCGTACAGGCCCTCGTAGATGCCGTAAAGCTCGCCGAGATACTCATGGTACTCAAGGAACATAGGTCCCTTCACCTTGTTGTGGCAGGCGTGGGCGACGAACTGGGAACAGCGGAGCTTAATGGCGAGGTCTTGCATTTGGTAAATTGTAGCACACAACAGAACGCCTTCCGGGCATCTCGTTGGTTAGGCGGTGAGCTTGCGGAAACCCGTCTTCACTAGCCCTCGCTAGAGCCTGAACCACAGGATAGGTAGAGGGGGCGGATGGCTATTGCGCCATACGGTGTGCTGAAGCGACACCCGGCTATGCAGTTGTCGCTAAGTCCTTAGGGTAAGGCTTTCAAACGTAGCAATACCCCGGTTGAACATCATACCAATCCGTCCACATCCCTCTCCGCGCCCCTTGGCTTGGATGATGTTGACAAAGATGTGGTTGATGGAGTCATCGTTGATGTCCTGCGTCCCGCCGTCCGGCTTGTCCTTGGGCCAGTCTACGAGCAGCACGCGGTCGGCGTCCTGTTCGATGTTCCCAGACTCACGTAGGTCCGACAAGCGGGGCTCACGGGTTTCACGCTCCACCCCACGGCTTAGTTGGGCTAAAAGGATGACAGGCACCTTCAGCTCCAAGGCTAGGTCCTTGAGGCAGCGGGTGAAGCGTCCAATGGCTAGGTCACGGGTTTCCCCCTTCTCCTGCGGGATGTGGAAGGCCGTGAGGTAGTCGATCACTATGGCCTGCACCGGACGGGTCTGCCCGAATGAGCGGACGCGGGCCATGATTTGCGCGATGGACGAGTCTTCGTCAAAGATGTGGAGACGCTTCTGGTTGCAGACGATGTTCACGCCTTTCTTGAAATCGTCCTGATCGGCCTTGGTGAGCCTCTGCTGCTGGTAGAGTCTCCAGCTTTTCTTCGACAGGCTTTGGGCGAAGAGGGGCGCAAGCTCCTCCACGCTCATCTCCCGGCTGAAGAACAGCACATCCCCATACTCCTCTGCCCATGACCACGCAATCTGACGACCTACAGAACTCTTGCCCCGCGAAGGACGAGCAGCCACCACAACCAGCTCATGCCGCTTGCAAGTGCCGAAGCGGCTGTTCCAGTCGCGGAAAGGCCAATTCAGGCCATTCTCCACAGACTTGCCGCTGTCTAACGTGTCGCACAGAGCAAGCACGTCTCTGGCAGCAGACCATAGTGATTTCTGCTGCTTTTTCGTATGGCTGACGCTCAACACCTTGGTCACCTTCGCTAAAAACTCCTCCGGGGTGCCGCGTAGGGCCTTGGCATCCTCGCCCACCTCTTCAGCCGTGGCCTTAAGCTCCCGGAAGACGTAGTAGTCCCGGAGCTTTTGGAGCCAATACTTGTAGTCGAGGCTGGTGGGGGAAGCCGCCGTCAAAGCCAGCAGGTGGGCCATCCCAACCTCCTCCAGCTTTCCCTTGGTCTTCAGCTCCTCAGCCAGCACATCAATGGTGATGGGCTTGGAGTTTCGGTGGAGATAGAGGATGGCCTTCCAGACGAGCTTGTTCTCAGGCTGAGCGAAGTGGGCCTCGTCCACCTTCCATTCAAGGGCGGTGGTGAGTGCTTCTGCGCCCTGCATCAACAGGACGCATAGCACTTGGGTTTCGGCTTCAGGTGAGGCTATCATCGTCGTCCTTTCCCCGGATTAGCGGCCACATGGCGACAACCAGCAGGGCGACGAGCAAGAACAGGAGGAAATCAAAGGCCCTCATGGATTTCATCCTTTGCTTGGACAACCAGCTTGTGGAGGTGGTTGAGCTTACGCCGCATGAGGCGTTCATGGATGGATTCATTCTTCAGCGGTGCGCGGGTATGCACTTGGATTTTGCTGATGCGCTTTGCCACCTTCTCAAGCTCCCGGCAGATACGCATCTTCCGTTTCACCAGCCACTTTGCCGAAGGCACAGCGGGGGTCGTATCCGTAGCGGTGCTTCCAGATTCCGAAGCAATGCATGAAGTAGGCAAACTCTCGGCGGAGGGTGGCTGCGTCGTATTCGACGACATCAATTCGACCGGGCTCAGTTGTGGAGATGTAGACATTGTAACCTTTCGTATTGTTGTTGATTTGCGGAGACTTGGACCAATAGGCCACGTGGTAGGCGGCAATCTGGGCAGCGTGGCCCTGCTTCACCAGCACGGGTTCCTCAGGAGTTGTCTTGGTAGACTTGAAATCGAGGATGCCGCAGAAGGTGCCGTGGGTGAACGCTACGTCCGTAGTACCGGCGTAGCCCAGTTCAGAGACGGTGCGAACCTCGCGGCCCACAACGTCGATGCCTAGCTCAATGAGCTTTTGACGGGCAGGCTGAACATACTGGGCTAGGGAAGGGTCGTAGGAGGCCAACGGGTCCAAAAGGACGGCCTCTAGGGCAGCGTGGATAGCTGTGCCTAGCTCGGCGGCTTGATCGCGCTCCTTATCGGCCTTTTCGAGGATGTGGCGGGCGTACGTGTCGATGTCTTCCTCGCCAATAGGAGGGCAGGCGAAGCA
>Ga0214923_10004013_pt1 | contig 18120 bp, 26 predicted proteins | sample LL1510_MetaG_FD_177993 | JGI IMG/M metagenome (GOLD analysis project Ga0214923, IMG submission 177993) | Freshwater microbial communities from Lake Lanier, Atlanta, Georgia, United States - LL-1510 | ecosystem: Environmental > Aquatic > Freshwater > Lake | place: USA: Georgia | collected... | reverse complement strand
ATCAAATAGACACTATAATAACAGTGTCCTATTTCCTAATACAAAATGAGCGATACTCTAGTTTTAAATGCAGATGGCATTCCTATAAGTTTTTTACCACTTAGTGTTATAGACTGGCAAGAATCTATAAGATACATGGTGCTTGACAAAGCAGATGTGGTCTATTGGTATGAAGATTGGCTAGTAAGAAGTGAACGCTGGGAAACTGCTGTCCCCAGCGTTATCATGCTCAAAGAATACATGAAACCAAAAAAAACTGTGCGTTTTAGCAAAGGTAATATATTTTTAAGAGATACCTTCACATGCCTTTATTGTGAAAAAACATTATCAAAAAAAGATTGTACCCTTGACCATGTTCTGCCTGTAAGTAAAGGAGGAAAAACTTCCTTTGAAAACTGTGTGACAGCTTGTGGACCCTGTAACGCAAATAAGGGCAATAATTATAAGATTAAACCTAAATATAAACCATATAAACCAGATTTTTACGAATTAGTAAATAAACGTAAGCAGTTGCCTTTCAATGTAAGGCAACCTTGTTGGTTAGAGTTTATATAGTGAGCAAAACTTTAAAAATACAATGGAATATAGGTAATCAGTGTAATTTGAAATGTGATTATTGTGTACCTGCTCTAAATAGCGGTACAAATCCAATTCCTGAACAGGACGTTTTAACGCCTGCTTTTGAGCATTTAGAATATGTAACGGACAGTTTTAATGAAATACTTCTAGAACTAACTGGAGGTGAGCCTACTCAAAGCTTTGCCCTACAAAATATCATTAATAAAACTACTAAAATTAAGTTTAGTCTTGTATCAAATGGTTATGCCGAGCCTATTTGGTGGAGTAAAGCACTGAACAATTTAGATAAACTACAGTTAACTTACCATGATTCTGCTGATTTCGATCATTTTTTTGAAGTTCTTTCTATTGTTAAAAAACTACAACCAAAGATTTTAATAGCTATTAAACCAGATACATGGAACCAACAGTATTTGATCTATCAATTGCTAAAGTCTTTAGGATATGATGTTTATCTACAGGTATTATATAAAAATTTTACCAAAGGTAATAATAGATACTTGGCATACACACAAGATCAATGGTCCGCTTATTATGATTCTCAAGGTATAAATTATCAAGATACTTCAATAGTAGAAAAAACAATAGAATTTAAAAGATCAAATTCTCTTAATGACTATCATGGTCATTTATGTTGGGCTGGAGTTGAACAAATCGTTATAGATATCTTTGGTGATGTTTGGAGAGGATGGTGTATGGCAGATTTATCTTTAGGTAACATCTATCAACAAAATGTTTCTTTAGATAGACAACCTAGAGTTTGCCCTAAACGTCAGTGCCGAAATGGATTTGACCTAGAAGCACGTAAAAGTGAACAAAGTTGGGGATTCGCATGAAACGTTATTTTTGGATGTTGTTAGGTTTTATTAGTTTAGGAGTAGCTTACCTAGGAGTGATCTTACCTGGACTACCATATAGTCCTTTTATAGTTTTTGCTGCCTACTGTTTTGCTAAGAGCAGTCCTCGTATGCACAACTGGATTATGAACCATAAGCTATTTGGACCATTTATCAATAACTGGAATCAAAAACGTGTATTTCCACTTAAACTTAAATTCTTTATGCTGGCCTCTATGTCAGTGAGTCTTGCTCTGATGTACACAGGTAATGTGCCCCTGCGTGGTATTATCTATACTGCTCTATTCATGGCTTTAGTAGCCGTATGGGCATGGCGATTTCCTAGCACTGTTGAAGAATACGATCTTCGTATAGCAGAAGGTCGTAAAATAGGCTGGTTTAATAATAGCTTTTAATTAAATAATATTAGTTTATTAGGAGTGAACTATGAAAAAACTACTGGCAGTTCTTCTGCTATTACCTGCTATTGCCTTGGCACAGAAACAACCACAAGGTGTAACCTATGACGCACAGATTGTTCGTGTCAGTGATGGTGATACTGTGGTTATAGCGGCACCTTTTCTACCAGCACCACTCAAGCCTGAACTGGCAGTCAGAGTCTATGGAGTCGATACTCCAGAGAAAGGTTTCAGAGCTCAATGCCCAAGTGAAGACCAGCGAGGCCAAGCAGCTACCGCCTTTACTAAGAACGCCGTAGCTCAAAGTCAAAAGAGGCAAGTTGTACTTTATGGTTGGGACAAGTTCGGTGGTCGTGTATTGGGAGATCTTATTCTAAATGGAGTTAGTCTTAGAGCAATGCTAATACAAAATGGATTTGCCAGAGAATACTACGGTGAAGCTAAACAGAGTTGGTGCCAATAAGTTTGTAGGTTTCTTTAAGAGCATTGACTAGATCTTCAATCATGCCTTCATCGTGTAAGGGAGTAGGAGCAAAGCGTAGTCGTTCTGTTCCTACATCTACAGTTGGATAATTTATACTTTGAACATATATTCCATACTCGTTTAAAAGATAGTCACTCATTTCTTTAGATCTATTGGCTTCGCCGACCAGAACAGGAACAATATGTGTTGTACTTGATTTCATTAAAGGAAGACCAGTTTCCTTTAGTTTAATTTTTAATTGACCTGCTCTTAGCTGATGTCTTTCTCGTAGTTCATTATGATCTTTGAGATACTTTACAGCGGCTAGAGCACCAGCACAAGTAACAGGGCTCATTGATGTAGTAAAGATAAACCCTGCTGCTACACTACGAATAGCGTCAATGATAACAGCATCGCTGGCAATATATCCACCCTGTGTACCGAACGCTTTTCCCAAGGTTCCATTGACTATGTCAATGCGATCTTGTAGATCAAGTTCTTCGACTTTGCCAGCCCCATGTCGTCCATATAGACCAACAGCATGAACTTCATCAATGTAGGTCATGGCTTGATATCGATCTGCCAGTTCAACTATTTCTCTTATAGGACTTACATCTCCATCCATGCTATAAACTGATTCGAACACAATACAGGGTGTATTACCTTTAATACGAGATTCAGCTAATTTATTTTCTAGATCTGTTAAGTCATTGTGTTTAAATATCATTTTAGCAGCACGACTATGATTAATTCCTACTATTAAACTATTATGATTATTGCTATCACTTATGAATTCTATATTTGGAATGATTTTACTCAAACTGATTAAGGTCCATTCATTGGCCACATAGGCACTGCTGAACAATAAAGCTTTGTTTTTTTTATGTAATGTGGCTAGTTCGTGTTCCAAGGCAACATGATAATGGCTTGTTCCACCAATATTGCGAGTTCCTCCTGACCCTGTTCCAGTGTGATCTAGAGCAGTGTGCATAGCGTCTATGACGACCTTGTGCTGACCCATGCCTAAGTAGTCGTTAGAGCACCAGTTAACGATATTTTTTATAGCATATGGCCCATACCAAATTGCCCTGGGAAATCGACCATTTTCACGAACAATATCATTGAATACTCTGTATTTGCCTGTGTCTTTTAGATTTTTTATTAGATCTTCAAAATATTCTTTCTTAATCATAGTATTATTTAAGCTAAATATTGAATATTGGAAAATGTTATGCGAGCACATGAGATAATTAGAGCAGTGTTAGATATGATAGATAATATTAGCCCTTCAGAACAACCATCTGATGAACCTATAGGGTATACAGACGACGATTTACCTAGAATAAAACAAATAGCAGGACTAGTAGATCAAGACAGCGATATGAGTGTGTTAGCTAATAAGGCAAATCCTCAGTATGCAGGATTAGATGCTGTAATAGCCAGCGGTGACGATGTTAACAAAAGTAAACATCCTTCTGATATTAGAACAAACGCTCCTAGCATGTATCCAAATATGCAATACAATCAGGAACAATAATGGCAACTGTTTATTACAAAGGCCTTACTGGTATAAGAGATGAAGTTGTTGTCAATTTAGCAACCGCTACTATTGATGATTTAATTATAGCTATTGCGGCTGATGAAGGACTTCCTACAGATTATTATCAGATTAGTTTAGATGGTACACCTTCAGTTAATAATAGAGTATATGGCGACAGTACAACTAAACTAGACACTATAGGATTTACTGATGGTTGCCTAGTTATCTGCACCCCAGATCAAAGTGGCAGCAGAGAACGCAGACAAATTCAAAAATTAGAAATAGCTCAACTGAAGCGTAGAGGAACTCCAGGTGATGATAGTAGTGTAACCGTAGGATACTATCGCTTAGGAAATACTTACGATAGAAACAAACTTCCTACAAAGTATTCAGAAAATACTTTGGTAGATAATCCTAATGTTGGAGGCCTACAACAAGGTCGCCCTTGGAGTTAATAAGTGGCTGAACGTAACGAAAGTAATTCAACAAATTACGAACACCCACAAGAGAGTAATCTCTTAAATGTCCACAAGGTCATGCAGTATGATGCTGAAGGTAAGCCTGAACTACGATGCCATGTCAACGGAGTTACTATCGAAGGCGATGTTACTATAGATAGAGTCAAACTATGGGACGGAACAAATAATCTTGTATTTGATTTGCCTAACAATGATGGCGAAACTGCTCCTTGGAGTTTACCTACAGAAAGTCACAATATGGTGTTCAACGGTTCTACTTGGGACCGTATGCGTGGTAACACCACAGACGGTGTACTGACAAAGATAACCAATAGTTACCTTGCTGTCAGCAAAGACACTAATGCCAACAGCGACAGCAATCGTATATTTGTTAATGCCATAGGTACAGTAGAATTAGGCACAACTACCTTAGCCGCATTAGAAAATATCACAGTCAGTGGAACAGTCAATATTGGTACCATGCCTGAAGTAGAAATTAAAAACGATACAGGCAATCCAATACCTATCAGTGCTACCACCGCGGCTAATAGTAGCGGTAATCCTATCTATGTCAGCGGTAATGTGGTAGTAGACAATGACTCTAGCAATCCATTAATCGTCAATGTAGAAAACGATATTACAGTCAATCAAGGCACTAATCCTTGGACAGTGACTGGTAACATTAACGCTACCATCAATGGTGAAGTCAGCGTAGCAGGAACCAATCCAGATGCGTTTGGTCGCGGCCGTGTTAGTGAAACGTTTACCTTAGGCGACTACAAACATCTCTACGCTATAGATCCTAACTTTCTTGACAGCACAGCCAACGGTGGATCTGTAACATTCGTTATTGACCAAGCCTGTTGTGTATTAGCCACCGGCAGCAACACAGCCAGTTATGCTATACACCAAACTAAATTCTATCATCACTACCAACCAGGTAAGAGTCAACTGATCTATAGCAGTTTCAACTTCCGTGCGCCTAATCGCAATGTCACAAAACGCACAGGATATTTTGATGCCAACGATGGTATCTACTTTGAACAAGTAGGCAGTGACACAGCAGATGGATCTACCGTTAGTGCTACTACACAGACACTGAACTGGGTTATAAGGACCTACGTAGGCGGCAGTCCCAGTGAAGCCACATACAGCACCACAGTCAACGGTGTGGCCTATACTTATAAACGCCGTGTGCCACAAAGTGAATGGAATGTAGATAAGTGTGATGGCACAGGTGCCAGCGGATTTAAATTAGACATAACCAAAACACAGTTATGCTGGATAGACTTTCAATGGCTAGGTGTTGGCCGTGTGCGTGTAGGATTTGCCCACGCTGGCCAGCTAATCACAGCACACGAATACTATCACGACAATGTGTTACCTACAGTTTATATGAGCAATCCTAACCTGCCTGTACGCTGTGAGATACGCAACACTGGCACAACACCAGGCGGAGCATTTGACCAGATCTGTTCAACTGTGATGAGCGAAGGCGGATATGTAGAATCAGGTATTGACTGGAGCATCTATACCACACCTCGCACTACACCTGCGCCAGGACAGAAACGTTTTCCATTGTTGGCTATTAGACTGAAGAATTCATTTAAAGGCTATGCCAACAGATTAAGTGTGCGTCCTAATAGTTTAGGATTATACGCTGAAACTAACAGTATCTTATATGAAGTAATCAAGTTACCCAGTGCTGCCAGTCTTAGCACCACAGCACCTGGAGGACTGGTATGGACATCAGCAGATGATGACAGTGGTGTAGAATACTGCGTAAATGCTACTAGTTTCACAGCCGCAGATGCTGATCGTTTTGCTTCTGGTTATGTGCCCAGCGGATCTAGCCAAAACAGCCTAAGTCCTGTGGCCACAGGAAGTTTAACAGCATCAAAGAAAAACATCATCAGCCAAAACATTGACAGCACTAACAGTGAAGTGTATGTTGTAGTGGTCAGCACAGTTAACAGTGGTGTTCAAACTGTTGCCACAGTGGCCGCAACCATACAGTGGCGGGAGATCTATTAATGTATCGCAAGTATATAAACATTGTAGAAGCAGCCAACAAAGGCTGTCCCATCGCTACCTATGACATCGATGTTAATCTAAAGAACCGTCAGAAAGCCATAGATGCGTATCACTACGGTCCTGCCAATCCAGATGCACCGGAGTCATATTGGAAGGATGCAGCCCGTCGTTGGGGCATCACAGAAAAGACTGCCAAGACTATGAAGTGTGGAAACTGTGCGGCTTTTGATGTAAGCGATAAGATGTGGAAATGTATTGAGGATGGTGCTAAAGGAAACGAACCTACGGCTGATATAATGGCTAGTATACATAAGGCAGATTTAGGATATTGTAACTTTCATCACTTTAAGTGCGCCGGCACACGATCATGTACCAGCTGGATCACAGGTGGAGCTATTGATAACAAGGACAGAACAAAGTGATGTTAAAGAGGTTAGATACATCAGTAATGTCTCGCCCAATTTGTTATAAGCCCATAGTTGAATATACAGTTTTTGATTTTAATTATTATGATAAAGATGGTTTTGAATTAAATCTAGCTGAACAAAAATATTATACAAAAATGAATTATCCCTTGGATAATTGTTTAAACCATTTATGTTTTCAACAGAACTGGTTTATATCTACAAGCCCTGAGATAATTATAGATCATAGTCTAATCCTTCATAGATGTGGTTATGAAGATCAAGCTCGGGAACAATTACGTTATATCAGTAAAGAGATACCTCAGGCCGGCCATCTACTGAGCTCAAAACCTAAATGGGGATTTGACTTTGCCTTAGACAGCAAAGATCCTAGTGGCTATCTATTTGAAGTACTACATATAGAATACGATAGCAAAAGCTATGATAATTTTGTAGAACACATGATATCATTTGAATACAAGGTTCGTCATATAGATTGGATAGACTCTGCTAAGAAAATTATAGATAATAAAGACAAATGGCAACATCTCAAAGGATTTGAACAGAATAATTGGAAATCCAACTATCTTATAGGATGGATCAAAGCAGAACATACCGAAAAATCATTCTAACTAAATATCTGCCCAAGGCACAAGAAAGGCAGATATGAATAGATATGATGAACTTGAATTATTAATTAAACAATTTAAAAGAGAATTACCCGAAGGCATAGATTATACAGATAGGCTAAAAGAAGAACTAGAACTTATAGCTCGATTAGGCTTCGCCAAACATTTCCTACGTGTTAGAGAAATATTAGATCTAACCAAAGACATTCCACATATTACTCGTGGATCAGCAGGTAGTAGTTTAGTCTGTTGGCTCATGGGTATCAGCGATGTAGATCCTGTACAGGAGCACATACCCTTAGCTCGTTTTATGAATCCAAAGCGTGATGACTTACCTGACATAGATTTGGATTTCCCTCACTGGCAACAGGAAACAGTGATGAATCGTATATTCCGTCATTGGCCTGGCCGTAGTGCTAGAGTAAGTAACTATGTAACCTATAAGGAAAAATCCGCCCTACGTGAAGCAGCCAAACGCTATGGTGCTAAGGGAAGATTACCACGTAATGTTGACCTAGCCAAAATTGTACCAGAGTATGCAGAAGATGCTAAACGCCTAGCCAATAAATTATTAGGTAAGAAACGTTGTATAAGCAAACATTGTGGTGGTATATTGATCTTTGATCGTAGCGTACCTAAAAGTTTAATTAATGGCAATAATCAAATATTATTAGACAAATATGAAATAGAAGATCTAGAACATTTCAAAATAGATATACTGGCCAATAGAGGGCTAAGTCAATTATGGGAAATAGAGCAAAAACCCTTGGATGAATATCCTGAGTATGATGAAAAGACCAGTGAATTATTATGCCAAGGAGATATACTGGGTGTTACACAAGGTGAAAGTCCTGCTATGAAACGACTGTTTCGTGCCATCCGTCCTAAGAGTAAAAGTGACTGTACCTTGGCAACTGCTCTGATTAGGCCAGTGGCCACACAGGGTCGCCGTAAGGCCAGCTTCTTTCAAGATTGGAGTAAAGATGGTTTTCAAGACACCATAGTGTTCGAAGATGATGCTATAGAACTTATTAGTGAAATACTAGGATGTGATGGCTATACAGCAGATATGTGGAGAAGAGCCTTTGCTAAGAAAAATGAAGAAAAGATGTACGAGTTTTTAGAACTAGTTGGCGATCATCCTCGCAAAGACGATGTGTTTTTAGCATTGAAAGAACTTAGTCATTTTGGTCTATGTCGAGCTCATGCGATTAATCTAGGCCGATTAATCTGGGCCTTGGCCTATCAGAAGGCACACAATCCACAGAAATTTTGGCAAGCAGCTCTTAAACATTGTCAAGGAAGTTATGCTCGTTGGGTCTATTGGCAAGAAGCAAAATTAGCAGGAGCTGTTCCTGCTATGTTAGAAGGTGGTGAGATACAGGATCTTAAACGTACAGGTCGTTGGACTAGCAGCAGGTTCATTCCTATGTGTACAGAAGTTCGTAAACCAGGACAGGTTGAGTTCTGTGGTCTAGTGGCCAACTATCGTGTATTCAAATCCAAGCCCAAAGAATACATAACCTTTGTGACTCTAGGAACAGGTAATGGTCGTTATTTAGATGTAGTATTGCCACATGCTGTCAGTCTTCATGATCACCCTATAATATGGGGAGTGGGCAAATTGGGGTATAAAAATAACACAGAATATGTTACAGTATATAAACATAAACGTATGAAATTAGAAGAGGTAGAACATCTAACATGAAAGTGCAGTCAAGATTACATTTGTATTCCAGTAAAAATGTTAAAGAAAGAGCCTATATTATAGGAGAAAAAACTTCATTACTGGCCCTAGCGGAAGCATTGAAAAGAGCAGCTACAGGAAACTTTGGCAGTGAACTAGTAACAGTCTATGCGGATAACGGTCACGACTATGATATTTTTATCACTAAGGATATCAGCGAGAACGAATGGCAAAACTTGCCAAATGATCCATCTAAATTAAACAGTATCGAAACCTATGATAAGATAAAATCGGAACTACAAAAAGAAAAGGCTCCGAAGAGCCCTTTGTCGTAACATATTAATGTATTGACGCTATGCGTAACTTATCGTCTTTGTCCTGCCGCATTAACAAAGTCGTACATCTTTTGAGCAGTTTCAAGAACTTTATCTAATCCAGGAAACTCGGGCATGCCTACAGTGGTAACGATTTGACCATTCTTCTCGTCACGCTTGGCTGACATTTCCCAACCCTGGAATTTCATAGTGTATTCAGTTTGAACAAGATCTTTGGCCATGCCAAGAATCTCTGTGCGAATTTCGTAGCCGTTTTTATTAAATTTAACTTCGGGTAGTTTCATTTCAGGTAAAATCTTATCGCCGTAATTATTTGACATATTAATCTCCTTATGTGTGTATGTCTAATTAGGATTTTCTAGCGTAGGCTTCTCTGTTAGCATCTGCCCAGGCATCCCAGCCTGCTTTGAAAAAGTCTATTCCAAAAGGATTAAACATTTTTTCAATCTTTGTATTCAGCATTTCGTGGCCTACAATAGTAGCAATACCACCTGCCACTGTCAATGCGGTTTTTAAAAACTTTGACTGTGCGTCAATATAGATATGACAGTTGTTCTTAATATCTTCATTACGAACACATTTTTGAACCCACTGCTTTTTAGCATTCTGAACAGTGTCAATGAATAATTCTGGTTGATTAAACATAGTTTTCTCCCTGTGTGTTTATTATATAGTTTTTATTTATTAAGTCAACATTATTTCTTGGAAATGGGCTTTGTAAAATCCCATTCCTCACCTAATAGTGCGTCTCTATTTGATTTTATAGTTTTTAACTTTTCATCAAGAAATGCAATAAACACAAATAGAGCTATTATTAAAAATGTTCCTAACATGTTATTTCACCATCAATTTAGCAGCACTCTGCCAACGACCTCTACGAGTGAGATGGCTGGCCAGTAAGGCTTGGCATAATACTTCACGCATCATTGTAATATATTTCATTGTGAAGTTCCTTTATGAAGGCTTAGGAATCTACGAGCACGGGCTTGACCACTACGCTCGAGGGCACGAAAGATCGCCAATAAAATAGATTTTATCATTGTTAGTTCTCCTTATGGGAATTATATTCATACTCTTTTATATAGCATTCAAGAGTAGCAGCATCTGTAATGCTTTTTTTGCTTAGGTAGTTTTCTAATCTAGACTGATACGAATCTTGTGGAAACATTTCAGCTAGACGCTCAAGGATATTGAGCATGAATTGTGATATAGTCATATTGATTTTTCCTCTATATATGTGTACACTATGTATTTATGCGGCGTCGCAGCATTATATACTATAATATGTTAATTTCCAAGACACTTTGAGTTAAATATATTAAAGGGAATCTGTTTTATTATGCGTAAAAGCACCAGAAGTATTCTACAAGAAATAAGTGATTTAGGCATTAGTCGTGATAAAGATCGAGTGATTGAGAGTCGTGGCAGCAACCTAATTGAAAGTGCAATTAATCTCATAGGATTGATTCGGGAGCACTATGACTTGGAAACAGCAGCAGAAATCGAACGAAGGTTCATCAACGCTATTAAAACACAAGAACCCGCCAAATTCAAACGTGGCATGAAACGTATACAGGAAAGCAAAGATGATAAATGAATCTAAGGGCAATGCCATATTTCCTGACACAACTCCTATCAATCCAAGATTTGTAGAACCAGTAAGACAGATAGTAGACAAGGCTCTTAGTCAAATAGGTCTATCAGCAGTGCCAGTGGGCAGCACATATCGCCCCGATCCTCAAAAAAGTCCCGAAGAATGGAGCGGAGATGTTGATACTATGGTGGACTTAGATCATATCATAGATCATTTTCAAGCCGAGCCTGACCTAAGTCGTAATAAAAAAGATACACTGGAAGCAGCTAATCGTCGTGCATTGAGAAACTATTTTGATAAATTAGGATTTGAAACAGCACAGGCAGGTGTTAACGTTTTTGTTCGTGTGCCATTTAGGGATCAGTTTTATCAAGTTGACCTTGAATGTATTCGTAAGGTTCCTAAAGTCAGTCGTTATCATCAACACAACATACCCAAGGGCAGTCCCTACAAAGGTGTGAGTAAACAACTAATGTTGGCCATATTAGCCAAACAAAAGGGCTATGTATACAGTGCTTGGGAAGGACTGTTTATTCGTACTCCTGATAATAAAAAAGGTGAGCTTGTGGCCGAGGACTGGGACGAGATAGCAGATAAATTAGTAGGTATTAAAGACGGCAATGCTATAGATAGTGTTGAAGCCATAATGAAAGCATTACCTCCTGATCAGGCTAGAGCCTTGTTGGCTACAGCCAAACAGGATAAAAACTGGGTAGAACGCACACCTCCAGTTAGAACAGGAACTAATGAATGGTTCCGTAGGTTATTGGATAGACTATGAGAGCTAAAGAATTTCTATTTGAAAATACAATTAAAAAATTAGGCCGTGCTTTTAATCATTTAGAAGATCTCGTTTTCTTCTATGGAAGTAACGGCACTATGGAGGCTCTTGAACATCTAAAAGAAATGATCAGTGAAGAAGGCAGTCGTAGTATAAGAATGAAATGGGATGGTAATCCTCAGATATATTGGGGCAGAGAACAAGCAGGAGGCCCGTTAATATTAGCCGGACATAACGGCTGGAGTCGTGGAGCAAAAACTGACAATCCTAAAGAACTGGCCAAGTTTATTGCCTATGGAAGTGGTGATCCTAAAACGCCAGAAGAAAAACAAGCACGAGTGGCCTTTGCTAAACAGTTTGCCAGTTTGTATCCCTTGTTTGATCAGGCCACTCCAAGAAACTTCGAAGGTTTTGTTTATGCCGACGGATTATTCCTTAGTAAACCTCAATTAGATTCGGAAGGTAATTATACATTTTGTCCAAATCCTAAAAGTGAAACCTGTTATCATGTAAATCCAAAAAGTCCTTTGGGCAAGCAGATAGCTAACGCACAGGTCATGGTAGTTGGGCACGCATTTTTTCCAGAATTTGGTATGGATGATAGTGCTCAAGAGCCCATGGATGATTTCAGGATGTTTAATCGTTCTCCATTATTAATAGTCCAAGGCCCTATCTACAATAGTAATCCTGTTGGCCTTGATGATAGTAAGATAATAGAAGTTGAACAAGAACTCAGTGCTAATAGTCGTCAGATTGATAGCTTTTTACAGGAAACTCCAGGACTAGGTGATCTTAAAAATATCCTCTATACCTATGTTAATCAAACAGCTAAAGCTCGTCAACTTGATAGTCTAAGCAAAGAACACTTTCTAAGTTGGCTTAAAAGCAGTAAGGTCAGTACTCCTAAGCAGGGCAAGATTGAACAAAAACTAGCACAGAATCAAGGAGCCCTAGATGCTATCTTCAGTTTAGTAAGTAAAATTATGACACTTAAAGATAATCTTATCGCACAGATTGAACAGGGTCGTGGAGAAATATGGGCCACCAAGGGAGAAGGGTATGTTCGTTATGCTCCGGCAGGCAAAAAGTTTGGCAACGTGAAGCTAGTGCCTCGTAAACGCTGGACTCCGAAATAATTTATCTCTGTGTTTTTAACGGTATCAGGGCAGTTTTGAACCAAACTGCTAAATAATATTACAAAGGCCTATTGAGAGTAGGCAAGGCAATGAGGAGAAAATTATGCCATCAGTAACAAAAGCAAATCCAACCCTAGCTAACACAAGTCGTAGTTTTCTAGGTAAAACACTACAGGGTTATACAATTGATCTAGCAGTAAATGCGACAGATTTCAGCAGCACAGAAATGGGTGCTGAAGGTGCTGTTCAAGCTGTGATGAGAGAAATTGCTCAAACAGCAACTATTGTTGCCCACAGTGCTCTACGCAGTGACGGTGTTAACGCAGGTCAAGTATTTGACGTAATCGTTGAAGGTGAGTTCGGTACAGATATCTATGACGGCTCAAATAGCGAGACCTTTGCTGCCGATTTAGAAGATCGTATTCAAGCATTGACAAGCGTTGGTGCAGGTTCTGTTAACCTAAGCAGTGCTACAGTCACAGCAATGACAGGTTTCCCATATTATGCAAACAGCCCAGTTTAATAGTTAAACTGTTTGCCCTAAGCCTAGTTCATGCTAGGCTTTTTTTATGGCTGTTAAATACTACCAATGATTTACTACCTTTATACTCTTGTAGATATTACTGCTACTGGCATTTATAAAAGCAGAACTGATTTGGAAAGATCACAACAACAAAACTTCGATACTGTTTTAGCAGCTATTAGTCTATGCGGAAACCTATCCTATGATCATGGTCCTAGTATGGTAGATGGAAGTATATTTGGTGTTCCTAAAGAACGTTGTTGGTATTTTGAATGGGAAATGCAGGCAGAACAGGTCTTTCAGGTGGATAATGATCCTATAGCAAGGTTGAAAGAAAGTTTTGAATATGTGCCTTTTATTTCTGGTTTGAATGAATCTGTTAAGTTTGACAGACCTTTTTTTAAACTTGGTCGAAACATAATTTTCAGTTTTAGACAATAAATATTATAAAGGCAAAGTAAAGGCATCCTTAGGCTTAAATATTTTTTGGAGCGAAAGATGCTAGGACCTTCTGTGGAAGAACGAGTTGGTGTAGTTGAAGAAAAAACTCGTAATATTATAGAAAAAGTTGACGATCTCAAGGCAGATGTAAAAGATATGCATGACTGTCTTGATCGTACACGGGATCAACTCGATCGTAAATTAGATGATATGTTAGCGGAATACAGGACCAATCGTGATAACTACTATGCAGCTATGAAAGAATCTGACAAGGTTAATCAAGCAGCGCATCAATCCATGATGGCTAAGATCGAAGCATTTGAAAAATTTAAGGTTAAAGGTACATATGCTGCCATAGCCGTAGCTGCTTTTTTAGTTGGAACAGGATACTTAACACATGGTGAGGTAGGAAAGATAATTAGTATGTTACCCAAGTGATTATGTATAATGCAACTAAAAGAATTTCAAGAAGGTATAATAGACTCAGCAGTACAGTTTCATAACGAATTAAATCCTTTGATATGGGAAGGAGATGTATTAAATGCTAGTGTAAGATACAAGCTCCTGCTTATAGCTCAACATTTTATTAATTTTATAGATATTCCAAAAATACATCTTGTGGATGTTACTATTTCTGGCAGTAATGCCGCATATACTTATACTGAGCATAGTGATTTAGATCTACATCTTATTGTAGATGTACCTAAAGCTAGTGAATTTCATTTAAAACCCTTGTTTGATGCTAAAAAAAATCAATACAATTATAATCATAATATTCGAATTAAAGATATAGATGTTGAACTTTATGTACAACCAAGCACTGAAGCTCATATTAGCAACGGAATTTATAGTGTACTTGATGATAAATGGATTAAAAAACCTAAGCTCGTCAAGGTAAACATTAACGATGAAGATGTCGAGCTTAAAGTAAAAAATTATGTAAATAAAATAAAGCGAGCACTTTCTAGTAAAGATATTGATGAAGTTCAACATGTAAAGAATGAACTAGGTAAACTACGTAAAAGTGGCCTGGCTACACAAGGAGAGTTTGGAGTAGAAAATTTAGCTTTTAAGGTTCTTAGGGCTAAAGGATTTATAGATAAAATTAGACAACATGTTTACGATCTTGAAGATAAAAATCTGGGTCTGAAGGAAAAATATGAACAGTAAAGATATTTTAGAACATAAGAAAGGTTTTAGAGCTAAAAAATATAATAAAAAATATATAGACCCTATGAAAAAAAGCGACACCATGATTGAGCCAGATAAACCTAAAAATCAAAAAAAAGACGAAAGCACATCTATGAAAACTACAGTGAGTGAATACAAAGGAAAAACAGACCAAGAACGAATCGATGCTTTTCGCAAGCAGGCCAAGGACCTAAAAGATAAAGGTTTTGTTAAAGCTGCTGACGACACTGAGAAACTCAGTAAGACCTTGTATAAAAAGAAAGACAAGGCTGTGGCGGAAGGCGCCAAATGGCGTAACCACCCAGACGCATATAATGTAGATGATGAAGGTAATAAAACACCTCGTAATCCTAATAGTCCTAAGTTTGGTTACGATCCGCTTCAACGCAGAGCAGATACAGCAAATGATGCTAAAACTTCTAGAGGCAAAACGGCAGCACTAAAAACTTCATTGAAAATGGCTCAAGGAAACAAAGGTGTGGCGGAAGGCTATATTCTAAAGAAAACTAATGTTTCCAAATATATGAAGCCAGGTGATCCTGATGAATATACACAGGATGTCAATGTCAAAGATACTGATTACGAAATTATCAACAACAAAACAGGTCAGGTAGTAGGCACAGCAAGTTGGACTACAAATGATTTTTTCGGTCCTGGAGCACTAAAGATTACTTTGAAGAATGGTGCTACCCGCTGGTTAGATATTTGGGAGCGTGAAAAAGGCAACCCACAAAGTGCTTTCAATCGCTTTGTGAAAGATCCAAAAACATCCAAAAAATATAAAGACGAGCAAGGTGTGGCGGAAGGCGATAGTGGAGCAAAATATAAAGTAAAATCTATTGGTAAAGATAGTAAAGGTGATTACTATATGAGCCCAAGCACTGGTAAAAAAGTATATAAGTCAGGAGTGAATAAAGGTGATCACGAAAATCCTAAAACAGGTGAAATAAAGAAAGGTGTGGCGGAAGAACGAACAGAAGTTAAAGACAAAGACGGTAAAGTTGTAAGTTGGAGAGATGAGGGTGAGTGGAAAAAAGTCCCAACTAAGAAAGATCCTCGTGGCAAAGTAACTAATCTCAGCGACAAGGCACGTAGAGAAACTGAAAAGATAAATCCCGTTAAAGAAGAAATGGCGAGAATTCTTAAACTTAGTGGATTGGCAAAATAACCATATTAAATCTTTGACCGTTTAATACGGCATCACCTTACGATGTTAAATAGGCTATTAGGTTAGAACAATTCGTATCTTTTTTTAATAATTTCAAAATATTTCGGGCTGAGTTCAAATCCTATAGAGTTTCTTCCGCACATTTCAGCCGCTACCATAGTGGTTCCAGATCCTAAAAATGGATCTAAAATTATAGCATTTTTAGGTGTAAATAATTCTATAAGATGACTACAAAGTTTAGTAGGTTTAACAGACACATGATCGTTAAAATCCCCCTTTTCTTTAGTAGAAGGTTTAGATACTGGGATTATATTTCCAGGGAATTCGTTATCAAAAAGAATCGATGCGTTCATTAATCCAATTTTATATTTTTTCCAATTATCAATAAACTTACCTTCTAAAGGTTTTTGACCGAGGCACATTGGCTCAATACAAGGCTTTAATTGGGGAGTTTTCCAACCATCTAATTCTTTTTTTAGATTTTCTTTTTCTTCTTCTGTCAAGCCTTTTTGTAAATTTATGATATGATCCTGGCTAAATGCTTTTGCTTGTCCTTTGTAAGTCCAACCAATCATATCTCTAATTTCAAATCCAGCCTCTTCTACTGCTATCGTCATTCTATGATACAATCTTGCTTGGCTAAATGAAATAAAGAACGCTCCTGGTTTTAAAACTCTAAACACTTCTACTGAAACTTTCGACATAAATTCTTGAAATCGAACTCCTTGCTTAGGATCGAATTTCATTCCTTTGGGTAAAGATCCAACTGCGGGTTTTTTATCGGTTGTTTTTTTTGGGATTCTTTTTTTGATTTGATCTGTATTCCACCCATCATCGAGAGAATCTAAAAAATACGGAGGATCAGTTAAGCACATATCAATACTGTTATCGGGTATTGTTTTTAATTTTTCAAAACAATCTCCTAATTCAAATACATGTTCCATTTATTTTTCCTAAAATTATATTTACGTCAATCCTTAAATACCTGGCAATTATTGATATTTTTTATTAAAGAAAATTTAAAGTTTTTTAAGAGAGACTCGGGTAAAGTTATAACATCTCTTTTCATATTTTTCACAGGGTCTAACTGGCCTTTTGCTAACCATTTTGATCTTTCGATTAAAAGGTATTCCTTAATTATATTTGTATTTTCTTCTTTTTCTATATCATACATCCTAACAGGTTGTAATTCCACTTTATTTCTTACTACTAAAATATACCTATCATATTCTAAGTTTCCCATAGCGTGGAATTGAAAAGCAGCATCTTTTATTTGACCTTTAGAATTTGGCTTAACATTACTACATTTTTGTTCAATTAAAATGTCTAATGATTTAGCATCTTCACCGTTTCTTGAAAAATTAGTATTATAATTTAGATCATATTGACTTACAATTTTATAGATAGAAACAGAACTTAAAGTATCATTATCTAAAACATCTATCTGGTATTTTTCATATATCTGTTTTCTTAAAGTGAATATTTGCTGACGATACTGCTCTAAGTCTTCTATTGTTTGTTTATCTAAATATTTGGCCATCTCTAATCTCTCTGTAAGTGTGTGGGTTGGGCTGTTTTCACAGCATACCCTTATACTATAGCAAGACGGAGAAATTGTCAATTCAAAATGGACACCTGAGCAAAGAGCAAACCACTCTAAACGCAAAATGGGACAACCTTGCCCAACTAAAGGTAAGAAAAGAGTATATAGAGAAGATGGAACTTTTTATTTTGAATAATTGTTCCATATTATCTTGACAGGATAAATAAAAGTGTATAATATTACTTTATACACTTTTTCTTTTTAGTCAGTAGGCTAGAAAGAAGTGGCATAAACCTAAAGGCACAACATTAAGGAGAAAACATTATGGCAACGCTACAGGAAATCAGGGCAAAACTTCA
>Ga0214923_10004012_pt1 | contig 18121 bp, 25 predicted proteins | sample LL1510_MetaG_FD_177993 | JGI IMG/M metagenome (GOLD analysis project Ga0214923, IMG submission 177993) | Freshwater microbial communities from Lake Lanier, Atlanta, Georgia, United States - LL-1510 | ecosystem: Environmental > Aquatic > Freshwater > Lake | place: USA: Georgia | collected... | reverse complement strand
TATTTGCAATCGTAACATTGGCTGGAAGGCTTAATGTAACAGCGGCACTTTCTGATCCAGAACCAGTTACAGTTATTTCATTTGCAGTGCCTGTAATTGTTGCAATATAATTTCCGGTTGTATCTGTGCCAAGAGTAATTGGACCATTAACCCACAAAGATCCGTTATATTTTAGAAAATCACCGGCAGCGAGAGTATTTGAAATATTAACATCATGCAATTCATTAAGTTCATAACCATTTTGTACAGCAACATAAATAATTCCATTGATAGATGCTCTTACAACAACACCTACAAAAACAAGATGCGCTGGAGATGTAGGTTTTGTTGTTGTAAATGTTCCATTTGTGTTTAACCAAAGAATATCTCCAACTGAATAGCCGACACTTAAATCTATCCCATCAACATAACCACGAGTTACGACTGGACCATTTTGTGAAGCTGCAATTGGATTAGCAACAATGCCTAATGTCTTTGAAGATGTTGCATCGCTTGAGTTATCTGCTCTTTTAACAGTAGCGTGATCGCCGGTTCCGCCAAAAAGATAAACAACAGTTCCTGTTGTTAATGTATTTGATTCAGCATTTCTAACATATGAAACAACTGGGATATGACTATTAACCCATTGTGTTCCGTTGTAGCTTAGGCCTTGAAATTCTTCAGGAGCAGTAATTGTAACATCAGTTAAACCGCCAAGGGTATCTGCATTTTCGGATTCAGAAAGTAAAGATCTATTAAGATCAGGCATATTCAACACCGCTAATTGTAAATGTTATGGCATTTGCCGTAACCTGATTAATATACAGTTTACTATTAGCAGGCATGACTATGGAAGTATTGTAATAGACAACATTGTTTGCAAGGACATTAACATTGCTAACAATCTTGTTATTTGCCGCAGCTGTTGCTGAACCTTCAAGCAAATGAATGCTGCAAACTGCATTTGAAGCCGTTGTGTTGCAAAGATTAATGTTTTTGATAATTGTATAATTACCAACTGTATTTGCAACTGTATAGGCATTAGTCGCTGACTGATTGCCGGTATATAGATTCTTTGGAACTAAATTAGCCATTTATACCCCCATCCAAACTAAAACTTCATTATCATAAGTTGTTTCATTCATATCTTGAATGACTGTTGCATCAAGAACATGATCAACATAAGAGCCTAATGTATGAGAATTGGCTGTCGAGCCATCATACCCTCTATTGGCAACTGTAAAAGTATTACCAGCTCTTGAAGATACTAAAACTTTCTCTTCTGATTGATTACCGCGATCTATAACTATAACAAAAGGATTTGTGCCAGTCGGAAAAGTAGAGGCATCTGCAACTGAAATAGAAGTGACAGAGTTGTTAATATTTGCTGACAATGTTGTTCTTAACACACCACCGCTAAATTCTCTTCTTAACATAGGCTCTCCTTAGTCAATGCTGATATCAAGATCGCCTGTGGCAATTCTTAGTGTGTCTCCAGCATCTGTTGTTTTATTTGCTGTAAGAGTTCCCCACAGCAGCAAATTACCGCTTGTTAAATTATCATAAATGCCAATTGCAACAGTTGTTGCTGCAGGCATATTAACAAAATCAATATTAGAATCATTAGAAGTTGCACCGCTTGATGCCGCAGTAAATGTTGCAGTTTGACGAGCATAAGAACCACCCGTAACTTCTGTTCCACCACCAGCATCATTGGGCGCTACTGTAAACAGAGCAACATAAACGGCCGAAGGCTTTGTAAATGTTGTAGTACCCAAGAAATGGTCAATCAGCTTATTCTCAAGGTAGTCAGAAAGATTGCCAGCCATTAATTATGCCTCCAAACTATTATAATACATTTGCTTTTCTTCGTCATTAGGCAATCTAAAATTATCTAAATTTAATAATCTTTTTGCTTCTTCTGCCGGGAGTTCAAGCATTCTATTTTCTTTCGTAAAAGTAAAATTGTTTGGTAATGAATATGCATGACCACTTTCAAAATAAACAATTAATTTTTCACCAGAAGGAATTTCACTAGGAGTTGGTTTCTTTGGCTTAGATTGTTTTGTTTTTTTTGCAAGAACATCTTCACTTTTAACGACATTATCACTCATAAATATCCTTTTATATTGTTTTGGCGGGGCGGAATTTCACCACCCCGCCGCAACAACAATTACAGACTAATTATTAGAGCGAACGCAACTTGACGTTCTTTGCAATGACATAAGAACCACCGTTCTCAATGTTGCTTGCAAGTCTGACAAATTGTGTGTACTCAATCGTGTCTGTCTTGGGCTGGAACTGACGATACACAGTAATATCTCTGTGAATACCAATAATTCTGTTATTGGGGAATGTCAGTTCAACATAGCCATGGCTACCCGCTGCGCTAGAATAATCACCAGCGACTGTCTCTGGCATCAGCGGGATTTCCACCAGCGGAATACCATAAGGAGCCAAACCTGTTGCACCAGGACCACCGTTTGCACGGATAGCACCATTCATGAATGCCTGCTCACCAAAGGTCGAGCCAGGGGCAGGAGCACCAGCAGTTGCTGCAGTTGCCGAGTTGGGATTCTGCAGGCTGAACGATGTGTCCTGAACCAGACCGGGACCAGTGAAGAAACGCAATTCATTGCGCTTCTGCAGGTACTTGGTCGGCATATTGCGGAGAACGCGGTCGTATGTTGAACGAGACACGTTGTTTCCACCTTCATCAACGACTGTGCCGTTGTTGAGAGCCAACTTAACGAAACCGTCAAGAGCCTTCAACAAAGCATTGTTAGACGATGTGTTGCCATTGATCAAGAGGTCATCCATATCGTTTGCTGTCTGGCGAGCCATCACCTGTGCGATGTGGTCTTCCAGCGAAGCACCCTCAATGTTGTCCTCAAGCGACTCTGTGCTCAACTCCCAGTCAAGACGAAGCTTAACGCTAGAAAGCGAAACCTTCGTGAAAGTGACCGGAGCATTTGCGCCAGTGTCTGTTGCCTCAGTTGCCTTTGCAAGCAAGCGAGTACCAATGGACAGTTTGTCAATTTCCATCTGCGGTGTGCGCATGCGAACGACACGCGAATTCCGCATCAGGTTGGACTGATCCACCACGAAATCAATAAAACGGTTTGACTGCTCAGGCTTGAGCAGACCACCGCTTGCATTGCCGACGACACCCGTGGTAACTTCGTCAGCCTTTGCAAGAATTTCTTCTTGTGTTGCCATAATAGTTGTTCCTCCTTAATTACGACTTGTAACCCAACGACTCAATTAGAGCCTGTGGGAGATAAATGTTGTTCCACATTGACTTGGGGGCAGCTTTTTCAACTACTTCCTCCTCATCATCTGCTGGATCAACACTCTTTTTAACAGCGCCTGCGCTGGCGAGTTGCTCAACTTTGGCTGTCTGCTCTTCTAAAGCCTTCTCTGTTGTTTCCAACTTTTGAGTCAGCTCAGACTTTTGCTCTTCAAAATTCTTAGAAACCTCATCAATCTTAGCAGCGACGTTTGCTTCAACTTCAGCCTTAAGCGAAGTGGCAAAGTCGTTTAGCTTCTGATCAATGACGGATCCAAGAGCTTCTTTAAGAACTTCAATATCCATTTCTTGTTCCTCCATTTGTTCAGTTTCAACTGCTGCCTCAGATTGTGAGACTTCAGCATTTGTGAACTTTTCCAGTTCACCATCGCTTGGCTCCGAACTTAGCCAAGTGACAAACTTTTTAATAAATGACATTTTATCATTATCAATATTTAAACTTTCCATAGGTTCAACCACCATATCATATTGTACATCATTTAGCAATATATTTTGGGTTTCTTGACCAAAATCTTCTTCTACTAAACGATCAATATACTTTTGCAATGCCTCATCGTTTTCAAAAGAAATAAACTTCTTTTTCTCTTTGAGCCTTGCATATCTTTCCAATAATCTTCTGCCCTTTGCTGCCAATCGAGCAGCATCCTGTCTATTCTGTGGGACAGGCTCACCCCAAGCGGCTGCCGAAAGAGCTAGTCTTGTTGGCTTACCGTTTGGCTTCTTCATTGGACCTGAAGGATTGGTAAAGAATCTTGTCAAAAATGAGCCTTTCCTTCTCATCTTTTCAGGAGTATCTGCCGGACCTTTAACACCGGGCTTTAGATTAGCTCCTTCTTTTTGATTAAAATACCTTCTACCAGCGGCTGTCAACCCGCCTTTGGGATCTTTAAGAGGTTGTTTTTTTTCAACATCGTTACAAACGCATACATTTTCTGACTCACAACACTTAAGAATATAATCAAGAGTATTTGTCCCAGATTCAACAAATTTAATAATATCAATTACAGCTATTGGATTTGCGGGATTATCAACAAGACTAAGTTCACCAAGCTCATATTCTTTGATTAATGAAACTTGACGACCATTGTGCATCTTGCCTTGCATAAATTCTTTCTTAAGAATTTTTCCACCAATGGAAAATGCTCGTAATGTTCCATCTAAAACTTTCTGCCATGTATTTTCTGCACCTTTAGAAATATATGCTTCAACCTGCATAGCATTATATTCTTGACCATCAGGAGTTTTTAATTTAATTGGCTTATAAGAAATTGCTTTACCGACAGCAATTGGAGCATGCATCTCTCGAATATTTCCTTGCCAATTTTTGAAAGCTGTGACGGATGCATTAAAATCAACAACATCACCCACTTTATCAATGTTATCAGCAGTCGCAATTCCGCTCACAATCCTTTGTTCTTTTTTCACCATCGCAATGGGAAATGTCAAATTAAAGTCAGTCATAGGATTATTAACAGTTTATTAAGGATTTCATTATATAGCAAATTATCCTATGGCAAAGACTGCCAAAGTGACTCCTGATGTTTCAACTTCAAACTTTGTATAGTCTCCTTCAACTTCAACATAGTTTTTTCCTGCTGGAATAAGCACCTTATGTGGTCCACCATTTAATTTAACGACAGCATTTGTGCTACTGTGTGTATTAAAGAAGTGGATACAAGATGTGTGATGATTTGTATTTACTTCCCCATTAGCGCTAGTAACTGCTGTTGAGGAATAAACAATACCCATTTCGTAACCCATTATTGTCCTCCTGAATTATCTTGGTTTTCTCCGCGTTCTGCTTGATCACCAGATTGTCTTGGATCGGATGCACCTTCTGGTGTATCTGACCTTGCATTTCTTGGCTGAGAGCTTTGATTGTTTGAATTTCCAATAGGAGCTCCCGCACCAGATTCTTTTTTAATTTTTGTTGGGAACGGAAGAACTTCATCGCCATCTGATCTTTCTGGCAGACCAAGCGATGACCGAACTTCATTCGGAGCAATAACTTCTGTTCTCAAATATCTATCATTAATTCTAGACTGAATATCTTCATCAATCAAGTCAATCTTCTTAAATTTTAAAATAAACAGATCTGTAAATTCAGCGAGGACACGATTAATTCTCTTTTCAATCACAGATTGATCCGGCCCAACAACCTGCATTTTAAATGTTTTATCCGAGTCTCTAGACACGGCAAGATTAGCATTATCATATACACCAACTTTTGGAGCCGGTACTCTATTTGCAACTAAAATCTCATCTCTATTAGATTTGCGATATTTATCAAACGAAGCATCTTGAACGCCTGCTTCAAGTTTTTCAAATCTAATATCGCTATCTGCTCCGATAGAGGCAGGGATAGGAATAACAAGAGTTCCATGATTTCTTCCTTTTACTTCTTTTCTAAAATAATTAATTAATTCCTGCTTTGATTGATTACTAAGTTTTGCACCTTTAACAATTACAGCATACCGAGGAATTGCCTTATTTTCAAAATAATCAATGTTATATTCTTTTGCAAATTTATCACCAACAATTGCAGCGGCAGCTGAAACTGAAGAAGGAATACCATAATATGTGTTCTTAGGAGAATAAATCTTAAAATGAATAATTTCATTTGGTCTTGGATCATTGTTGATTGGATCTTCCGTTTCTTTATCTCCATAGTTTCTAAAGAAGACTGCGGAAATTTTGTTGCTTCTTGCGATTTGAACAAAACCATCTCTCTTTCTCCTTACACGGACTAAAGTTCCGGGAATATGACCGATATATCCTATCTCCCCAGAATTGTTTCTGCCAATTTCTAAAAATCCATTTCCAATTGTTAAAACATCCTGCCATACTTTGATCATTGTTTCAATAAATGTTTCTTCAACATTTACATTTTCAAATATCTCATCAAGTCTTTCTTTTTCATCCTGAAGCATTTTTCTTACACGCGAAACTTTTTCAGGGTCACCCATCGCTTTTTCAATTTTTCTTTTTGCCTTTGTTGTTTCTTCAAACTCAAAACCAACGCCAACAGTATTCATAACTCTTGCCATAACAGATGCATTATGAATAGAACTAGAATCAAAAAGACCTGCTAATGTATCTAAATCATATGGTGGATTAACAATATCATATAATGAGTAGCCATCAAGTGTTTCTGGATCAATATACTTTGTAGATGTACCATCAACTCCTTCAAATTTTTTTGCAAGCTTTGCTGCTTTTCTTTTCATTTTTGGAGAAAGAGCAGAATATGAAATTTTTGTAAATGGATCATCAACTATTGTTTTAGATTCTAAAGCTAGATATTCAATATCATCAATTTCTTGAGAAGCACTATCGTCTTCAACATATGTCATTTTCTTGGTCATACTACCTCAAATTATCAAGCATGTCTTCAAATGGATCTGGAGTGAGTCCATTGTGGAGTCTTTCAACTTGATCGTCTCTTTCACTGGCTGTAATCTTCCTTGCGCCATGAACCCAAGCAAGCTCACCTTCTGTGCTGCCAGTCCAGTATTTAACAGCTTCAGTAACTCGCCTTTCAATATCTTTATCACCAACAAAACCTTCAGCCGATAGAATACCGTCACCATCTGATAGCGGTTTGCCATCCGGCATAATCCAAATACATACGCCATATGCCCTTGGGGGAACCCAAAGCTTCTTGTTTTTGACAATATCGCTAGTCATCTCAAATATTGTACACCATTTTTGTTATAAAAAGAACAAAAATGATGAGTAGCGGTACAGTTTTTCCCAATCTACATTAAAATTAAACACTTGTCTGTCTTATTTAATGGGGCAAGCACCGGTTGCGCAGTTATCAAGGTCAATTTCTCCCTGATTAATGCCATCCTGCAAAGGAATTGAGAAGTCAATCTTGGAAAGAGTCTTATTGTACTCTTCTTCAGTAATCTCTTCATATGGAGGAAGCGGAAAGTTGTGATCAACATGAAGCAGGAAAGAAACTGACTTCACAGAATGATCATAATTCTCCTGTAACCACTTTTTAATTTCTGGTAGCTCTTCTTTGCGGTAATAAACGGTCACAGAAACAGCATTATCAGCCCAAACAGTCTGCATTTTCTTAACCCATTCAAGCTGCTGAATGGCTGTCATTTCACTTGCAAGGACAGAACCCTCTGGCGATTTACATGGAAATTCAACAACATATCTTGTGTGATCTTCTCGACCATCAAGACCAACATCCCAAACAACTTTATAACCTCGCTTTCGACATGCCTCAACCAATGGATCAGCAGAACCAAAACGAACACGACGAGTATAATATTTTGCAAATGCTGGATGTACTCCAGGAGTTACACCCGGCAATAATGATAGTGTTCCAGATGGCTGAACAGTTGTAAGTCTAACTGATGGATTCCATCCATGGTCTTTGCTATATTGTTTATCAAACTTTTTAAGATTTTCATAAACATCAGACAGCCAATTAATTTTTTCTTCTTTGCATTGTAAGATACCAGTAATGGATTGACCAAGCCTTGCATTCTTTTGAACAATCTTGCTTGTCTTATCATATGGATAAGAAAGTCTTGTAACTTGTTTTTGAATCTTATAAAGAAGAATTGAAATTTCTTTAAACTGTTCAAGGGATTCAACATTTGGCAAAAAGATTGTTGAAAGATTGCATGATTCACCATCAGCAAGTGCAATCTCTGCACATGGATTAAACCCTTCAACGGAGTTATCCTGTGCATGCTCACCAAGCCTACCAACACTTCTTGCAAGTTTCCTATTTACAAGACCGTATGGCTCACCAGAGCCATCATAACCTTTCCAAAGCTCTGCGACAATTTCATCATATGAATCAGCGTAAATAGAATTATTACTATTTGCTCTCCAAGCAGGAATTGAACCAGATGACCAATTCTTTGCTCTCAAGAAGAGAACATCGTCTGGATCTCCGATTGCGATTTGAGCTGAGCGACGAGATGAGCCAGAAACAACAATTCTTCCAATGATGTTACAAATATCCAAAACATCAATAGAACGCAATTTCTTACCAACTCTGTTATCTAATACTTTGCAAATATCTGCAATTCCATCAACGAGAGCGCCAGGACCAGATGCGGTTCCACCAAATGTCTTAAGCGGAGCACCGAACTCACGGATTAAAACAGTTGAATATGTAAAGCTTTTACCTGTAATAAAATAAGATTCAAGAACTTTGTGAAGAAGCTCTCTCCAGCCTTGCCTAGAATCTGGAACAATAAAATTAGCGTCATTGCTTCGCTCTGCCTTGACAAACTTAACTTCCCTCACTTTTGGCAAGTCATGAATCTTTGATCTTTCAACAGAAAATCCAACACCTCCACCAAGCATCAAATAATCAAAAAGAAGTTCAAAATCTTCAATTTTTTCAATATTAGTAAAAAAACAATTATTTAGCGAAGTACCAGAGAACTTTGAAACAAGCGGTGTTCCAAGCTGCCACAATGCACGGCCTGAAATTGTGCAGCGAAGATTATACATATGATCAAAAAGTTTTTCAGCTTCTTCTTGAGAAAACGGTACGCCAATTTCAACAGCGCCATCAATAATTCTTTTAATGGTTTCAACCCAAGTTTCATTACGACCAAGAGATTCAATCTTTCGACTATATGTTCGCAAGTAAACAATCTCTCCAAGACCACCAAAACCCCACGGTGGAGTTTTTGTGTTATAACCATTAATAAAATCATTGCTTAATAAAGACATAATACCTCCTAGAGTATAAGGAAAACAATTGTATTAGATGAAATGTCCAGAGTCAAAAAATATTACTAAGGACTACGCAAAAGATTTTTCGTAAAAATCCAAGCGTTCAAGAATCTTAGCAGCGGTCGCATCCCAAGACCACTCAGAATGAAGAATTCTTGCCGACTTGACAAAAAATTTCTTGATATCATCATATTCATCAACAACATTTTCCATTAAATCAATAAGCTGATCAAAGTCTGGGCTTGCCCATTCACCAGTATCTGTTGAGAAATAATGATCATTCCATGTTGCTTTTGAATATTCTGCATCAAGTGGAATTGCATGTTGTGCAAAATCAGCACAGCCTGTTAGATTTGTCACAATTGTTGGCAATCCAGTTGCAATTGCTTCAAATGGGATCATACCAAAGCCCTCACCCATTGTTGGATAAAGCAAACAATGAGATTTATGATATAAAGAAATTAAATCATCAATACTTAAAGCATCTGGTATAGCAACAACTTGTGGGTGCATTGATGCTGGAAGGAGTCTTCCATTTAAATAAACTTCTGCCATACAGAATTTATCATATTTCAAAATTAGTCTAAAGTCTTTATTGCCTTCATATAATTCTAAAAATGCATCAACAGCCATTTGAGCATTTTTTCTTTTTGAATCACCGCCAATATGCAAAAAATTAAATGTTGAAGTCAATTCTCTTTCAATTATTGAAAACTCTTCAGAAATACCATGCGGAATAACATAAATATTTGCATTAACATTATGTGATTCATAAACTTTTTTAACAAAGTTTGATGTTGTCCAAATTTCATCACAACGACGCATATTATCAATCCAGTGATTTGGAATTTTAGTTGATTCCCAAGGCGTATATCCGATATTAAATTTAGAGTTGTATTGATAATAAGTCGCTGGGCAGAAATTTACATGGTAGTCAATGTCGGGCCTATTATAGAACACAGCACATTTTCTTTTTTGTAATGCCCTAATTGTTGACACTGCAGCATTAATATATCCGGGACTAAACCAAGTTTCACCCGAAGCGTCTTCACGATTTAAACTAAACCAACTAATTTTCTGCATGAGTTATTTGTCTTTCTTTGTTGTATAATCTTCATCAATTGAAGAAACCTGAAAACATCTAACTCCCTTTCGCATCAAAGCACTTGCTGTGCCAGCAGAAATTTCACAGCTAATTGGCTGATTTGTAAAAACACATCGCGCGGCGGCTAGAAAGAAATCATCAAACCTCATGATACTAATATGTTCTGGATCAAGAATAACTGCCGGACCGTAATCATCTGATTCTACAACCGCTACGATTTGCATACTTACACACTAGCACTATTTTGTTTATTTTCATAGATTTTTACAAATTTTTCTTAGTATGCTAAGCATGCTAGTTATGTATAAGTATACTAGTTATATAAGTATAATAGTTTGCTCGCATGCAGGCATGCGTAAGCATATCAGATTTTTTGCCTTCATGTGAAAAATTTTGATTTTTTCTGCTATGCTCAGCACCGGAGGTTCTTATGCAAAAATTTTTAATAGGAATAATTTGGTTAGCTTTATCTGCTTTACTTGTAAAGTATTCTTTTCAGTTAGCTTTTGATTATCGGTTAGACTTTTTAAGTTCTGGAATGTTAGTAATAACGCTAGTTTGGTTTGTCGGCTTTTTCAAGAATAATAAAAAACAATGAGAATTGTTAACTTTGATAATGAAATGGAATATGAAGAAATACCTTCTCTTCAGCTTGTAATAAAAGCTGTTCCATTTGAAAATGGTTTTGTGCCATCATTTATAATTATGTCTCCTACAGAAGAGTATGGTATATCAATTGATGAATTAAATGCATTAATGGATGGAATAGAAATAGCAAAAAATAAAGTTGATGAAATTATTACTCATATTCTTAAAACTACAATCTTTGACAAAAATGGAAAAGATAAATATAGTTATACGAACGAAGAATTTAATGAAATTTTTGAAGTTCTTGAAGATCTTGATGAAATCGAGATTGATGATGATGAGGATGAGGAATGACAATTTTAGGTGGAAAAATCAAAGACTTTCCTTATCCAGACAGAACATGTCCTTACTGTAATAAGATTTTAACTGTTGTTAATGCAATTCACTGGTATGAGGATAAATTTCAGTATAAAGCTTTATATTTCTGCCCTAATCCAGACTGTCCAGTTTATAATGAGGGTGCAAGAAAAGCTTATGCAAGAATAGTTTATTCTTCTGAAGATGCCTTTAATGCTTTTTTCAGGGTAGAAATACCAGTTCAGCGCTGGGAAAAGGAAAATCTTGTTAGCTATTATCAATAATTGATGATACACTTGTATCATATGCCTATTCAAAGCTGTTCAGATGACGGAAAACCCGGATTTAAGTGGGGAGATAGCGGAAAGTGTTATATTTACACTCCCGGAAATGAAGCTTCTATGAAAGAAGCAAGAAAAAAGGCACAAGCCCAAGGCGTTGCTGCAAGAATGGCTGGCTATATGGAAAAAGAAGGTGAAGTTACTACATCAAGCATGGGTAGCGGAATTAAAAATCCACAACAAGGTTATAAAAAACCAAAAAAGAAAAAGAAAATTATTGATGACATTGTAAAAAGTTTAGAAGAATGGTTTGCAGAAGAATGGGTTGATCTATCTCGACCAAAAAAAGGTGGTGGTTTTGAACCTTGTGGTAGACCTGATGCTGATAAAGGTAAATATCCAAAGTGTGTTCCTGCTTCAAGAGCAGCTAAAATGACACCAGAGCAAATTCGCTCAGCAATTCAAAGAAAACGTCGTGCTGAATCAACTCAAACAAGGGAAGATAAAAAACCAATTAATGTTTCAACAATTGCAAAGGCATCAAAAAATGTTCCAACTAATCCAGAATTGTATGCAAGGGTTAAAGCAGAAGCAAAAGCAAAATTTGATGTTTATCCATCAGCATATGCTAATGCTTGGCTTGTTCGTGAATATAAGCGCAGAGGTGGAAAATATAGAACTGTTTCATCTTCATCAGCAATGAATAAGATTGCAGAAGATATTCAGCTTGAAGAAGCAATGCTTGCCCAAGCAATTGAAGCAATTGCACAACTATACGGCCCATTTGATGGTGAAGACACTGGTATCTGGGTTGATTATGAATCAGGTGAAGAGAATGAAGAGAAAGAAATTGGTGTAAAATGTGCTAATTGCGTCTTGTATGCCGGAAATGGTAAGTGTAAAGTTCTTCAGCAACAAGTTGAAGATGATGGCAAGTGCAGATTTGCAATGATCCCTGATGGAGTTGTGCAGGAGTCCGATGATGAAATGGAAGATGAATCAGAGGATGAAGACGAGATGGAGAATGGTTCAGAGATGGAATCAGAAGATGAATCAGAAGATGAGCCCGAGACAAAACTTAATGATCGACAGCAAGCCCACTATGAGGCGCTGGAAGATGTCGCAGAAGAATTCGGCAAGTGGAACCAAACTGCTGGTGCAGATGGAGCACACTACGCCCCGGCTTCTGCAAACCCATTTAAAGAACAGGGCATGATTTGTGCTAACTGTGTTTTTTATGAGGGTGGACAGGGTTGCGAAATTGTTTCTGGTATAATTGAGCCAGAAGCAATTTGCAAGCTTTGGATTATAGAAGAATCACTACTTAAAAAGGAGGAATAATGAAATTTATTAGCATTCCCGTTGATAACGCGGAAAAAATGGTTGAGCAGCACAAGTTTCTTTTGAAAGAAGCTCTTAAGGCTGCCGCATATCATCAAGAACAAGTTGATGCTCTTTCTAAGGCGGTGAAGGATGCTACCTTCATGCTTACAGAAACAACGCAAGGCGTTACTGGTTCTGATACTGGTTCTACTGGCGAGCCTGCTTCTGCAGCCCCGACAGCAATTGATCCAAAAGATGATTCTCCGGTTGAGACAGTTAGAAAAAACGATCTCGTTGCAACATTAAAAGCACACCAAGATGTTTATGGTGAGTTTGATGTTGACGTTGAACTTATCGCTGATTTCTTGATTGGTGACTAATATGGAAGCTATATTGGTTGCTGTCATTACAGCAGTTGGTGGTGTTTTAGCTGTTCTTGTTCAAAAAAGTAGAGAAGAAAATAAAGAAGATCATGGCAAGGTTATGGAAAAACTTATTGATCTTCATAAAGATGTTCAGCATGTCGAGTTTGAAGTCAATGCTATTGACATAAAGCTTGACCAGCATATTGCACTTGATCATCCAGTAACAAAAACAAAAGAAAAGTCAAAGAAAAAATAAGTTTTTGGCGGTCGTTCTGGGTCTAGAATATTCTGTATAGTTATACTAGGCGTATGGGACTGGCCGCCATTACTTATTTTTAAAATAATTTTCTAATAACCCATTTTTATTTTCTAAGATATGCTACGATTGTCGCATGAGCGAAAAACCCGAGGTCGGAGAAGACCAAAATCAAGAAGAAAATAATCAATGGAAGTTGCCATTCCATGAAATTGAGAAGTTGCATGACGAAGCAATGAAAAAGCTTGGAATGCTAGAAGAAGGTGCTGAGAGAATCGCCTCAGCAGTTTTCTTTGGATATCATAAAGGCTGGAATCTTGCAAAGACAATTAAGTATTATTCTTTGCCAAAAGATATTGCGAAATCGCTATGGTCTAAATTCAATTTCCCAGAAAAGGGAGGTGAACAAGCCGTGACAACACGAACAAGATCAAAGCAAGATATAATTGTTGGATTTCTTAAGACCAATGTTGGTAAAGTAATTACTCCAGCAGAAGTTGCTAAGAATGTCAATATTTCATTGCCAACATTTTATAACTTCTATAATGCCAATCGCCACTTCTTTAAGAAAGTGCAGAGAGGTAAGTTTGAAATTCTTAATCCAGAAGAAGAGAGGCAAAAGGCCTAACCAATTTGGCGCAGCCTGTTTCTAAGCTATGACTATATTAAAGACTTCGTATTCTGATAATAAAAACATGACTTGGGAGCAGGCTGCGTTTAAATCAGCCTCTGAAATTTGGCAAAAACATAGCACATATCAAAGTTTTACTCTTAAACCATTTCTTGATAAATCAGTAGAAGAAATTGAAAACTTAAGAGAAATTATTAATTACTATATTAAAAGCGATTTGTATCTTCAAAAAATTAAATCTAGTATTGATAATATTGATAAAGAAGATTTTACACACAGAAAAATAGAACATAAATTTTTATGGTATTCAATGGCGGTAAATGCAATTAATGCAGCTAATAAATATTATCCAGACTCAAAAATTAAGATGGTGGATATTGTACTTACTGTAATTCGTAAACAAAAAGATTATGGTCATCATAATATTGCAATGTTTGGAATTACTGGATTAGTAATTAGAATTCATGACAAAATTGCTAGAGCAGAAAATATTATTTCTAAACAAAACATGGAAAACGCTGTTGCTGGTGAAAGTTTGTATGATACATTTCTTGATATTGTAGGTTATTCTATTATTGCACTAATGTGGTTAGATAATACCTTTATGCTTAAATTGGAGGAATCGTGAAAGCGCCATTACATAAACATATTCTTATTAGAGGACATTGTAAAAATCCGCCAAAAGACCAAGAAGTAGTTTACTATTGGCTAAAGTCTTTTGTTGAAAAAATCGGAATGAAAATTGTTCGCGGTCCATTTTCTGCATATGTTGATGTTGAAGGCAACCGTGGAATGACAGCGGCTGTAATGATTGAAACATCACACATTGCATTTCATGTTTGGGATGAAACTGAGCCCTATCTTGTCCAGTTTGATCTTTATACCTGTTCGGATCTTAATGCACCATTTGTAATTGAAGAAGTTAAAAACTTTTTTGATATGAGCATGTATGAATACTTGTTATATGATAGAGAACACGGCTTTAAGCTTATTGATGCTGGAAGAAAAATGATTCATGACAAAATCTAGCACATCACATATTGATCCTTGGATTAACTCCTATATTCAGATCATTAGAAGGAAAATGAATTTGGGAGAATGGAAAATTGTTTTATATCGTAAGCCATGCGCTAATGATACTCTTGGTGAATGTGATGTGACTTATGGACAGCATTATGCTGTAATTTCTCTACATAAAGATTACAGAAAAGAAAAGCCAGAAAATTTAAGAAATACAGTTGTACACGAATTATTGCATTGTTATTTCTCACCAATTACTGAAGCTGCAATGCAAGCTCTTGAACCTTTTGAAGAAGATGTTCACGGTAGAAAAATTATTCAATCAACAATTAATTCAATGGAGTATCAGACAGAAAGAGTTATAGATCGGCTTTCTTATATTATTGCACCAACAATGCCACTGCCAAAAATACCAAATCAGAAAAAAAAGAAGAAGGTTGTTAAAAAAAGAAAAAAGAAAATAAGCTCTCATGGCGAAACTGGCAAACGCAGGAGACTATGATATAATTAAATATGCCAAAAAAAAGAAAATGGACTGAATTTGATTTAAAAAATGCTGTAAATGCTTCTACATCTTTAAGACAAGTCTTGAAAAAAATTGGACTTAAGGAAACTGGAGGTAATTACAAGCAAATTAAAAAATATCTTAATCAATTATCAATTGACTACACACATTTAACCGGTCAAGGATGGAGAAAGGGAAGCACAGATCCAGTAATAAAAGCAATACCATTAAAAAATATTTTAATAAAAAATAGTTTTTATAACTCTAATAGATTAAGAAAAAGACTTATTAATGAAAAAATTTTTAAACATAAATGTTTAGAATGTAATAATTCAAAATGGAATGGTAAAAAAATTCCTCTTGAGCTTGATCATATAAATGGTATTAATACAGATAATAGGTTATGCAATTTAAGATTGTTATGTCCAAACTGTCATGCTTTAACATCAACATATAGAGGTAAAAATATTAAAAAATAATGGGGATATGGTGGAACCGGCATACACACATCACTTAAAATGATGCGCTGAAAAGCATGCGAGTTCGACTCTCGCTATCCCCACTATAATACAAAAGCACAACGCCCGATTAGCTCAGAGGTAGAGCTCCCGCCTTGTAAGCGGGTGGTCGCAGGTTCAATTCCTGCATCGGGCTCCAAATAGAAAAGGGGAAATAATGTTCATTCCAGAAAAAATGCAAGGTCATATTGATAAGATATTTTGTGGCGAATATAATGTAGCATTTCATTCAGATAATCCAGTAATTATTGATATTGGAGCAAATGTTGGAGCATTTACACGATGGGCTTCTGCAAGATGGATGAATAGTAAAATTATTGCATTAGAACCAATTAAAACAAATTTTGAAATTTTAAAAAAAAATACTGCTGACTTATCAAATATAAGTTTATATAATGTAGCAGTTGGTTCAAGCGATAGAAAACAAAAAATGTTTTATGGAAAAAATAATGAAGGTGAAGCAAGTTTATTTTTTACAAATGAACAAATTAATGAAGGTGAAGAAGTTGATGTTATTTCTGCATCAAAAATTCCAAACTGTCATATTTTAAAAATTGATACTGAGGGTGCTGAAATTGAAATTTTAGAAAACCTCATTATTAAACCTGCTGTTTATTTAATCGAATATCATTCAGAACTAAATAGAATAAAAATTGATGAGATTCTAAAAAATAACTATTCTATAATTGGGTCAAAAACAGAAAGATATAATTATGGAATTGTAAAATATGTTAAAACAGAACTATTAAAATAATCTTTCCCAGATAGCTCAGTTGGCAGAGCGTCGGACTGTTAATCCGCTGGTCGTAGGTTCGAATCCTACTCTGGGAGCAAAACAGTCGGGCGTATCGGCTCACTCTTATAAGGTGTAGAAACCGTAACGGTGACATGTGGGTTCAATTCCCACCGCCCGAACTATGAAAATAATTAATAACTTTATTCCGGAAAAAGAGCAAAATGAACTTCATGATTATGTCATGGATAAAAAATTTGCCTATCGACTATATTCATCACATATTTTCACCAGTGATCAAACTAAATTACAAAAAATGTTTTATTCACCTGTACAGTTTTCTCATCAAATGTATATGTACGGTGAAGAAAGGGCATCTCCGCATTTACCGGCAGCAATGCCAGTATTAAAAGCTATTGAATATCATTGCGGTTCAATAACTTTGTTTAGATGTAAAATTAATATGCTTACTCCACAGCCGCCATATTCAAGCTATGAACCGCATGTGCCGCATACTGATATGAAATATGATGATGGTGCAAAAGTTCCACATCTTGTATGTTTATATTATATTAATGATTCAGATGGTCCAACTTATTTCTTCAATGATAATCTTCAAATTGAGGATTTAGTTGAACCTAAAGCTGGTCGTGCAGTAATCTTTGATGGTTCTAGACTTCATGCTTCAAGTAGTCCTGTAAACAACCCATTTAGATTAATTATGAATATTGATTTCCGCCAAGGTAGAGGGCAGGTTCCATGATCTGTGATAATATTGAGTCATGCCTGAATTAAACGCCTCAATTCCGCCCATTGAATGCTATGTTCGTGGCAATTTTCTAAGAAACCAACAAGACAGTCACAACCTCAAGTTCCCGTGCGTAATCTTCGGTGTGGCTTCAATCCCCGACAGAGCGCCCGTATTTCATTTTCTAATGGAAGATGGCGGGGTTTGGTGGAGAGCACCTATAAATGCATTCTGCGCCCATCCAGACGCTCCAGAAGTGGATTTAAAAGACTTGGTGATCTGGAACAGCTTTTCGTCATATATCACCGTTACGGTCTTTGAACATATGCGGGGTATGGCAATGACATATACCGATCGCCATAAGAATAAAATTGACGGGAAATATATGTTTACCCTTGATTGGCATAGTCCTGATATTAATACAATCAATACGAACTATTCCACAAATCCGGGTCAACACAAATGCGGTCATGTAATTGAAAGAAAAGACGGGAATTATGCAATCCAACCAAACAACCGGGTTAGATTATGGGATCCCTCATACACAACAAAGAAGGGGCAGAATCTAATAAACCGGTTAATTAATGAAACATTATGGGATGTGGAAGATGGGGATAAATGGATTACCTCAGATGATGACAGATATGATTATGAAGTGGTGGGCCAAAAAAGTACTACACAAAC
>Ga0214923_10004011_pt1 | contig 18127 bp, 21 predicted proteins | sample LL1510_MetaG_FD_177993 | JGI IMG/M metagenome (GOLD analysis project Ga0214923, IMG submission 177993) | Freshwater microbial communities from Lake Lanier, Atlanta, Georgia, United States - LL-1510 | ecosystem: Environmental > Aquatic > Freshwater > Lake | place: USA: Georgia | collected... | reverse complement strand
ATTACCAAAAACCACTTGTTTAGTTTAACTCTAGGGGCTACACCAATAAGGTCACCACCCCATTCATTTGTACCCCACCAAAAATGCTGGAAACGACCTGTTATGCTTTGATCAATACGAAGCATGTTACTTTGATTAGGTACACCGTATCCACCGATACTGATTAGGCCGGCTGCGTTACCCCAGAAATAAGGTTGTCTAGCCCAGAGACCGATACAGTAGTTGGCATTGCCTTGAGGCACATTATTTCCTACAGTTCTGTCAAAATATCCTAAACTACCCGATCTAAAATATTGGCCGTTTATAATTTGTATGTCTTCTTCATTTTGAAAAGTTAAATCATTAGAGTTACCACTAATGTCATACCAAGTTGTTCCTGTACCCGGATAGCTGTCTCTATTAAACGCATCCACATACATAATTAGACCATTGGTGACCACGGGTCTATTTGTACCCGATGACCTACGTCCTGCCCAAAAGCTATCGCTTAGACTACTTAACATTCTTTATCCAAAACTAATTTGCTGACCATAGACTACAAAATCTGTAGCTGTAGTAGATTTATTAATGATGCTTAGACTAATAACATCCTGTAAGTCGGGATTACCATCGGGTATAATTCCGCCTATCCAATAAACTGTACTAGTTGTACCATTAATTCTAACTTCATTAATACTATAAGCTGTATTGCCTTGATTTAGAATAATTGTAATAGCTGTGCCATACAATGGGTCTAGTGTAAAATTAACTAAATCAACATCAAAATTTCCGTCTATGCTGTTGTGATAAAAAATGTTTTGTGTTAGACAGTTATGTGCTACCGTACCCGTAGAATTTTCTAAAACCTGAATAGCTTCTTCAGTTTGATATAATTTTAGCAGACTTGTAGTACCACCAATTATGGTGTTCCATTTGTAGCCGTCCCAACGATAGGTATAGTTATTGCTGGCTACAAAAGAATCTCCAGGGGTCGGATTTGGCGGAAAAGTTAATGACATTTTTGTTCCTTTTTATTCTTACACCAGCTATTTAGCGTTAAATAACGCATGACCTTGAACAATAATAGAGACTACTGGACTAAACTACAGTGGCCCGCGGCACCAAATCAAGACGATTATGCTGTTTTTTCTAGCTATTGCCATGGTAGTGTACTGCTGTTGGGTAGCACAAAGCTATTATTACCGCTATGTTCAGAAGCATGGGATTTAGAGCCAGTCTACGATGATCCTAAAATACAGGCCAGAGATTGGTTTACATTAGAAGAACATTGGGATACCGTTATCATAGACGGTGGGCTGAGCTATGGCAGGGAGTTTACAGAACGGCTGTTGCCCATTGTACTTAAAAACTGCGATAGATTTGTAAGCAGAACATTTCTAAATCCTAACTGGCCCACAAAGTATGCTGTTTATTTTCCTAGAGCAGAAGAACTAACTCCACAACCCCTAGAGCATCCCGTCAACGAAGTTTATACATTTTATATATGGAACAACAAATAATCCTAGCCATGTATTCAGGCGGCTTAGACAGCCTGGGTATGATATACCGACTATTATCTGATCCTGAATACAAGGACTATGTCATACACGTTCACCACGTACACAATCGCAATGTAGAGCATAGAGATCGTGCCGAAGCCATAGTGGTAAAAATGGCTCTCAACGAACTAGAACGTTTGGGCTACAGTTTTATCTACAGTGAAAGCGAAATAGCCAGCCAACCCTACAACGGACAGTTTATGTTTGACACGGACAGCATCAACTTCTTTGCTGGTTATATTTGTAGTGTCAACCCTAACATAGTCAAAGTTGCCATGGGCATGAACGCAGGAGACAGCAATCACAGACTAGAAGATAGACGCCGTAGAGCCACTGCTATATTCTCAGCATTTACTACCGTGGAAAAGATATTTCCTGTGCTGAATATGAGCAAGCGTGAGATCTATGACAGTTTACCTGATACACTAAAAACCATGTTCTGGAGTTGTAGACGTCCCCAGTACAGTGAAAAAAATATCGCACCTTGTCTAAAGTGCGATACTTGTGTTAAACTGCGTGAGCAGGGTATAGTTTAACCGTATTTCCAAACTGAACCATCGCTCCATACGGATTGAACGTTAGTTCCTGTTGTACTCACCGTGTCACCAAACGCAGGACTGCTCTCCCCGTCGCTGATAAATGCCCGTTGTCCTGCTACTGCTGGATCTGGCAAAGTATCTATGGTCAGCACTGGATTTATGATTGATCCAGAAGTTTGAAATGTCCATGTATTCTGCGAATTGCCGTATGTTCCAACGACCACAGTACCGGTATGATCTACTCTTACAAATTTACTGTCATCACCTAGAATAAGATCGTATACGCTGTTATCTGGACTGTCTAAATGTATGTGACTTTCAACATCACCGTCCCTCAATCTTAGATATCTACCAAGATCATATGATGTTCTATTGACGGCCAAATCTAGTTCATAGTTTTGACTCATAATAACATTGGGAACAGCAAAGGTGCCGTCATTTTCAAATGTCCAAGTATACTGACTACCTCCATTATTATATGTTCCGCCTGTAATTACACTAACATGTCCTGATTGAGTCGAAGCATTAAACGCACGGCCTGCGGTGATTGTAATATCTCCGCCTCGGTTGTTTACGTTACCACTATCGTTTTCTATACTACCAGCTGTTATTTCAACCCAACCACCGTTGCCAGTTGATGTATCTGGATTCCAGTGTGCGGCATTTCCTGCTTCGATTTTAATGTAACCGCCTTCGTTGTTCTGTCCTTGACCACCACGAAGTTTAATATCACCACCACTACCTCCGCCATTGTTGTCTGATTCTCCGCCTGTACCTGCCCATATGTAGACATCGCCACCTTCGCCGGCTGTGTTCTGTCCCCAATAGCCATAACCTCTCTGTCCTTGAATAACAATACGTTCAGAGTGGGGATGACTTTGGTTTGGAACAGGGCCGGTTACAATGGCTTGAGTAAATGTGTTTTCACCTTGTATACGTAGGGTAGGACCATTTAATGTATAGTTCCAATTCCAACCTATATTTTCCAATGCTGGTAATATAAGACTGTCGTTGGTAAAAGTCTGACCGCCACCAATAACATCTAAGTCAGCCCAAGCAGTAACACCGTCGCCTACTCGCAGTTGGTTGTTAGTGGTGTCATAGCCTGCTTCGCCTAGTGCCAGCACAGGGTTAGCTGATGTCCAGTTAGCGGCTGTATCTCTACGTAATTTAATTCTTGTTGTCATTTATCTGCTCCGATTATGCTGTTCCACCGTCAAGTGTGACGTCTGTTGCTGTATTGTAGACCCAGGCCGAATCGCCGCCTTCTACATAGTATTTTGCTTGATTGTTGTCAATTGCTCTACCAGATGACCAACGATCGCCGGTCCAAGTATAGGTTACAGAGTTAGTGGCCACGTAACTTTGACCTACTGTAGGATTTAGTGGAAATGTAATTATTGTCATACCTATATTTACCCGTTTATAGTCCGAACCTCGACTTGGTTCTGTTAAACTCACTGGTAACTTCTTCTTGTGTAAGTGCTCGGCTGTAGGCTGTTGTTCCACCTATCTTACCGCTCATACCCCAACCTTGAGATGGAACAGATCCTAGTATGTAGTTACTAGCCCCGCCGCCAAATGCGCCTGTAATGTTATCATATGTTCCGACCGGAACGCTGTTAATGTACAATCTAGTTTGACTGTTAGCAGAATCAACTACAAATGTTGTATAGGCCCAAGTACCATAGTAAGGTGTGTAATCTAAGCCTATGTCCTGAGGTACGCCACCGTCAAATCTTGCTTCTACTACTGAATTAGGAAGTACTAGAAACCAAAAGTTTAATCCGCCACGCCAACCTGCGATATGTTGATAACTTAGATTGCTGGTGACCTTTGCCCAGACACTGAAACTGGCATTAGGATTATCGCCTGCTGAGTTTAATCCCCAACCTTCGCTACTGCCCGGTACTTCTATGTACTGAGTGTAGTTAGTATTGAATACAAAGCAACCGCCTGCGTCGGAGTTATCGTAAGCAAGTCCCCCGACTATGTTAGCATCTCGTCCATTGCCTGAAATATCAAATAATGTTGAACCAGATGTATAAGTGCTAGCATCTAGTTCAAATAACACAGGGAGACTAGGTGTTGCTGGGGTATTACCTCTTAGAGTAATACCGTTGCGTATGGTCTGTGCTGAACGAATAGTTATTGACATATTAAACTACTTTAGTCCAGGTTCCGTTGATGTAGATCATTAGGTGTTGTAGCCCGTCGCCACCGCCGTTCCAACCTGTACCATCGCAGACTGCCACTGTTCCTGTAGCAGTTGTAATAGCAGGAATTGAATTAGTAACTGGTAAAGTCATTAGGCCCGGTAGAGTTGTTGCTCCGTCGCTGCCGAATGTCCAGGTGCTAGTTGTACCTGTTGTAGATGTTTCGATGTAGACATTAGGATCTGTACTATTACCTAGGATTGTACTTGCTGTGCTTAGTGTTAGTACACCGTCGTTACCAAATATCCAAATTTGATTTGTGAGAGGACCGTACACATCTCCGGCGTATACCAGAAGATCTCCAGTTGAGGTACTAAACGTATTATTGGCAATGATACCGGCGGCCTTGGTAGGGTTACCAAAAGCGTCTGCCCAGCCAAAAGCACCATAGGTTGATGTACCAAATGATGATACATACAGAGAACTGGTAGTGAGAAGTGAGCCGTCGGAGGTGTATATTAGGCTAGCAGTACCAGAGGTTAGTCTATCGCCTAGTGCTGTAGTGCCGACGGTGCCTAATACACTTGCCCCAGTGCTGTCTAAAATATCACCACCCGGTGGTAGTGTAATGTTACCACCACTGAAATCCCATGTAGATATACCACTGCCTCCACTGCTACTGATACTGCCGGTAACATAGCTCATAGGTTCGTCAACTGTGACTGTGCTGGTTGTCCAGTTAAAGGTTTCGTTGCCCGCTAAATTGGTATATACTGTAGCAGTTAAGCCTGTGCCAACTGACAGCCAGTTAGTGGTAGTAAAGTATGGACCAGACCAAGGTGCCGCTTGGCTTGGATCAAAATCTAGCACTTGATATTGACCATATGTACCGGTTGTCACTTCTGACAGTGGCAACTGTAGTGTCAGCATGTTGGCATCAGCGGTACTGGTTGTCAATGATTCATAGACAAACGCACTGATACTCAATCTATCATTGTAGATACTGCCCAGATCATGTCCTTTGAATTTCCAAACATCAGTTCGAGAATCTTCTATGCTCTTACCAAAGGCTCTTTGATATATTACATCACCTGTGATAGCATCAATCTTGGCCCAGTGTATCCATCCTGGTCCTTGATCTCCTTGTGGAGTAGAAGGACCTCTTGACTGTTGAGCATAGATTACACCAGTAGGGTAGACATAGCCATCGTGGTAGTTGATGTCAACATCGCCGCCGCCTTGATACCACATCAGCGTCCTGCTCCACTGGAACACACCCGAAGAATCGTATTTGACTATGATAGAAGCACCGTTTTCTTCGTCAGCCGTTAGTGTTACATAGACATTGTCGCTGGGGTCAAGGCATAAGCCCATGCCCACTGCTCCTGTGCTTGGGCCGGGGCTTCCGTCGACGATAACAGCATCGTTGAGCCATTGTTGATCGCCAGTTAGGGCATCAAATTTGGCCACGAAGGCAAAGTTTGGACCATCGGGATTTACGCCACCTGTGACATAGATATAGCCATTGCTGTATTCTATAGCGCCAAAACCCTGTCCTTGATTTGGTTCTTCGACCGAATATCCCATAGTGACGTTTTGCGCCCAGACAACGTCTAGGGTAGCGGCGTCTAGTCGAACAATGATATTGTTAGGAGCCGCTGTCCCCGGATCATCAGAAGTATCGGCCAGCAAATAGATGTTGCCATCGCCGTCAATGGTAAAGTCAATGGCGTTCACTTCTTGATCAACATCTCCGTGGATGCCACGAACTATGTCACCATCAGTGGTCATTTCTATAACACCGTACCAACTGTCTTCCTGTGTTGTTAGTATGTATAGGTGTCCACTGTTAGTGTCAAATAAGATGCTTTCACCGTGAATTTGACTGTCTCCTGGATCTCCACCATAACTCTTGGCCCAAACTAATTCGCCGGTAGAGCTGTATTTCAATAACAGTAGATTTTCTGGGCCCATGGTCTGGAATGTGCCCACAACATATAAATTGCCGCTAGCATCATAAACGCTGCCAGCACCGTATTCATAGCTAAAGTTACGATCTAGGTCGCCGTAGATGCTCCACCAGCTTGGAGCACCTGATGAACTTTGTATTGTGACTCGGTCAGTGGCCAGTGTGATTCTGCTGTTGCCTGCTGTGTCGGCTCTGCTGATAGTTGCTCCGTCAATGGCTAGATCATCTAGATATGTGCCGGGAGCAGGAATCTCTGTTGGGTTGGCATCAATCCATAATCCATCTACGGCAATATAAGTACGACCTTCGACAGTATTGTACCATTGTGAGCCAGGAGTTGTTGCGTCAGGAGCAGTATCACCGATTGCCACAGATCCTAATACAATATTTGTGTCGCCTTGTACTGTTAAATTACCTGAGGTATTGACTGTGATAATAGGATTGCCATCAACTGTAACATAGTTGTCTTGATTAACACCCAGTGCCACGCCACCAATGTAGATTGTGCCTGTGCCAACATAGATACTACGCCATTGACTGCTTGTGCTACCTAAATCGTAGGATAGATCTGCGTCAGGGATAATATCGCCCGGTAATGTCACTACACCGTCACTGCCTAATACTACACTATAACTACCTGTGGTAAGTCTATCTGTAGGGCCGCTTCCTCCCCCGCCACCTAATACACTTACGCCATCTCGTTTAATATCACCAATAGTGGAAGGTAAGTGTAAGGTGCCGGTGTTATCAAATGTCCAAATATTTCCGGCACCGCTATAATCAGTGGTTAGAATAATTTCATTCTGTGCTACATCAAACTGTGTGGTCCTATCATTGCCAAGATCACTTCCACAATTTCGAACTGAGAATGTTGCTCCACCAGTACTAGTATTGTTATAGACCGTGACATTTAGGTCATTGCTTTCTCGAGCAAATATATCATTGCCTAGTGTTAAATTACCATTTTCAATGATTAAACCAAGAACGGGATCGTTTGGTCCGCCAGTTTGATTGGCGTTGGTATAAAACTCAATGGCATTGCCGGTATAGTTGCTATCGTTGTGTCTTGTACGGATGTAGTGTGCCCAGTCTGTAGTACCGCCATACCCAAAAGCAATCTGGTTGATTCCTAGTGTGCCGTTGGCATCGTCACCGTTTGTTAATGATAACCTATTAGCAGAAGCAGTTCCGGATAGATTTACATCTTTAAATCTAAGTCCGTCGACACCTAAATTGACTTGGTCATCGTCATAAGGAACAACATCGCCAGGAACGGTCAGCGAGCCATCTTCAGCAAATATCCAAGTATTGATATTAACACCATCTGTGGTAGCATCAATATTGATACTTTGGTCCTGTGTGTAGATACGGTTATGTCCATTGCTATCCTGTAATCCTACAGAACTGGCTGCTTGAGCTTGTAAGAAACCGTTTACAAAAGTGGAACCATCGGGTAAGGTAATTGTGTAATCCGGATTTAAGATTAATTCAGCGTTGGCAGCAATTAGTCTATCAATAGAAATATTGATTCCGCTTAGGTCCCAGCTTACATTTCCCTCACCGTCATTATATAAAAATCCTTGAGCATCAGCAGGCAACGAGTTAGGACCGGTCGGACCAACAGCACCTTGAGGACCGCTCGGGCCTATGGCACCTTGATAACCTCGTGGACCGCTTGGACCCTGAGCACCACTAGGACCCATTGGGCCTGTGTCGCCTACATCTCCCTGTGGACCTACGATTTCGCCGATATCTTCCCACTGGCTGTTGATCACACTCCAGAAATATAAATGTCCATCAGCTGTTACAATCCAACCGTCGCCGGCGTTACCCGTTAAAGGTAAACCGCCTACAGTGCTGGTACTGCCTTGTAGTGTAACACTCACACCCTGCTGACCTGTTAGTCCTTGTGGTCCAGGAGGACCGCTTGGGCCAATACTGCCAGGCTCACCAACGCCTGTAATATTAGTTTCTACCCAAACACCTTGATAGTATACATATTGCTTACCACCAACGCTGTCAAACCATTGATCGCCTTCGATGGCTTCGTTAGGTGGATTATCGTAAATGGTACTGTTATAACTGGTTAATGTTCCAGCAGCAGAAATACTTAAATTATGCCCAACTTGTACATAACCAGTTTGAGTGGTTGTAGCAATCCTTGTGGTTATCGGATTTCCATTTACTAGAAGTTGCCCACTGGTAGTAGCTGATACCAATTGTCCGTTTAAATTAAAGATATCCGATACATAGATACCTTTCCATCGTTTAGTCACGCTACCTACATAGTAGGTATCGTCTAGGTTAGGAACAATATTGGTAAATGTAGCAATATTGTAAACCTGTAAATTTCTTAATATGCTTGTACCAGTGCTTGTAATGTTAGCTATTGTTGCAGTACTGGTTACACGCACATTTGGAATAACAGGAGTTTGTGTGTAGGTGATTGTTCCTACAGTTAAATTATTGACAGCACCAATTGTTGATGTAAACTGAGCTAAAACAGCATCTGTGGCATTTAAATTTTGAATTGTGCTAAAATCAGTAAACTGATTGATATTAACAATATCTCGTATTGTAGCGGTGCTGGTAACTGTTAAATTGGTAAATGTAGAATTATTACCGGTTAGATTGGTTATACTGGCAGTACCAATTGTAGCGGTACTGATCACCGCTCTTGGAATTGTAGCTGTGGTTCCTACTACAAGAGTACGAAGATTACTTGTACCAGTGCTTGTAATATTGTTCATGTAGGAATTACTACCTACATAGAAATTAGCAAATGATACTGTGGCGGTGCTATTAACTGTTAAATTTTCAAGTGTGGCATTTACCGCTGTTAAATTGGTAACTGTAGCACCAACAATACTAGCAGTTGTAATATTAGCGGTTCCGATTGTAGCAGTTGAACTTACTCTGATAGAAAAGAAATCGCTAGTTCCGGTACTGATAATGCGATCTAGATATGAGTTTCCTAGTACACTTAAATTTTGAAAGCCTGGACTATCATAGGTGTTCAAATTTTGATTAAAAACAGTGCCTGTTCCGCCACCGCCAAAACTAGCTGTACTTAACTGTTCAAAGTTATAGTTTATCTTGTTAAAAGCGGTTCTTAGAGTATCTCCGTTACCAGAGTTTGGGCCTGTTCCTGTATTGATATATCTAATGTCTAGTACCATTTTAGCTTCCCGGAAGTGTTATCGAATATTTATTTGGTAATTTTATAAACCAAATGTAAATACCCGATGTTTCTAAACACAAAGACAATATTTCTGCCTTACACAAGAGTTAGTAAGAATGGAAAGTCACACACATATAATAGACGTCGGACAGTAGGTATTTTTTCATGTGATGTGTGTCGGATACAATTTGAGAGAGACCTTGTTCATATGGATCGTAGACGGTTTAGCAACGAATATAACCATGTCTGTGCCAACTGTGATCAAAAACGCTATGCCCAAAATAAAGGCGTTGAGCGACGAAGGTTGTGGAATTTACCTGTAGATACAGATATTGATATTACCAAAATTTGATTGACAGTTAGGTAAATTTCCATTAAAAATAAAAGCTAGATATTAACCACGGTAAATATCTTTGGTCACAACGAAACAACTATGAAACAAGAAAAAAATGTCAACATTGCTTTTGAACACAGACGCGAGTCCGGTGAGTATGCTGCCTTTGAGCACAATTTCTTGGCAAGATGCTATTCGCTATCTAGTGACCGAAAAAGCCCATGTACTAGAATGGTACGATGATTGGGTAGTTAGATCAGCACGGTGGGAAACTCGTGTTCCGGCCGTTATGATTCTAAAAGAATACCAAAAGAAGAAAACCACAATTCGCTTTAGCAAGCAGAATGTGTTTCTTCGCGATGGTTATGTATGCCAATACTGCGGTGTAGATGTTAACCGTAAAACAGCAACATTAGACCATGTGCTGCCAACTAGCCACGGTGGACGTACTGTTTGGGAAAACTGTACCACAGCCTGTGGAAAATGCAATGCTAACAAGGGCAACGACAAGCGGATTAAACCGTTGAAGCAACCCTTTAGGCCTAACTATTTCCAATTGGTAGAAAAACGCAAGCGTATGCCGTGGGAATTCCAACACTCAAGTTGGAGTAATTATGTAACTTACGAATAAAAATAGCGCCAACCGGGCGCTATTTTTTTAATCAACGCTCGCGGAAAACAATACGACCGCGTGTAAGGTCGTAAGGGCTCATTTCGACGCGAACATTGTCACCCATTAGAATCTGTATTTTATTTTGGCGCATACGGCCACTAATGTGCCCCAGGATAGTTCTATCTGGAGTAATTCTAATTCGAAACATTGCGTTTGGCAATACTTCTTCTACTGTACCATCTATAGCTATTACATCATCTTTTGCCACGGTTAAGTTTTTTCTCCTTTAAGTCCATTAATTACCATTGCTTTGGCCCGACCTTTAAGGTCCAATTCTTCAGCTTCTAATATTTCGTAGGCTATCATATCCATAAAGGTATGGAGTGCCACTCGGCCGTCCTCGGTCCAATGACTGTAGTTGGGGCCTATACCTTTATGATATAACTTTTTATTTCGAGACATTTCTTGTATGCTGCCAAACAAAATATCTTTAATAGCAAATTTATCCATTTTATATTTTTTCACCAGCTGTGAAACCACGGAAACGAAGAAAACGCGGGAACCGCAAAGAGTATACATCTTCGCTATCTTGATTTCTAGTTGCCGCATCTGCTCGGATCTCAACGATCTGGCCAATGACCGCGTCGCGGCTGGACCAAATTTCGTTGCGAAGCTCATCACTAAGTCCGGAACCAACATTAACACGAATCTGACGGCCGTCGTCTTCGCCTTCGCAGATAAGAGCTCCCAGTCTGCCTTCATTTTTACCAGTTCCTTCTTCTAGCGCAGTAACAGTCAAACTAACCTCAATAAACGGCTTTTGCTTGAGCCAGCTTACACTACGCTTGCATTCGTAAATGGCCTCGGGATCTTTGATCATAATACCTTCGTAGCCTTGCTCAATAGCATCCTTGTTATATTGGCGAAACTGCATTTCACCTACGGCAGTATCCAAATCAACTTCTGTTTGAGTAATAATACCGATATTGCCGGCAAGATCAAATGTAGGTTTAAATGTTTTTAGCAGTTTACTACGACGTCGCTGACCCATAATACTCCGACCCTTTTGAAATTCACTTAGTGGAAGGATATCAAACAGCATGAGCACAGCATCCGCAGTCTTAACATCGTCCTTGCGATGGACCTGCTTCATTAGTTCCTGGAAACTGGTACTGATCATTTCGCCGTCCAAAACATAACTACGACCAAAGTCATCGATGTGTTTAAGAAGGGCGTCGGTGATATGGCTAAAGTTTTCCAATACCTTACCATTACGGCTATATTGAACAACTGTGCGAGCTTCAAAGTTGACAATGGTAAGAACGCGAACGCCATCAAGTTTGGGTTCAATAAGTTTTGGACCTGTAATCTTCTTTTCGTGATTAGCACCATCGTGTGCCAACATACATTCAAAGACCGGAACAGCGTTCTTTTTAATCTTGTTAATTGTCTTTTCACTGATACCGCAACGGAGATCCTTAATAAGAATTCGGCGATACCAATTATTCCATTGATGCTTGGTGCTAGCAGAAAGTGCTAGCTCAATAGCCGTACGAGCATCATCACCAGTAAGTTGACGAGTACTCAATAGATGACAGAGTTCTTTAAAGGCTTCCCAAGGAAGTCCTTGTCCGTCGGGTCCTCCTAGACTAGGAACCTTCTTAACTCCAAAGGTAATATATGGGCTAAGTGCTAGATTAAAGCCTTCAAACAATTCAGTATTGTCTACATTTTCTTGTAGAATGGCCTCTTTGGCCAACCGGCTGTTATCTGCTTCAAGATCGGCAATGATATCTGGACAGAGTTTATTCATGTGCGTGTGTCAAATAGTGGCTAGTAACACTATTATAAGCGAAAAAAAGTTTTCGGTCAAGAACTAATTTACCAATCATTAATTTATTTACAATTTTTTTTCAGTTCGGAGATAATTCGGATACCTGCCTACCGAAATTCCACTTGCTATCATCGGTTGATTGTCAGTGTGTACCAATGAACATATTTTACGAGAACCGTTTTTTTGAGCCTGATCTTCTAAATGCTTGTGAAGAACTTTAAAAATTCCGTTTTGCCTAAAATTTGGATCTACAAAACTTAGATACACCCAACAAGTTTTCCAAATATCATCTTGGAAATCGTAGGTCATAAACCCAACAATTTTTTGATCTAACACAGCATAGACCGCTTTTGATCTGTTATTAGTAAGGTGACCGTAATTAGCCCATCCTGCTTCCATAAGGTCAGCGTGAGCACGAAAAATAGTCGGAAGAACAGGGCTATCAGCAATCGTTGGAGCAAAATAAATTTCTACCATCATATCATTTATTAATGAAACTTTGGAAATCAGTTTATCATAAGCGTTGTTTAGCATAAAAAGTAAAGATAATTAATGTTAATAATGGAGATAGAAATTTTGAAATACGATATTTGGTTTGGGTTCAATGGGTCTCGGTTTGAATTAAGAAACGAATTTAAAAAAATTTCCAAAAATCTTTCTACAAACTTTTCTGTACTCATGTTAGATTATAATCACATAGATGTAATAAATGATACTAACGGTAGCACATTCTTTTATCAAAAGCAAGCCATTGACCTTCCAAAATTATGTGTTCCTATGCATTATTCTTGGAAATCATATCAAAACCGTCACTGGTTGCAAGAACTCGAACTCAACGGAACCATTATGGCAAATTCTATTTATAGTATTGATGATGCTAGATTTAAAAATACCTGTGCCCAACAATTAATGAGAAATAATATTGATATGCCTAGGCAAATGACCGTAAATTCCATCGACGACAAATTTTATAAAATGGTAGAACAATATATAAAATTTCCTTGTATTTTAAAAATATTAATCGGCTGTCATGGTAAAGGCGTTGTATTATGTCGAAATAAGAAAGAGCTAGAAATATTCTGCGACTATAACATAGCTCAATGGACAAATCAAATAACAAATTTAATGATCCAAGAATGTATTACTGAATCATTAGGAAGAGATTTACGAGTGATTGTAATCGGCAACGAAGTAGTCGGAGGTATGAGCCGTAGTTCAGTCGATGGTGATTTTAGAGCCAACATTGCTACCGGCAGCGAAGGACGACCATATACAGTTTCCAATGAGTTAAAAGATCTTTGTTTAAAAATTATGAAGATTTTAAATTTAAAGGTAGCAGGAATCGATTTCCTATTCAGTGAGAGGGGACTTCTAGTAAATGAGGTAAATCCAACTCCGGAGTTTGCTAAATTTTCAGAAGTTACCGGCATAGATATGATAGAAAAACTATCAAACTATTACAGGTCTTTGCTCACTTAAACAGCAAAACTACTGCCGCAACCACAGGTCGTTGTAGCATTTGGATTTCGTATTACAAACTGACTGCCCATTATTTCTTCAACATAATCAATCTCGGCTCCTGTAAGATACTGCATACTCATGGCATCTACTAAGAGTTTTCCAGGACCAATCGGAAATTCAAAATCATCTTCGTTTTGTTCTTCATCGAATGTAAACCCGTAGCTGAATCCAGCACAGCCGCCGCCCTGTACAAAGGTTCTTAGTTTTAAATTTGGATTATTTTCTTCAGAAAGTAAATCCATTATTTTTGAAATAGCATTTTCAGTTATTGTCATCATGGTGTATTTACCCAATAAATATCTGCCTCAAATTAATATACGGTTTTATGAATCTAAAATCAAAAATACTTTCACTGGCATTACAATTAGGTGGTGAAAATAATTTCAATTTTGCGTTTGACTTCAGAGCTCTTTTTAACTCTTCCGATACTTCTGCTCTTTTAGAACTGTCAAAGGATCTATGGAAAAAAATAAAAGTTCATAATCCAGAAATCCTAGTTAGTAAAGGCATGGGCGGATATCCTTTATTAATAGCTATCAAAATTCTAGCATATAACGAAGGAATAGATCTAGCAACATTAATCGTTCGGGACAAACGAAAAGATAGAGGCGTATTTAAAAAAATTGTCGAAGGCCCGTCACCAGAGCAATTGGGTGACAAAAAAGTTGCTGTATATGTTGACGATATCATTCATAAAGGAAGAACCTATCTACAGACCAAAGAAACTATCTTCGAAGAAGGATACGATTTAGATTTTGTTAGTGTGGCCGTAGTTTTAGACTTCTGGGACTACAGTAGACAACTTTTAGCCCAGGGCAAAAATTTTGATTATCTGTACAAAAGACACGATCTAGGAATTACCAGAGTAGATCACAATCTACCAACAATCTTAGATAATCTAAAATGGCGTTTACATCTACATCATACAGGGTTGGACTATATGCCAGTTAAAAGCTGGCCGGTTATCCACGATCAACGAATCTTTGTAGGTAACGATAATACAGCTTTCTATTGCTACGATGTCAACAATGGTGATTTACTCTGGCGAATTGATTCCGCCAATCCACAGCGCAAAGGTACAGTTTGTGTAGCACAATTTTTAGATGATAATGTTTATTGTACCAGTTATGATGGCACAGTTAGGTCTATTAATTATAAAACCGGTCAACAAAATTGGTCAGTAAAGGCCGATTTAAATTTACATTCGGCTGTTGCCGTAGATAAAGACCGCCGGCGATTATTTTTAGGAACCGAGTGGGATAAAAGATCTCCGTGGTATGGTCGCGGAGACATAATTAGTCTCGATGCTGACACAGGAAAAGAGTTGTGGCGCACTCCAACTAAAAATATGATACCTGCTACGCCATATTACAGCAAAAAACATAATCAAGTGTTCTGTGGCAGTAACGATTTTCATATCTATATACTAGATGCTGATACAGGATCTGTCATAAATCAAATTCCTACAAAAGGTGAGGTAAAAGGAAAAATAGCTGCCAATAACACTGAAGATGTCTTTGTCGGAGTAACGATTTATGGCCATGCTTACGGATTTACCGCAGACGGGAAAGTCTTATGGACAAGAAATATAGGGCATCGTTCATTGCATCCATATCCCCTAATCTGGGATAATTCAGTTTTTGTAACCAACAACGGTGGACATGTTGTAAGTATAGATATTCACACCGGAAACATTAACTGGGTATGTAAATTACGAGGATCTGTAGGTTGGGGAGTTCAATCCATCGGCGATTGTATTCTGGCATTAACAACAGAAGGATATATTGCCATAATTAACAGGCACACAGGAGAAAAAATAGCTGTAGATTATATACATAGGACAGCAAGTGTAAAAGGTATAATAAGTTATCAACCGCCAGCCTTTGATGGTGAAAATTTGGTAATTGTTTCAAATAATAAAGGTATTCTAACTTATAAGTTGAATAAAAAAAGACTATGAGCTCAATTGATTACAACTATCTTTACAGCCTTGCTCGTTCTAGTATCGATCACGGCCTATTACATGCGGCTGCTTTGTATCTTAATCCGAAATTCATAGATCCGATCTATCTTACTGAGGAATCGACCTATGTTTCTCTGTCAATTAACAACAAAAATATCGGCTGTATAGGAAATGCTCTTAATAAAGAATTTTTTTATAACTCAATTCTAAAAAATGCTTTCAAGGCAGCATTTGACGACGATCGCTTTGCTCCTTTGAATAAAAACAGTTTTACAAAGACACAAATTCAAATTCATCATCTGCTCAGCGAAGGCGAGCGTAAATTAAGAGTAAACTCTTTATATGAGCTTTTGCCATTAATCAATAAAAACGATTCTTTACAATTACTGTATGGAAACAAAAAACCGTTAATGCTATCGTTTGTACAAAGAAACTTTAAAAGTTTAACAGATTATATTCTAGCAACAATGGATAAAGGTAGTATACCAAAAACTGCAAATGTCTGGTCTAATATAGAGATTAGATTAATTCCAACATTTATAGCCGAAAAACATAAATTATCAGAGATCCCACCATGCCAAAATTACATTTAATCATTGACCTAGCAACCAACCGAGTAGTCTACTTCACAGAAGATCTCGATGCCCGTCTTACCACTGACGAGCATACTGCCATAGCTGTGTTCGAGGGAGATATTCCTAAAGGAATGAACTTACATAATTGTTTCAACTACAGATATGTTAACAAAGAACTTAGCAACACTATAAAAGAGCCGGCGCCAGTTGAAAGTCTTTTAGAACAAAACAGAAAAAGCATTAGCAAATTTGTTAACGAAAAAATTGAACAAAAATTTGCCAAACTCGGATTGGATAAATTTCAAAGCGAGTTTTATCGTTGTCTGTTAGAAGAATTAAATCATAATCCCGATGGACTACGTTTTATAGAACAATTTCAAATTGAAAATAATATGCCGTCAACTGACAGTACCTTGTCCTTTATTCAAAATGAAATGCAACAATATCGAACACAGATAATTCGACTTGGTATTCTAAAATTAAATTGGCAAACTACTGTAGATAATGCTAAGACAAGCGAAGAGCTGTTTGATCTAAGAGATCGAGTCTTTGAAACTTTAGGTCAACTATGACTTCCGCCATAGTTTTTAACAGGGCCGCCGTATTTCTCGCTCTTGGACTTACGACCTTTTAAACTGCGACCACTACCTTTGACCCCTTGTTTACCTGTGCCGTCGGTATGACTGCTGTCGTGTTTTAGCATTCCACGGCTTACACATTGAGCATACCGCACATTACTTAAACGCTGGTGCCCTACTGAGCATTGACTGGCAGTAGGGGCAGCTAATTTTTTTTCAGCTAGAAGTTCTATAATTCGCATTCAAATATTTATTTGAATAGAATCAAACTCATAATAACTGTTTGAGCACAAAATCCTACGCAGTTGGTAGCAACATATAAAAAGTTTCGTTCAATCAAAGATTTAAAGAAAAGTGTGATCAGTGCGGCCCAAATAAACAGTATAAGGTCCACTGGTGGAAGTTTATCGTTTTGTGCTACCAATATACTAATCAAGGTTGGTACTGCACTAAAATGTAAAAGAATAATACTAACCCACCCTAGGGTATGAGCACTGAGATGAGCTATGTGACTGGCTACGATTCGGTAGCTAGACACAACTAGGGATTGAATCCATTTAACAGGGGTAAAAATCATTGTGATTTTCCTTATTTGTAAAAGATATGACGACCAATTTTAGCCACTTTTTCTCGTCGCCAACCCGGATTAACATAATCTGCGTGATAATAAAGAGCGTCTGTTAACGCCGGTAAGCGAAAGTCTTCCAGTAATACTTTTTTAGCTACTTCCATACTTTCTTTGTAGTTTGGATGACCAGCAATCTTCTTATCTACAATAACACGGTCACAGGCCCAACTAAATTGGCAAATAACCTTTTCGTAGATTACATTTTTTTGATAAATGGTCTGACAAATATCCGGTGGAAACTTTCCGCTGGCCACTCTATTAAGAGTAACCTGTGCCACAGCGACCTTGCCTTCAAACGGCTCTGTGGCTGCTTCGTGATAGATGTTTTTGGCCAAACAACCGAGTTGTTTTTCCCTAACTGCCATTGTTAATTGAGAACCTTCTGTTGAAGTCAGATTAGCCATTCGGTTACCAACGGCCCACTTCAACAGAGATACAGATACTGCTAACATAATTGCCATTAGTACAACTAAAATACCTATCGTTACCACACGAGGTATTTGGATCTGATCTTGTTCCCTATCCAAAGTTATTTCAGTCATTACCTGACCTCCTTTCGTGATAGTGGTAAGATTAATTAGTGGAACTATAGCATTATAGAGGTTAAATTGGTAAAAAACAACCTATTTTGGTAAAATTTGAACAGAATGTAACAAAAGTGGCTTAACCGCCATCTCCGCCATCTCCGCCGCCGCCGC
>Ga0214923_10004010_pt1 | contig 18128 bp, 21 predicted proteins | sample LL1510_MetaG_FD_177993 | JGI IMG/M metagenome (GOLD analysis project Ga0214923, IMG submission 177993) | Freshwater microbial communities from Lake Lanier, Atlanta, Georgia, United States - LL-1510 | ecosystem: Environmental > Aquatic > Freshwater > Lake | place: USA: Georgia | collected... | reverse complement strand
ATTTTTATTTAAAAAAAATATTTTTTAAATTATGTTATTATAAATTGATTTGTTCTATTGGTTGATATTTTTTAAATTTTTCATTATATCTACATTTAAATTTAATAGTAAAGGTTAAATTTTTATCTTTAAATAATTCACGTAATCTAATACTTTCTTTTAAAGTTGGAACTAAGGCAATACCGATTTTATTAGATGTTAAAATATTAAAATTATCATATAAATTATAAATATCAGCATCATCAGTTTTTGAAATCCATAATTCTTTAAATTCTTCCATATCATTTAATTTTAATACTGGAATATTAGAAGTGATAATAAAATTAGATGTAATTTGATTAATTGGATTTTGGTTAAGAGATTTAAATTCAGTAATATCTTTAACTTTTTTCTTAACATCAACAATCATTTTTTCATCAAAATTAAATAATTTAGGTTTATGTTTAAGATAATATGAATAGAAATATAGACCTCTACAAGTATAATTAAGAGTTTTAGATTTTTCCATTAATTCATTTATAGATTTTTTAGATAAATAATAATAATTTTTAATTTGATAAGAACAAATATCACAAACCTTATCAGGTGTATATTTATTATTTAATAAATTATAAATTAATTTTAATCTTTCTAATAAATTTAAATTATCCATTTTTTTTCCTTCATAAGCAATTATATCATTAATTATAAATATCCATTTATTTTCTTTTGTCTTTACCATTTCACCTTCCAAAAGGGTATTTAAAAATAAAGATGGAGCAAATAAACCTCTTGTTAATATAATACGAGGTTTTTCATATCCAGTATGAATTTTCATATCTATAAAATAAATAATTTCAATATCATTATATTTAGAAAGATAAATATAATATCTATTTCCATTAGTTCTTAATGAAATTAAATGTGGAACTTTATTTAAATGATGAATATTAGTTTCATCTAATTTAAAATAATGTTTTTGAATAATTCGTATTCCATATAAATTAAATATTTCATTTAATATTTGGTCTTTGGTATTATTACATTTAATATTCCAAGCAACTCTATCGCCAAATGAAATAATACCTGTTTGCATTTTTTAATTTAAATAAATAAATATATAATTATTTAAATCATTTTTTAATGGATATCATACCAATAATATTTAAAACTTCATCATGTAATTCTACACCAATACCAAATAAAAATAAATATATATTGGGTATATCTACATTATGGATATTAATTTTATTTAAACAATCGATTATGATATCATCATTATTATCATTAAATATATTATTATTATCAATAATATCACCTATTTTTTGGTATAAATATGAATTAAATTCGATTTATCATAAATTGGATAAAATATTTGTATGGACGTTGGTTTTTATAAATTTAAAAATTGCGATAATTAAATTATATATTTCAACAACAATATTATTCTTTTCATTAATAATATTATTTTATTATTTTAGTGAAATATTTGTAATAAAAAAGAAATTTGTATATCAATTGATATCGCATTTATTATTTCGTTATTTCTTTTTCCTTTGGATTTATTTAACGATTTTTAATGATTTTTCAGATCTACCTTTAATAACATGTGGATATATAATCCATAATTATTATCTATATATCGTAATTCGTAAATATAATATATATAATTATTTATATTATTTATTTCAACTTTTATTTTATTTTTTTTATTAGTTTATATAAAAAAAATGATTATAATAATATTATAATATATTATATGAGTTCATTTTATGCTGTCGCAAAAGGTCATAAAACAGGTGTTTTTACATCTTGGAATGAATGTAAAATACAAATAGATGGATTTGAAAACCCTATTTATAAAAAATTTGATAATATAGAAGATGCTACTGAATTTATAGATGATATTATAAATACTATTTATGTATATACAGATGGAGCATGTATAAATAATGGAAAAATAGGAGCAAAAGCAGGAATAGGTATCTTTTTTGGAAAAGATAATTCGAATAATGTTTCAAGAGAATTACATGGAGAAAAATTAACAAATAATATTGCGGAATTAACAGCTATAATTGAAGCAATATTAATAATAAAATCTTATAAATTTCCTAATAAAATTATTGTAACTGATTCAGAATATGCTATTAAATGTGCTACAAAATATGGAGATAAATTAGAAAAAATGGAATGGAAAGTTAAAGAAGGTAAAAATATACCTAATTTAGAATTAGTAAAAGAAATTTATGAATTAACAAATAAATATAATATTAAATATCAACATATATTAGCACATACGGATAATAAAGATAGACACTCAATTGGGAATTATTATGCTGATTTATTGGCAAATCAATCAATTAATAATTCTCAAAAACAAACTACATCAAATCCTCGTATTTATTTGAAAGTTAAATATGGAGATAAAGATGATGCTAAAAGTAAAGGAGCACGTTGGGATGCTAATAAAAAATTATGGTATATATTTGAAGATAATTCGAATAAAAATTTATTATTATCCAAATATTCTTAATATTTATGCTTTATTTTGTCTATTTTTTTTATTAATTTATATTATATAATGTATTATTCATATTCTAATGATATTAATACAAATAGAATAATTATTATTGGTGATGTTCATGGTGATATTAAACGATTTAAAGAAATTCTCATTAAAAGTGAGATTATAAATACTAATTTAGAATGGATTGCTGAACCACCAAATACTATTATAATTCAATTAGGAGACCAAATAGATAGTTTAAATAGATTATCGAATGAAAATTGGGAGGTATTAAGTGATTATGAAATGATTTATTTTACGGAACATTTAAATGATATTGCTAGAATTAAAGGAGGTTATGTAATATCCTTAATTGGTAATCATGAATTAATGAATATTATTGGAGATTTTTCTTATGTATCGCCACAAAATAGAAATGAAACAAGATTTGATTTATTTAAGGCAAAATCTGGTTCAATTGGATTAATATTAGCAAAAAGACCATTAATCGTAAAAATAAAAGATTTAATATTTTGTCATGCTAAATTAGGTTTAGATCATTTGGAATTATTAAATAAAAGAAATAAAGATATTTTTTATATTAATTATTTATGGAAAAATTATATGGAAAATGGAATAATTAAATTAGAAGATAAAGAAATATTTGATGAAATTATTTTAGGAAATAATGGAATTTTATGGAATAGAAATATTAATAATAAAATAGAAACTGAAAAATTATTTAAACAATTGGGAATTAAATTTATGTTTTTAGGTCATACGGCATTAGAAAAAATTACAATTGTTGATAATCAAATTTTTTATTGTGATACTGGATTATCGAGAGCATTTGGCACTGAAACATATCAATATATTGATATTAATAATAAGAATATTAATATTAAATCTATTGATAATATAGAACATATTTGATGAGTGAATTTAAATTAACAGAACATCATTTAAAAATTCTTAAAGAATCGTGTGATAATAAAAGTATAAAAATAAATCTTAATATATTAAAATCAATTGCTAATTTATATAAAAAATATTATTCTGATAATATTGATTTAGATTTATTTAAAAAAATTAAAGATAGTGAAAAAAAAAGAAAATATTTAACAGAACAATTATGTTCTTCTGAATCTTATACAAATTTAGAAACTATTTTAAAAAAACAAAATGAAATTTCTAAAACTAGTGATATTAAAAAAAAACCAATTGATAAAGTTAAACCACATGTTTCAAGTGAAAAAATTAATATAGTTGATATTAATATTAATATTAAACCTGCTGATAAAGAATATTTAAGAGAACTTAAAAAGAAATTAACAAATTTTGAAACAGATCAATATAATATTAAAAAGATTGAGGAAGATATCAAAAATGATAATTTTATATTAAAAGCGATTGAAGCACATATCAAAGCATTAGAATTTAAATATATTATGTATCAAAAATTAAATAATATTGATTGGAATGGGGCAAAAAAAGAACAAGGTAAAAAAACTTTTACTGTAAATATTAATGAAATCATTAAAGAACGAATGGAATTAATTAATTTAAAATTAAAAGCATTAAAATATAATCCAGTAGATAAAAATATTAAAGAAAAAAGAGAAAATTTATTAAATATATTATATGATAAAGATAATGGTATTGCTACTTTACAAGGAACTAGTAGAGAAAGTGTTAAAATAAGTTTATTAAAAAATATGTATATGTTTTTCAAAATACCGCATTTCTTTTATAAAGGTTTTAATAATTTTTTAATTACTGGAAGTGCTGGAAGTGGAAAAACTAAATTAGCATCTGTTATATCATATATGATGAATAATTTAGGAATACTTGCTACAAATAAATTAGTTATAGCAACAAAACAAAATCTTATTGGTGAATATATAGGTCAATCTGCTCCTAAAACACGTAATTTATTAGCAAATATTCTTGAAGGTGTTTTATTTATAGATGAAGCATATACTTTAACTCCATGTGATAAAGGTAATAAAGATACTTATTCAGAAGAAGCAATTGGAGAATTAATTAATTTTATTGATAAATTTATTGGTTGTTTAATAGTTATTGTTGCTGGTTATAAAGATAAAATGAATGATTGTTTTTTAACTTTTAATGAAGGTATATCAAGAAGATTTCCAAAAGTTATTGATTTAATTCCTTATAGTTCAGATGATATGTATAAAATTTTTGAAACATTTTTTAATGAAACTTTTGATATTTCAAAAATTTTTACAAAAAAACAAAGAGAATTTATAAAATCTATTATTGCTGCTCTTAATAATAAACAAGTTTTTAATAATCAAGCAGGTGATATGCTTAATTTAAGTAAAGTTATTGGAGAAGATGCCATTTTATTTGATGATAAATATAATAATGATATGATTAAATATTCATTTATGAAATTTTGTTCTACAAAAAATATTGCTATTGACTTTTAATTAATATTTTTCCTGATTTATCAATAGAAGCATTATAATCATAACATTTTTCTTTTTTTCCAATAATTCTTTTTAATGAAAAAGTTATTGATTTCTTATCTCCTTTAAGAACTTTATTAGCAACTATTTTTGCCGCCTCTCTCGCAGATTTAGCTGAAACCTTTTTAATATTTTGTTTAAAATTACATTTACAAATTTGATATTCAATATCTCCCGATTTATTATTATAACCTCCTTGTGTGGTGAGTGTATCGAAAACACTTCTAGGTGCACATCTAGTTGCTGATTCTGTAATTATTTTATCATATATAAAATTAACATCTACATTTTGTGTATAGAATGTTTTTATTAAAATATGTAAAATTGTATATATATGTATTTTTTCATCCATATTAATATCATTTAATTTTTTATCAATTAAAAATTTATATATATTTTCTATAGATTTATAAAATGATGTATCACTTAACTTACTACCAAGATTGGCTGTAATTTTATTTTTATTATATAAAGTGATAGAATTAGCATCAATAATCGTTGATGGTGAATTTATATTATCTAAGATAGTTGTTTTATCTAAAACTTTAGTTTTAGTATTAAAAAATACTCCTTGATTTATATTTAGATTAATACTAAAATCATTATCTAAAGCATATAATATAAAATCTAATCGCATTATTTTAATTAACATAATCAAATCTAAATCACAATTTCCTTTCGAATTATATTTATTTTCTTTTATACTACAATCTTTTATATTTTCTAAGTGATTATAAAATTCATCTGTTTTTATTATACCATATTTATCAATTAATCTTGTTAATAACATTAATTTAATTTTTATATCAATATTATCTTTATCTCCTAAAGCATTATAAATAGCAGATACTCTATTTTTTTCGTCTTCATCTTTTTTATCAATTAATATATCTTTAATATACATTTGTATTAATGTATTTATATCTTCATATTTTGACTGACATGGATCAACTGCCATTTTTTAATCTATTATATATATAAATAATATTTTTATAAACATTTAAAATGGATATTGGCATAAGGTAGTTGTTTCATTTGTTCTCTTGGTTTTGGATTGAAACCGATTTGATTATCATTAATATTAATGATATTATTTTCTTTGAATTGATTAATATAATCACCATCTTTTAGATTATTTTCATACATTAATTCATTTTCATAACCAATAATAACATCTTTTAAATCTTCTTCATTACCATATTTAAAATACGAATTATTATTTAATTTAATTTCTTTTTCAATTAATTCAATATCTTTATTATTATTAATATTTTTATTATAATTAGAAATAATAAACATTAAAATTAATAATAAAATAAATAATAAGAAAAAAATAATCATATCTATTATTTATAAATAATTTAATCATCATTTATAAATAAATCTTTAAAATCTTTATTAACATTTTCCTCTTCATACGCATCATTTACAAATAAATTATCAATATAATTTTTAATAATATATCCATTACTTTTATAATATTTAAGTCTTCTAAATCCTTTTGATTTAACAACAGATAATTCATCGAAAATATCAATACATAAAGGAGTATATTTTCTATTTTCTTTTTTTTCTCTTAAAATTCTTCCGACAGATTGTTGAATATCACCGATAGGACTTGCTAAAATTAAAGTATTTAGAGTAGGGATATTAAGGCCTTCGCTACTCATTTGATAAGTAGCAAGAATAATTTGTTTAGTAGCGGATATATCTAAATCATTCATTTTCATACCACCGATATAATAACCATAATCAAGCATTTCAAATTGTTTTAAAAATTCTTCAATATCTTTTAATTGATTTTTACGCTCTGATAAAATCAATATTTTTCTGTCTTTTTCTTTATTTAAGATATCTTTTAATATTTCAATAATTAAAAGAGTTCGTGGTTTATAATTACAAATATTATTAATAGAAGCGATAATATTAGGTTGTCCATTATAAAATGTTTTAATGGCGGAATATTCAATAGAAGAGGCAAAATATTTATGAATATGAACATTCATATCACTAGAATTTTTATCAATTTTAAAATTAAAAACGGATTTACCCAAATACCATTCAAACACTTTTCTTAATCCATCTTTTCTATTTAGAGTTGCCGATAATCCTAATGAAATACGAATATTCATTTTTCGAAATGCTCTTGAAAAAACTTCACTAGCAATATGATGACATTCATCGACAATAACTAAACCGAAATCTTTAAAAAGAGATGTTTCATAATCTCTTAAAGCGAGAGATTGGAGAGTAGCGATAACGATATCTTTACCATCGACATCAATTTTATTTTGTTTAATTTTTCCAATTTTACAAGATGGAACGAATTCTTTAACACTATTAATAAATTGTTCGTTTAAAAAATCTTTATGAGAGATAAATAAAGTTTTTTTTTTAAAATAACAAGCAATATAAATTGCCATAATAGTTTTACCAAAACCACATGGAACACTAATAATTCCGCCAAGTTTAGTAGGATTTTCGGCAGAATTGATAAAATTTTCAATAGGTATTTTTTGAATATCACGTAAAGTTCCTTTAAAAATGAGATTAGGACAATCAATACCAGATGGAAGATTATCAAAAATAGGTTTTCCGTATTTTTCTAATCCATAACATTTTGGAAGATAAATTTTATTATCACTTTCTAAATAAAGAGGATATTCTTTATTAGTTTCTTTGGAATTAATAGGGGACATAAGAATAGGAGATACCTTTAAATCTTTTTTGATATTAGAAATAATATTTTTATTAGTATCATTTTTCATAATAGCATATCCTCTTTGTGATAAATAAGTTTCCATATCCAATAAATATAATAAAGTTTAATTTTATATATATTTAATAAGATGAAGGGAGAGATTTTTATAATATTGCGTTTATTACTTTTATTATTATTAATAATAATCATAATATATGATGTTGAAGTACCATTAATACTTAATACAAAAACAAATCAAATGATAATAGCATTATTTATAATATTTATGATAATAGTAGTGGATGAAATAATAGGATTATTAATAGGAATAATATTTTTAGTGATATATTTTAAACATTATCAGAAAATATTTAATAAGAATGGAAATGAAGAGATTAAAAAACCTTTATTAAATGATTATAAGGATAGTTTTGTAGGTGATGTAAAACCTGAAACAAATTCTCGTATTCCAATAATTGAAAATGATTATGTAAAATTCAATGATATTAATGGATGTATAGAAATGCCATATATTTCAAATGAATTATTAGAGAAAGCACAAACGAATATATATGATGTTAATAATTATTATAATGAGATAAAGATTGCTCCTGATGCTTATGGAATACAGGGTATGAATGCTGATATGGTTCATTATTCAGGATTTGATAGAAATGAGATAGTACATAATTATAATTAAATGAGTTTTTTAATCATTAGAATATAAATGATAATATAAACTAAAAATAATTTAAAATAGAAATCGTAATCTGTTAAGATAGATGATATTTGAGGGGGTAATTTTTCAACAAATGAATTATAAATAAATGGTGAAAAAATAAAAGCGATAATGATAATAATTATTGCTGATTTTCTTAAAAAATCTTCATTATAATAAGTAGAATTATTTTTATTATAATTGGGTGGGAATTGTTGAATTTGTTGTTTAGGGGATTTATTAATATTATTATTAATGATATATTCTTCATTAATTGGTTGAGGATTTTGAATAGGTTGTTGTTGTTGATGTTGATTATTTATTTCTTGATTAAATTCATTTAATATATCTTTAACCAATGGATCATCGCTATCATCATTAGAGGAGGATGAAGTTTTAAGGGGAATATTTTCGAGGGATGTCATCATATTCATTTTTTATAAATAATAAATCATTTTAAAAACCTAATAAAAAACGAATTTACCATTAATTATATTTATTTTTATTATTTAATGATAAAAAAAATTAAAATAATATTAAGAGAATAATTTAGAGAAAAACATTGGTTCGACGATTTTATTATCAGCAATTATACCAGATTTATTATATTCAATAGGGGAACCATCACAAACCACATTTTTATGTTTATATTTATAACAACTTTCACCTAATTTAAATAATTTCCCTTCAATTTCATTATTATTTGGAGATACATAAATGACACAATTTTCTTTACAAACTCTTTTAAACATAAAAGATAATAATATTCCAAATAAGAAACTTATAAATATTTGTCCTAAATCTGTATATAATAATCTATGTGCTATTTTTTTAAAATCCATTTTACTATTTAAAGATAATTTAAATAATAGGTTGTTCTATTGCTTTATCATTACATTTTGTTTCTTCTACTTCATAAGTATAACATAAATCACTTTCATTTTTATAAATGGTTTTATTTGTATTATAAGGATTGGGATATTTAATAATAATTTTTTGTTTAGGAGCAGATAAATATACATAGGTAATACCTATAAAAAATGCTATAAAAAATGCTATAAAATTAAATTTAAAAACTTTTGTAATCATTTATTTAATAATAATAGATAATTAAAATGTCAAATGTATTTACTGAATTTTTAATGGCATTATGGCAAATAATAGAAATATTATTTGAATTATTTGGTTTATTATTTAATTTATTATTTACTCCATTTATTAGTATTATAATATCATTATTAAGATTTTCGATAAATTTTTTATCATTATTTATAAATAGTATTGTATATTTAATTAGTTATTTTGGACAATTAATAAAATCTTTAACATTATATTTACAATTTATTCCATTAATAATTAGAAATATATTATCATATATAAATATAATTATTAGATATATAATATATATTTATGCTATATTAATGAGTATAATAGCATGGTTTTTTGGTTTTGCTGAAAATGCGAATGAGGATGAATTTTTTTAATTTTTAAAATTTTTATTTTTAATAATCATATATGTATATATATCATCAATATTTAATAAAATAGGTTTATTAAGATTTTTTAATTTTTCTAAATCATTTTCTTTATTAGATTTTATCCAATTTTCTTTTAATTCAGTAAAAGTTTGAATATAATTTAAATAAATTTCGTCATTATTTTCTCTTTTTTTTTGATAATGATTATTATAATAATTCATTTTATTTAAAATATCATCTTGTTCTTTTAATTTATCTTCTCTATATTTATTTAAATTCATTAGAAATTTTTTTTTAGCATTAATATTATCCTTATCATTTATCGTAGAAGTTAATAATAATCCAAAATTCATTAATTATACTTTATTATTAGTATTTATATTTATTTTACTATCATAAATATTTGGTTGTGTTTTTTCAAATAATCCTTTATAAAATTCATCTAATTTTTCTTGTGGAGACATTTGTTCTTCATATTCATTTCTTGGAATATATTTAATAATAACTTTTGGTTCTTCTAATTTTTTATATTTATTACTATAATAACCTTTAATAACTAAAACCATTCCAATAAATAATAAAAGGATTGCTAATGCCTTCATTTATTAAAATATATAGATAATAAATGATTAAAAAAATAAATCTAATAACATCATTTAAAATATTTAAAGATATTATTTAATCAGGATTTTTCTTCTTTAACTTCTTCCTTAACTTCTTCCTTAACTTCTTCCTTAACTTCTTCCTTAACTTCTTCCTTAACTTCTTCTTTAACATCTTCTTTAACTTCTTCTTTAACTTCTTCTAATTTACGAGCAGACCAAGCATCTACTTCTTGAAGATTTGAAGCTAAATCATCATTTTTCTTAGAGGAATTAATACTATCAATACGACGTTTATCAAAGATTTCATCTCTACTTTCCATATTTTTCTTATATTCTTTCATTAGAGTATTTAATTGAGTTTCGCTATATTCTTGATTATCTAGATCAGATGGATTTGGTGAAAACGGACACCAACAACCAACTTGACCAATATAGATATCAAATTTATTATCAACTTTTTTAAGAAATTCGCATCTATTTTTAGCTTCATCCATAGTATCGAAAACACCTCTTACTTTAATACCACGAATACTTGTAGTAAAATTATTTTCACGATGGAAATCTGCTTCAATTTCAGAAGATTTAGTGGATTTAAAGAATTTATATTGTTCGTTCATTTCATTGGAATTGAAAAGATAAGAATGATTATCACGAATACCATTTAACATATCTTTATCATCTGGATATTTATTAATAAGATTAGCAAAAAGAATACTCATATCTTTTGTAAAATTATCCATAAATCTTGAAAAATAATAAGTTTCTTTATTTTTAAGAACTTCTTCTGGACTTAAAAAGGAAAGGAGACAATAATTTTGATTGCGAATAGGTTTATCTTCATCAAGAAAATCTACTTCTTTTGTCGATACAAGTGTTTCTTCTGTCATTTATCTAAATAAAGATAATAATAAAAATCTTATATATATTTTATTTTCTTTTTATAAATTAATAAGAAATATGGCAGAAGCAATGTATTCTTTTGATGTATGGGCGGCAATTATATTATTATTAAAATATCTTATAGAAGCGACAGCAGTTGCTATAATAGCATATGTTTTACCGAAAAATAAATTAACAGGTAGCGAGGTTGCAGTAATAGCATTAACTGCCGCCGCAGTATTTTCAATATTTGATTTAATATCACCATCAATATCATCAGGGGCACGACAAGGAATAGGTCTTGGTGCTGGATTTAGATTAGTAGGATTTCCGGCATAGATTATAGAGAAGGGATAACTTTATAATTAAGTTCTTCGCAAATTTTTTTCCATATTTGGTCTTGTGCGTAAAGTTTTTCACGACTTTTAAGGAGTTGAAAGAATTTAAGATATTCGTTTAATTCTAAGATTTGAAAAAATTTGTATAAAACATAACTATAAGAGAGGAAATTCTTTCGTTCTTTTGGACAATGTTTTAAAAAGGGCGCTTGAATGTCTCTAAACATATTACATAATTTATCTTCTAATTCGGGTGAAAATTGCGGTGTAGGAATACCATTAATTCTATTAATAATATAATTGATATGTTCATAATATTTATTAATTCTTAATCTTTTTAATATTTCCCTCATTTTATTATAACTAATATTCTTTGTATCATTTATTTTTTCCTTTTTAATTTCATTTAAAATTTTTTCAAAAACTTCATTAGGAATATCGGTACTTTCTTTTCCTTGAACTTGATTACACCATTCTCTAAAATGATTTATTCTTTTATAACTAAAATGAGATGTATCTTTTGTACTTTGTTTTAAAATAGGTCTATTTTGTTCTATTAAAAGAGGTTCTTGAAATCCACATATTTCGCAAATCATAATAGCATCTTGTTGAATACAGGTTAAAGGATTAGAACAATTTTTACAAATATCCTTACATTCACATTCATCAATTTTTTTAATATGATTATTATTAGTAATAGTGAGATATTCATCAACTAATGAACTTTTTTCAATAATTTTATCATCTTCTTTAATATTAGAGGGAGAAGGATTAAATAAATCAATAATAGATTTATTTTTATATTTATAAGTTTTTATATTAGATTGTTTTTCAATCATATCATAATAATTAAATAAAATATAACTGGTATTTTCATAATATTCAATTTCATTATTATTTTTTAATTTATTAATATCTTCTTTTAATTTAATAATATCTTCTTTAATTTTAATATTACTAGTCCATAAATCATTATAATAATTATCAAATTCGCATATTTCATTAGATTTATTATAATTTATAATTTGTTTATTAATATTACTGAGAATTTCCTCTAAATCTTTTATCTTTTTTAAATTTATTTTCTCTTGTTCTATTTTAAGAGAGTAATCATTCATTACTTTATTGTGCATCGCATCTAATGTAGATAGGTCTTTATTATAATGTATTCTCTTCTTTGATGTTTTATCTTTAAACATTTATCTAATAATAAGTGTTAATAAATATGTTTATATAGTTGAATAATAAATTCTTTTTTTTCTCCTATTATAGTATAAAGAATATAGCATAAATGGGTGGTGGTCTTCTTCAACTTGTCGCTTATGGAGCTCAAGATGTTTATTTAACTGGTAATCCACAAATTACTTTCTTCAAAGTTGTATATAAACGTCATACTAATTTTGCCATGGAAGCAATTCAACAAACTTTTTCCGGTGCCGTTGGTTTCGGTAATACTATTTATTGTCAAATCTCTCGCAACGGTGATTTAATACATCGTGCTTATCTTCAAGTTCAATTACCAGCACCAGTTGGAACTGATGATTATTATGTCAATTATATTGGTCTCCGTTTATTAAAATCTGTTTCAATTGAAATCGGTGGGCAACAAATCGATAAACATTATGCCGATTGGTTATATATATGGAATGAACTTTCTCTTCCTATTGGCAAACGTTCTGCTTGGGAATTTATGGTTGGTGCTGATAGTGATGTAACAAAAGCTGGTTCTACTTTATATATCCCTCTTGAATTCTGGTTCTGTCGCAATATTGGTCTTGCTCTTCCATTAATCGCTCTTCAATATCACGAAGTTAAAATTAAGATTGAATTCGAAAATGTTAATAATTGTATGTATAAAATAGATACTGTATCTTCTAATACTGTTCCGGTATCTACTCCGGCAGTTCTTAATAATGTAAATTTATGGGTTGATTATATCTTTTTAGATACCGATGAACGTCGTAAATTCGCTCAATTAACTCATGAATATTTAATAGAACAACTTCAATTTACAGGGGGAGAAGCAATTACCGCTAATACTCCAACTCGTGTTAAACTTAATTTTAATCATCCTTGTAAAGAATTAGTATGGGTTGGCAAATTTTCAACATCAGCAAATGTGAATAAATGGTATAATTATACAATGAAATCTAATAATACATTCAGTGATGCTACTTATGTATTAGGTGGTGGAAGCGTTCAAGCATTCAATAAATCAATCCATGAATATAGTGGTGCTGTCGATAATACCAATGCTACTTCATTTGTAAATAAAATTGTTTATAATGTTGAACCCGGATTTAATAAAGATGCTGTTAATCCATTCTCTAAATGTCTTCTTCAATTAAATGGAAATGACCGTTTTGCTGAACGTGATGGTTCATATTTCAATTATGTTCAACCTTATCAACATCATACCAATATTCCTGCTAATTGTGGCATAAATGTTTATTCATTTGCTCTAAAACCAGAAGATCATCAACCATCAGGAACTCTCAATATGTCTCGTATTGATACAGCTGTTTTATCAGTTGTAAATGGTTCAGCTGCTAATGGTTCAATACATATTTACGCCGTTAATTATAATGTTCTTCGTATTCTTTCAGGTATGGGTGGTCTCGCATATTCCAATTAAATTAATTATTCTTTTTTTTCTCCTATTATAGTATAAAGAATATAGCATAAATGGGTGGTGGTCTTCTTCAACTTGTCGCTTATGGAGCTCAAGATGTTTATTTAACTGGTAATCCACAAATTACTTTCTTCAAGTCTGTTTATAAACGTCATACTAATTTCTCAATAGAGGCAATAGAACAAACTTTTAATGGAACTCCTGATTTTGGTTCTCGTGTTACTTGTCAAATTTCTCGCAATGGTGATTTAATTAATCGTGTTTATCTACAATTAAAATTAACTGGAACTGAAAATTATTGTAAATATTTTGGATTACGTATTCTTAATTATGTTGAATTAGAAATTGGTGGACAACGCATAGATCGTCATTATGCTCATTGGCTTTACATATGGAATGAATTAACTCTTCCTGTTAGCAAACGTGATGGATGGAATAATATGGTTGGTGCTTATGGTGGTACTGTTGGAAATACGATTAATTCTACTCTATATGTTCCACTTGAATTCTGGTTCTGTCGCAACATCGGTCTCGCTCTTCCATTAATCGCTCTTCAATATCATGAAGTTAAGATTAATATTAATTTTGAATCAGAAACTAAATGTAAATCTGTAAATAATGGCAATGCTGATCGAAAACCATCTTTTACTGCTTCATTATGGGTTGATTATATCTTTTTAGATACTGATGAACGCCGTAAATTCGCCCAATTAACTCATGAATATCTTATAGAACAACTTCAATTCACAGGTGAAGAAACTGTATCTTCTGTTAATCCCAAAGTTAAACTTAATTTTAATCATCCTTGTAAAGAATTAATATGGTTCTTATCATACAGTGATAATAATGTTAATAACTGGTTTAATTATACTACTATAAATAATAGTGTTGTTGATGCTGATACATCTGTATCTGCTTTTAAAAATAAATTAAGTTATAATGGTTTAACTGGTAATAATATTGAATTATTATATCCTTCTAATCCTATTACATCCGCTAAATTATTATTAAATGGAAATGATCGTTTTGCTACTCGTGATGGTATGTATTTTAATGTCGTTCAACCATATCAACATCATGAAAATATACCAACAAATGCTGGTATTAACGTTTATTCATTTGCTCTAAAACCAGAAGAACATCAACCATCAGGAACTCTTAATATGTCTCGTATTGATACCGCAATTCTCCAATTAGGAGTTTATAATGGTACTTTTGGTGCCAAAACATATAATAGTAGCAAAGCAACTCTTTTCACATATGCTACTAATTATAATGTTCTTCGTATTCTTTCAGGTATGGGTGGTCTCGCCTATTCTAATTAATTTAATTATTCTTTTTTTCTCCTATTATAGTATAAAGAATATAGCATAAATGGGTGGTGGTCTTCTTCAACTTGTCGCTTATGGAGCTCAAGATGTTTATTTAACTGGTAATCCACAAATTACTTTCTTCAAAGTAACTTATAAACGCCATAGTAATTTTGCTATTGAAGCAATAGAACAAACTTTTAATGGAAATCCTACATTTGGTTCTCGTGTTACTTGTCAAATAACTCGCAATGGTGATTTAATTAATCGTGTTTATCTACGAGCAAAATTCACAAATGATAATGACGAATTTACAAATGCTTCACCAGCAACTGTTGCCGCCAGTCCTAATAATGGTGTTGCCTTAGTTCCTTATTTTGGATTAAAACTCTTAAAAACAATTGAACTTGAAATTGGTGGACAACGTATAGACAAGCATTATGCCGAATGGTTATATATATGGAATGAACTCTCTCTCCCTGCTGGAAAACGTGATGGATATTATCTAATGGTTGGTGGTGATAGATATAATCATTCTATATATCTTGGTGCTAAACAATCTTATTATGTAAATGTACCTATTGAATTCTGGTTCTGTCGCAATGTTGGTCTTGCTCTTCCTTTAATCGCCCTTCAATATCATGAAGTTAAAATTAATATTGAATTTGAAGAACGAGCGAATTTAGTTGATACTTCTAAAAATTTCTCTAATCGTGCTTTTGATATGATTAATAAATCTGGTGATGTTATTACTGGTTCCAGTCTTGACAATTCTGAAATTCTAGGTGATAGTTCTAAAATTTCATTAAGTGATGTTTCTCTATGGGTTGATTATATTTTCCTTGATACTGATGAACGCCGTCGTTTCGCCCAATTAACTCATGAATATCTTATAGAACAACTTCAATTCACAGGTAGCGATACTATTTCTGCTGGTGCTAATACCATGAAATCAATTCGTATGAATTTCAATCATCCTTGTAAAGAATTAGTATGGTATATTAAACCAAATCGTGCTACTGGTAATACTGATAAAAATTTATATTGGACTAATTTCAGTGATCGTGATGGTGATAATGAAACTTATATTGGTAATAATCCTACATCTACCGCTAAAATACAATTAAATGGTAATGATCGTTTTGCTGAACGTGATGGAACTTATTTCTCTCTCGTTCAACCTTATCAACATCACGAAAATACCCCTGACGTCTTCCATAAAGGTATCAATGTTTATTCTTTTGCTATTAAACCGGAAGAACAACAACCATCAGGAACTCTTAATATGTCTCGTATAGATACTGCTATATTATCTATTTCATCTGCTGTTGCTGGCAATATTTATATTTATACTACTAATTATAATGTTCTTCGTATTCTTTCAGGTATGGGTGGTCTCGCTTATTCTAATTAAATCCACAGCAAGTAATAGTATTATTATTAAGATTTTCCTTCTTTTTATTTGTAGAATTAGTAATTTTTAATAATTCTATTTCTCTTTTTGATGCTAATTGATGAAGTCTTAAATCATGATTAACTTTAATATTATTAAATTTAATGATATCTGTATTTCTAATATTTTCAAAAATATTTATATTTTTAATTTCTTTATTATAATCTTCAATTGTATCTTGAATTTTTTTAAATATTTCAGGATTTAATTCATTATTAATCATATAATAATGAATTAAATCTTTCTCTTTATCATATAAATTCTTATAATTAAATAATGTGTCATGTACTACTTTTAATTTATCCATATTCTCCTTATAATTTTTAAATCTTGCTATTGAACTTAATATAGTTAATATTGTACTTAATGATAATGATACACAATTAATTATTAATGATATTGTATCTTGTGAAATATATTTACTAATTTCTGACCCTTTAAATTGTGTATCATAATTTATAATTGTTAATCTTATTGCTTCAATAAATGTTATTATAGTTGATATAATTAATAATGATAATGATATTGAATTATATCTATAATATATATTATCATATTTACAAGAAATTATATATAAATTATTTGTAATTTTCTTTTTATTTTCCTTTATTAATTCAAGAATTTTTTTAGCTTTATTATCATAATTATCAATAATATTTTTATCATCTAATTGAATATTAACTAAATCGGCAGAAACTTCTTCTTTCGAATTTTTAAATGGAATATCTATAAAAATATCATCTTTATTTATTTCCATTTTTGGACTTTCATCATTTAGACTATTAATCATTTCCTTCTTAATATTATCTTTATTTTTTTTATCAATACTTGAATTATTATTAATTTTGGGAATATTATATTTTGTAGAATTATTTATTTGATTATTATTTATTAATTTATTATCAATTATAGGATTATTATTTATTAAATTATTATTTATTAAATTATTATTTGTAGAATTATTATTATTTATTGAATTGTTATTTATTAATTTATTATCAATTATAGGATTATTATTTATTAAATTATTATTT
>Ga0214923_10004008_pt1 | contig 18140 bp, 17 predicted proteins | sample LL1510_MetaG_FD_177993 | JGI IMG/M metagenome (GOLD analysis project Ga0214923, IMG submission 177993) | Freshwater microbial communities from Lake Lanier, Atlanta, Georgia, United States - LL-1510 | ecosystem: Environmental > Aquatic > Freshwater > Lake | place: USA: Georgia | collected... | reverse complement strand
CGCGTGGTACCCGCCACCCATGCCAGGGTGGTACCAGCCACCCATGCCAGGGTGGTACCCGACACCCATGCCAGGGTGGTACCCGACACCCATGCCAGGGTGGTACCCGCCGTAGGGAGGCGCCCCTCCCATCTGGTACCCGCCGTAGGGAGGCGCACCGCCCATCTGGTGCCCGCCGTAGGGAGGCGCACCGCCCATCTGGTACCCGCCGTTGGAGTTGTTCGTGGGGTTGCTTGTCATCTCAATCCAATGCTAAAAACTTATGCGTGTTCTTAGCGATGCTAAAAATTTAATAGAGTCTCTATAGAGTTAATTTTTCAATTTTTATTTAATATTTAATATAATAAAACGTTGAAGAATTAAAATGTAATTTAGTTTAATAAAATAATATCTAGGCATCACAACAAGGACACACTAGTTTTAGTCCCATAATTTTAATCATAGTACCATAAACCATATTATAATCTAAGTGTACTTTTTTATTAATATGGTTGGCTGTTTTCAAAAACTGATTAATGTCTACAGATGCTGGTAAACTATCAAGCAAATCTGCATGTTGCCATTCAAAATAAGTAGCCATGACATCAGATGGTTTATCTGCTTCTTCTTCAGTCATTCCCTTGGCTAGTTTAATAATTTGTTTAAATTCAATAAATTTGTCACTGTCTTCTGATAAACTTGGTAAACATATGCAGTCTGGTAGTGTTTTAAATTTATTCCCGTTATCTTCCTTGGGAGCTACGGGAGGCTTTTCTATTTTATAATTAGAAAATAAATGCAGTGGTAAATATTCACCTAGTCTGACACTCTTATTTAATGAATAGGAACCCCACACCATGTCAGTTATTCCATATTCGTTATTTGAATGATAGTCTTCAGGGCAACCGATCCCATCATCCAAGTGAAAAAACATTTTAAAGTGACCCTGTTGTTCTAGTTGTTTGTCCATGTTTACTAAATTTCCACTGCACTTACCCTTGTGTCTGCACAGTTGTTCATTGGGGCACACAGATGCTTTTAGCGCTCTGATGCTCCATTTTACTTCAGGGATCGTAATAATAACTTGGTCTTCTTTAATGTTAATAAGACTCGCTGGTACACGAGTACGAATGTCTTCAGGTAGGCTATCCCACTCTAGTTTCAAAATATTAACTTCAGATTTTTGACGCCTGTCACCTATGCTGGGATCAAGGCACACACGAAATACATTACCTATTTCTTCAGTTTGAATATAAAACGGTGCACGCATTTTAAGTGCAGTAAATAAGTCATCAAACATTTTTTCTTCGTCTTTAATTTTCTGTTCGGATTTAATCCACGCAGGTGATTTGCGTAGTGCACTAAAGTCTGATTCAATTTTTTTATACAATGCAAAATTACGTTTTTGTTTTTCTAATAAGCGTGGGATTTCACTTTTTAATGATGTTTGTTCTAAAACAGACCGAGGAACTAAATACATATATGTCCCACCAATTATCCATCTATTTGCATGACACCCAGGAACTAAAGAAGTATAGTCATTTGCAGAAGAATAGCGTTCACTTTGAGATTCAGTATGGCTGCAACGAACATAGGCATGACCAAAAACATCACTAAAATATGTATCTGTGCAACAAGGAAATGCGTGTTCAGGAGGGTGCTCATCATCAACAATATACATAGTTGCTTTTTCTTGTAGACCGCGCACACCCGCGCGTTTAAAATTGCGTAGCCACTGCTCAAAAAATACAGGAGTAATAAAAATAAGAGTCATATTAACAGGTTCAACTGAAATAATTTTTTGCATCTCAGATTCAGTCAAAACAGAATCCAAGTACTTTTGGCACCACTCAATCGGACCATTTGCAAACATTGGGGGCTGCTCTAATTGCGTACGTCTGTCTAAAAATGAAATATACATAGAAGATTTTTGATTTGTACTAACTTCCCTGCCAAATGGAGAAGAATCACAGCCAATAAATTTGAGGTGTTCAGGGCGGTCTAGTACACGCCAGTGCCCGTGATAAAATGCATAAACTACTCGCATATCGTACTGATTATACCCTTCAATCAAAATAATAGATAAAACATTAATAGCATCACGACCAACTGCAAAAATTAGCTCTCCATCTAACTCGTGCCACGTTTTCCATGAACTGGTTGGGGGAGGTTTGCAATCAGGAGGAATATCAAAGCCAGAATCATCTTTGGGAAGTTCAATAATTTTGGGCGGAGGCACAGCAGCCATCGGAGGCACAGCAGCCTTTGGAGGCGCCGCAGCCTTTGGAGGCGCCGCAGCCATCGGAGGCGCAGGCCCGCCACCCATCCCAGGGTGATACCCGCCACCCATGCTAGGGTGGTACCCGCCACCCATGCTAGGGTGGTACCCGCCACCCATACCAGGGTGATACCCGCCACCCATACCAGGGTAGTACCCGCCACCCACACCAGGGTAGTACCCGCCACCCATCCCAGGGTGGTACCCGCCATTGCCGTAAACATACGCACCGTACATAGGAGCGTTAGACGCGTAAAGAGTGTTGAGACTTATTACTTTTGCGCGCCAGTGATTAAATTTAATGACTTACTTTAATAATTATTTTTTCAATTTTTTGACTATACATGATATAGTCAAAAATTTTCTTGTTTCCTTCAAATTTTTTTAATAAAATTAATAAAAAATTTTCTTGTTTCCTTCAAATTTTTTTTAATAAAATTAATAAAAAATTTTCTTGTTTCCTTCAAATTTTTTTTAATAAAATTAATAAAAAATTTTCTTGTTTCCTTCAAATTTTTTTTAATAAAATTAATAAAAAATTTTCTTGTCCAATTCCGTCTCCACTACCCCTATTTTAATCATATATTGTACTTGTAACCATTTATAATACGGATGTCTAATATACGTACAAGGGCAGCCATAATCAGTCCCACTACAATTACATTGTTTATCCGTATTTATATGGAAATCTAAATTAGGCATTTGTAATTGATTTCCATAACTATCTTTTAATGTCAAAGTCAATCTATTAATATTACCCAAATTAGACATTTTATATATTTTATCTTGATAATTTGTAGATGCATAATAATGTAATTCACCATATGAATCAGGTGATAATAGACAGAATGCATCTCTTAATGCAGCATTTGTTGAATTTACATTATTATCATTAATTTCTTCTATATTTAACATTAAATATCTATCACCATCTAATGTTTTAGATAAAAAATAATAAAAATATAATGTCCCAGTTACACTATTTAATGCAGTATTATATTCATATGTACGTCTTGTCGATATATTATTATCAATCATAAATTTTACTATAATACTGATAGGTGTAATATCTGTTAATGTAAACAATAAATTATAATTTCCACTATTAACTTTTTTAGTATTACCTATAGTAGTAACCATATTATAATTTAATCCAGATACATATGTTTCTAAATCATAATTATTTATTTGTGATCCAGATACATATGTATAACTATAATATTGGCTATTATATGTTACATTACTTGGATATGTTACCGTATATACTGCAGATTTTGTTCCATCTGTTACATTCATTGTATAAACATATGATTTCAAATTAATTACTTGCACTGTTTGACAATTTGGTGTTGTTAATGGACTAGGTACATCATTACCAGCAGATGCATATGAATATATTTCAGCTAAAGTAGCTGTTACAATTGGAATATCTTCAGACGGAACTGTTGTATCTGTTGATATATCTGTTACAGTATATTTTTGTAGTAAATATTGTCTGGGTAATATTACATTTTCAATACGCATAAACTTTACATTTTCAAATACACGAGGTATATTTAATCTAGTTGCATCATCTGATTGATTAAAAAAAGTTTTTAATATAAATGGATTTGGATATAATGCAGTATTTCTATCGCTACTATCAATTATAATTACATATTCACTTACATTTTCAGCTGCTAAATTATCAGATATATTTGGATATAAAGGCATATCTAACTTAAATTCTTTTCTATCTAAATAAAGTCCATATTCCGCTGCATTTTTAGGATATGTAATACTATTATCATTAACAATACCTTTTGCTAAAACCATATCAGCTGCATAAAGATATTGATTTGTATTTTGTACATTTTCAGTTAAAAAAGTATTAGGATCTGTTTTTTGATTAGGAAATACATTATTAATAGGTGTTGGACTTAATCCTGCCATTCTATTTTTAGAATTATTATCTTGATAACTATTTTTGGGAAATTTATTCATATAATACTTATAAATAAAAAATATTTTGCTAATATATGCAAAAAGAAAATAATTGTGCAGTTGGACGAGATAATTCTTTTGAATCATGTTTTACATTAGAAGAATTACACAACATAGCACAAGATTATAATAGTTCATCTAAAGATAAAATAAAATTACATTCAACTAAAAAAGATATGTTAAAAGCACTAAAAGAAAAATTAACTGAATGCGCTGAACAAACTTGTTGGCCTACATTAAAATTTATAAAAAATCAAGAAAAATTAAATGAAGCATTTAAACCTGCTGGACCAGCTGGACAATTTGATTGGTTAAGCACTACTGAAATTAATGAATGCATGGAAAGATATATGAGTTTATATCCTGATTTTTTATTTGTAGGTGCAGTACCCATTGATATAGAAGACTTAGATGAATTTGGAGTAAAAAATCTTGATTACAATAAATTATCAAAAAAAGGAAAAAAGAAGATTGGAATTGTTTATAATTTAGATGAACATTATAAATCAGGATCACATTGGGTCTCCTTTTATATAGATACTGAAAATAAACATATATATTATTCAGATTCTGCAGGTAAACCACCTGAAATACGTGTTAAGAGATTGGTTAAAAAAATAGCTGAAAAATGGTATAAAGAAGACACAGGAAAAAAAATGGAACTACCTATAAATTCATATTTAAATGAAAGTGGGCAAAATGTTATTGAACAAAAATATGATATAAAATTTAATAAAACTCAACACCAATTTGGTGGTTCTGAATGTGGTATTTATGCAATAAATAATATTATTAGATTAGTTCGTGGTGATTCTTTTGATAGTATTCATAAAACTCGCATAACGGATAAAGAAATGAATGTATGTAGAAAAAAATATTTTTCTGGTTATGACAATATTATTAAAAAAAATACTGTAAATATTTGTTAAAAAATCATATTATATATATGATTTTTTATTCATCGTTATTATCTTCTGTATTTTGTTGTAGTGACTCTAATCTATTAATTTTTTCTTGGATTCCTTGAGATATTCTTAATAATTCTGCTTTTTTCTCTTCAAGTGCATCTACTGCTACTGAATTTGTATTTTTAAATCTTTCCATACTTGATTTCTTTATTAAATCTCTCTCTTCTCTAATTTCATTATACTTTTGCATTAATATTTTTAAATATTCTTCATACTTACCCATTTTATTATGCATAATTTGTAATTGTTCTTGATATTGTTTTTCTTTTGTAGAAAATTTTATAAGTAATTGTTGTTCATATTGTTCAAATTGTTGTTGTTGATTATGTTGAGAATATTGTGATGCAGTATTTATGACACCTGGATGCATTCTATTTTGTTGTGCCATTAATTGTTGATTTTTATTTGATTGATGTATCATCTTATTTTCATTTTGCTCTTCACTTTTAACTATTGGATTTTTATTTACAACACCTATATATTTTTTAAATTCTTTGTCATTTTTAAATAATTCATCTATATTATCTATTTTTTGTTCTGGGACTTTTATTGCATTACGTTCACTTTCAATTTTTTTTAATCTTGTATCGAGTGAATCATTTATAACATCATTCATACTTGATGGATCAATTCCAGTATTGTAAAATGCATCGTCAAATGCACTTGTAATTTCAGGTGTATCATTAAAATAACTAAAATTTAAATTACCACTATAATCTTCAACATCTTGTGAAGGATTTGCTTCTGAATCATTAAATACTTGGTTTGGTTTTCTTGTAGATGTTTTATTAAATATTTCTTTTGGCATATTATTATTTTTTTGTTGTTCTTCCATTAATCTTTTAGGATTAGTATTTTGTGATCTTAACCAATCAGGAACATCTTGTGGTTTTGTAGAAACATTAAATTCTCTATAATCTTTCATATAATTATTTGTTCTTGATTCTAATGAATCATTATTAAATCTAGTATTTGTACTATGTTGTGGTGGCATTCTCATATTAACAGGAACTGCTACATTTCTTTGTCTCGGTTCTAATTTTAGTCTTTTCATTGTAACATTTACAACTTTATTAATTGCTTCATTTACATCATGAATTTTAGTTTTATCAAATATATTATATGTATGTTCTAATACATCTGTAACAGTTCTTTTAATTTTATTTTGAATAATTGGATTTGACATATCCATATTATTTGCATCTGCTAATTCACTAGAGATATAATTTATGTGTCTATCATTTACAATTAAATCATGTAAATTACTCATATTCATGTATACTAAATAAATTTTTAATTTTAACCTTAATTAAAAATTTATTTATTAATTTTAACCTTAATTAAAAATTTATTTATTAATTTAAATTTTAATAAATAAAATAAAATACTAAATTATCTTATGCAATCATATAATCCAAATAATCCAGTATACAAATATAAATCTATTAAAACAGATATTCCTAAAACATCTGTTACCCAAGAACGCACTGAAAAAGAAGATCCTAGTAAATTACCAACTAGTTATGGATTATATGTCCAACCTACACAATTTAAAAATGCAACAATGAAATCTACTACGTATCTTCAATATGTTACTTTAACAATAGATTCAACTGATAGAGATTATACTAAATATCCAAATCCATTTAATTTTGTATCTGAAAGATTTACTGAATTTTTTAAAAATATTAAAGTATTTCAAATATTTTATTTAACTCTCCCTCAATTTAATATTACAAAAGAAGAACTAACAAAAGATCCAACTTATTATGATATTAAGACATATTATAATACTCATCAAAATGATATTAAAAATAATGATTTAATTGGTCTAGGTTCATTTACTATTAGAATCTGTAATAATTATAATGGTACTCTAAATTATTTAATAAATAATAATATATCTATTGTATATGAAATAAATACTAAAGATATATACAATAGATATTATATAAGTAATTCTTACAAATTAAATTCAAATCCATACTTAAGACTCGATATTCCTGAAATAATATATCTACCAATAATGACAACTGATAAAAAACAATTTACATATTTTGTTCGTATGTCTAGAGCAAAAAATTATATTGCATATGCTAGTGTTAGATCTCCTACTAAAGTATTTAAAGAACAAACATTATTAAATATTTCAAAATTAACATTTAAATTTTATGATTCTACAAATGTACCACTAGAAATTTCATACTTGGACAAAAATGCAGATCCAGTAAATGATCAAAGTAATTTTGCAAGTAGATATAATTATATTAGACATCCGTTATTTTATTATCATCAAATTATTATGAGTATGCGTATTGGTGTGATTAGACAAATGTTGAAATAAATTTAGCACTTTAGATATTTACTGAATTCTCTATAAAATTCTTATATAATATATATGTAATAAAAATTGCATAATTTCCTGGGCCAAATTCTTTTAACATTCTTAACCATACTTTTAATTTTTCTTCATTATATTCTGGAAATATAAATTTATAATTATAATATACAGATTTTATTATTAATAAATATAAATCTGATATGAAATATGATTCATTTTTAAATTCATTTTGTTTTTTTGCTAAAAAATTATCTGATTTGGAAACATTATGTGAAGATATTGCTTCATTAATTCCAGTACATATACTTAATAAATAAGTAAATAGTATTATTCCAATTATATATATATTTATTCCTTTTTGATATATAATATATAATATTAACGATAAATTTGTTATATTATCTGAAACCATATCTAATGCCATTCCATATTTAGATCCCATATTATATTTTCTTGCCATATTACCATCAATACAATCAAATAGATATCCAATAATATAAGATATACATGCATATTCTACTTTTCCTACACTAAGTAATACAATAGTATATAATTGAAATATTGAACTAATTAAAGTTACTCCATTTGGTGTTAATCCAACATTTCTTAATGGTGATACTAATAAATCTGATAGTGGAAAAAAAACATAATTATCCATAATTGGTTCATTATTATATGGATCTTTATATTTTGATGTAGATTCTTCTAAATGTTCTTTCATATATAATAATATTATAAAAATATATTATTATATTTTTTATACGATTCTTGTTTTTGGGATATCTATAATTTCTTCAATAATATAATATGATTCATCATTTATCATTGCTTTTTTAGGTAGGTCATCATCATCTAATTTAACTCTACCAATAGGAAAATCTAAATCAAAATCATATACAATTCTAGTATTAGGATTAAACCAATAATTTTCAGGTTTTTGATTTACTCCTTCTCCTGAACTTTCTGTTCTAAGAACTTTAATACCCATTATTTTAATAACTTTTACAGTTTTAATTTCACTATTCATTGCATTTAATCCATTATTTAATTTAGAATCATAATACATATCTTCATTATATGCAGGACCAATTTGCTGATCAAATAATGAACTTTCATTAAATTGAAAACATTGATATTTACTACTCATCATATTATGATTTTCAAATAATTTACAATCAATCGCAGCTTCTTTTACAGTCATTAAAAAACTATCTATTAAAATTTGTTTCCTTCTTGCTAAATCTTCTATTTTTTCATCAACTGTTGATTCACCACTATTTTTAATTGATTTATATCTAAATACATCTACAGTACGTTCTTCCAATGGTAAATCTTTATGGTAACATTGACGAATTGCACGACCAATCAATTGCATAATTCTTGTTTCATTCCAAAATGGTTCCATAATATGAATTTGTCTTATATTTCTTAATGAAATACCTTCACTACCTGCAGGTGCTATTAATATATATTTAACTAGTTTTCCATCTACATTTTCTATTTGATTGAAAATTTCAATTGTTTTCTTTCTTTTTACATCGTCTATACCACCATGATATTCTAAAAATTGGTAATAATCATCTCCTTCACCATATGAATTATAATCTAATTGTTTTAAATATATTTTAAACATTTGTAATCCTTCAGCAGATACAAACTGAGAATACACTAAAATAGGACCTTTACTTCTAAGACCATAAAATAATATTGCTGTCATTTTACATGAACAATCATATAATGCTGTAAGCAAACTACTTTTATTTTTATGTTCATCCATAAATTTTCTATATTTAAATTTGTATTTTTCTTTAAATATTTTAATATCATCTTGAATAGTATGTTTTCTTTTAATATCTTCTGCATTTTTTTGCATAAAATATTTATCTGTAGATAAAATAAAATCATCTAATGTTTTCTTATATAAATCAACTGCTTTAATTGTTTCCATATCTTTTAATGATTCTTTAAACTCTTCTGTTTTACCTTCGGCTATTTTAGCCGCATCTATATCTGCTAATTTAAATTGATTTGGTCTGGGGCGTTTTTCTCCATTTACTTTATCATTAATTACTGGAAATACAAAATTACTTGATTGACGTGTATAAGACATAAAACTACCTTCTTCTGATCTATTTTGCATTCTTCTTATTTCCATTTGTTTTTCTATAAATTCAAATGAATTATAAATATCTGTTTGATAATCCGACATTATTACTTCTTTTGTTAATACTCTTTTTTTAGCATATAAATCTGGTGTTTCACCAATATAAAAAGATGCTAATCCTAAAATTCTTCTTTGAAACATATTCTTAGTCGCTGGATTTAATTGTTTAATTTTTCCAGTTGATACATATTTTTCTTCAAACTTAAGTTCACTATTTGGAAATATTCCTGGACGTAATAAATTAAATATTAATGCTAATTCAAATGGATTATTAATAATTGGGGTAGCACTAATTAATATTATTCTTGTTTCATCATTATCTTTCTTTTCTCTAACCATATAATCATATATTGAACTTGCACGACGACCTGTTTGTCCAGTTACATTATTATACACATTATTTATAAAATTATGCGCTTCATCTATAATAAATAAAGATTTTTTTGATGCATCTACACTTCGTACTGCTTCTATAAAATCACGATCTGCAAATGGGGAATCATAATGAATAAATTTTATATTAGATTTCATATCTTTTTTTGTTTTTTCATCTTGGGTTAACCATTTATTTAAATCAGAAATCCATGGAGTATTTTTTAATGTTGCTTTAATTAATATAAAAACATTCCAAAGACTAGAGAAATTATACAAACTCATGTAAATATTAATTGTTGTAATTGTTTTTCCTGATCCTAACCCGTGATAAAGCATTACACTTTTATACGGACTTCTATAATCCATAAACTTACTAACAAATTCTTGATATTTTCTTAATGCAATATTTTCTTCTTTTACGGCACATGGATCTGCACCTGCTTCTCTCTTAATTTCTTCTAAATAATATTTTTTAAAATTTTGTAAAATCCAGGAAGGAAATATTCTTCCATTAACTTCTAAATTTGGAAAATCTGATTTACTCATAATAATAAATTATAAATTAATATTGTAATTTATAATTTATTTTATCTGACCCTCTTTAATTTGCTTAAACTTAATCAATGCATTCAACGCAGCTTGTTGTTCAGCCCTTTGTTTTGACGTTCCTTCACCTTCAGCAATAATAATAATATCATTTGGTCTACCTTTATCATCTAATGTTGTCATTGGATCTAATACACCCATTGTATAGATTTTTTGTGTAGATGTACCATTTACTTTACAATTAATTTCCCAATAAATTGGTGATATCCATTTATTAGAATGAAACAATTGCATAAGTTGATCTTTATAATTTTCATTCTGATATATTAAGGTTGGATAATCAACACTATTCTCAAGAAAATATTCAATTAATTTTTTACATACTTCTTGTCCCTGATCTAATTTTAATGCACCTAAAAATGCTTCAAATGCATCTTCTAAAATCTTATCTGAATTTCTTCCTTTAATTAATTCAGTTTGTTTAGATATTAATACATATGTATCTAACCCTAATTCTTTTGCAAATCTCGAAAATGATGATTTATCTTCTATCTTTGTTTTTAAATACGTCATAAATCCCTCATCTCCTTTAGGATTAATCTTGTATCTTAAATATAAATATGAACATAATATATCTTTAATTGTACCATCACCAACAAATTCTAAACGCTCACTAGATACATCACGAAGTTCTACTAATGCATGTCTTGTTTTTTTCATTTCAGCCATTTCTTTTGAAAATTTAGAATAATATTTTTGATTTACATAGGAATAATGTGACATTGCTTCACGAAAAATTTCAATGTTATTGACAGTAATTTTAATTTTAATATTAGATAAAATTCTTTCTACATCTTTACTTTCAATCAGAATATTATTCTCATTGTAAGGGATACTTATTAAAATTTCATTATCTTCATCTTCTTGATAATTCATTTTTCTATATATATAATAGTATTTATTCTTTAATTAAATTTTTCATTTTTTATTCGCCTTCATGAAACATACCTTCTTCAGTATATGAGTCATGTGATGAGCGTATTTCATTTCGTATTCTTTTCAATTCATTACTTGAATGATACCAATATATTATCGTACCACAGAGTAAAATAACTAAAACACCACCTAAACCCCAAGCAACCTTGATTGCTATATCAGTATCTGCAATCATTTTTTCATTTTTACGGCGTTCTTCTTCTCGCTTTTGTTGTTCTTCACGACGTGTTTGTTCTTCTCTCTGTACTTCTGCTAAGTAACTTTACATTATATATAATATATATATATATATTTTTAATCTCCTACATTAAACATATGTTCATTACTTAATGATTCTTGTAAAGTATCTTCCTTCATTTTTGTATATGCAAACCATATCCCAAAATCAATAATAATACATGCAAAAACTATCATTATTATCATTGATATAGACATATCTTTTGTTAATATATATATATATTATAAAATAATTTATTTACTTTTATATAATTAGTCATGCTGTTAAATGCCAAAATTAATCTTCATGGTAAATTTAATTCTTTATTTGAAATATTTTCATATAATAAATATAATAAAAATAAAATAAGTAATGTAAACATAAATTGAATAAAATTAACTAAAAATAGCCCATATTCAAATTTAATATCAAATATAATAAAATCTCTGTCTTTTAATTTTATATCTGAATTATTAAATAATCTATTAATCATTGGTGCTATTAATGTTTCAATAAAACTATTTGATAATTTATTTAGATTTAATGATATAATAAAAGAAAATGCGAGAGGTATTATATTAAATTTATTTAAAAATTCAAAAAAATGTTGTAAATTAAATTTATTAGTCATACAATATAATATTAAAAAAATTTATTTATTTTCTATTTTATTTTTTACTTTTAATAGTATATCTTTTATTGATTCGGATCTATGATCTTGTAATAATTCTTCTATTTTATTTTTTATTATATTACAAAAATTTTGTTCTGATAATAAAAAATCAATACATGTTAATAAATATTCAAATATTTTCTTAATAATTATTAATTTATCATCTACAGTTAATGTTATATTTATTTCATCAAAATATTTTTTAAGATTTTTAATATGTATTGATCTTTTACATTTACTACATATTTCTATATAATTAAGATTATCATCAATAATACAATTACAAAAATTAGCAACTATTTCCATTTATAATATTTATATTGATAATAATAAAATATTATTTAATTCAATTTTTTCTAAAAATAATAATCCAGTTAACTATTGTTTTTTCCTAAAAATAATAATCCAGTTAACTATTGTTTTTTCCTAAAAAAAAATAATCCAGTTAACTATTGTTTTTTCCTAAAAAAAATAATCCAGTTCCCGACCTCATTATATATATTTATAATCTCAATATTCAAAAATTTACTAAAAAATTCACAAAACATTTTCTCACTATACACATAATAATATCTTATTTTATTTAATTCTTTCTTACCCTTCCACATTACAATATTAATACCTTCATGAAAACTAAATTTACTATCTTCTGGTTGTTCGGTTGACCAACATGTAATAATACCAATTGCATTAGGTTTCATTACTCTTAAAATTTCATTCATTGCAATTACCTGATTTTCTTCTGATAATAAATGATGAAATACAGCAATACATAATATAAAATCAAAATTAGAATTTGTAAATTGAATATTATTAATATTATTATTATACACTTGCAACTTTTTTGCATTACACATATCCACAAAATTTTGACATGTATCAACTCCTATCATATTACAATCACATTTATTTAAAATATAATCCATATTCTTACCATTTCCACAACCAATTTCTAATACAGAACTATTTTTAGTAATTAATTTAGTAAAATCTTTTACACATTTCCATACATATGTACGAGAATTAGAAAATTCTTGTGATATTATTTCATATGTATCTAAATTGGTAGTATCTAAATCAGATGAGTATTCTAGTTGAGACATTTCTAATAATTATAATTATAAAATATTATAATTATTAATATTTCAATTTTTATCTTTTAAATATAATCCAACCATAACTAACATAATAACAATAACAAATAATTTTAATTTAAATATTTCATCTGAAAATTTTTTTAGATATTGAGGTTTAGCATATAATTTTATACGATATAACATATCTCTTGATGATTTTTTTGATATTGGTAAATTATAAAAAGAACATACATTATTTAAATTAGTATTTGCAGGACCATGAATAAAACACGGACTAATATCTGTATCTTTTATATATAATTTATTTTTATTAATATAAAATATATCTGTTACATTAAAATTAAATTGTAATTTATCTACTTTTCCATATGTATTATAAAATATTTCACTATTATTATCGATGGCGATATTTTTAGTAAAAAAATTTTTATTATTTTTACATATATTTATTATTAGCATCTGATCATCTAAATTTAATTCTTTACATTTTTCTAAATTATTACCACACATTAAAATTATTAATTCTTTTAATGCCCATACATATCCCATCATTAAACCTGCGCATATTCTATAATTATGACATGTATCAAATATTGTATCATGTAAATAATTAAAAATAGATTCACCTGTATATCCATCTTTACTTAACAATATTGGTTTTTTAAATTTTTTAAATTTTTCGATAACTACTTCTTTTTTATCTGTAACGATTACATCATATGCATCTGTTAATACTATTATATCATTATCATCAAATTTATTTAAATTTTCCATTAATAATTTATATTTCATTATAAATCCTTCCCATTTTTGACCCCAACCTAAAGTAACTAATTCATAATCATTTTTATGTGCACTTTTTTTTAATGCATTATAATATCCTTCATTATGTGTTGCAACTGTAATTAAATAAATATTATCCATATTATATATTTATAAATAATAATTTTAAATATATTTATATCAATATATAATATGGATATAAATAGATATTATTTGATTATAATATTTATTTGTGTATGTTACATTATATATGAATATAATATAAAAATAGATAAAATAACATTAAAATGGAAAAATAAATTAATAAAATATATAAATAATAATTTAAGTGATAAAAATAGTAATTTATTTATAATTATATCCCCAGAATTAGGAGATAATATTATAATGAATGGAGCAATTAGATATTATTGTACATTATATAATAAAGTAATATTAACATGTAAAAACATATATTATAATCAAATATCATATATGTATCGTGATTTAAATAATATATTAATATATAAATTACCAGATATATATTTTATACAGTATATAAATTATTATTTTCCAATTGACGATGAAATAAATAATTTATATAGTAAGTATAATATTACATATGTAAATTTATTAAATATATGCAATAATAACAAAATTAATTTTATATATAATAATATATTTATAAATAATGTTACAAGACATTATAATATTTTAGATTTAGATGAAAATATTGCATATAATTATTTTAAAATAGTAAGAGATTATAATCGAGAAAATATATTATATAATAAATTAATAAATATAGTAGGAAATAAATATGTTATAATAATAGATGATGAAAAACGAAATTTCTTAATAAATGATAGTTATACTAAAGATATAAATTTACCAATATTTAAAATATCTAATAACTCAAATAATAAAGATAGTCGATTAAATGAAGTAAAATCACAATATATATTTGATTATATTAAAATACTCGAAAATGCTCATTTAATATTATCAATTGATACATCAATGCCATGGATTGTAAATTTTTTAAATCTTAAAGTAAATATGCGTATATATCCTGCAAGATATGATAATATTATTTATAAAAATAAAAATATTCAAAAATTAAATGTATACACACAAGATATTATAAAAAGTAATATAAATTTTGATAATTATTTTTTAAAATATCCATATGAAATATTATTATCACATATTAATCTAATGTTTTCCACAAATCAAAATATTTAATTATAATATATGGTATTATCAATAAAAAATAATGTATTAATATCATTTTATTATGTGAATTCATATATATATCAAGAGAACTTAATAGTAAATAAACACCTGTTATTTTATATATATTAATATCGGTTGTAGATAAAATAATTCCAGATAATATAAATAATGTTGAAAATATAGATAAATTTATATCACCAACTCTCATAAATGTTAAATTTGCCATATAACTAGCTTTTACTTTTGTATCAATATAATAATTAGATAATAAATTAGTAATTAACATTGGATGTGTATTATTATTATTTGTTGACATTGTATCATCTGTAGATGTTTGATACACAATTCTTTTATTTAATGAATATGCATTTATATAATCACTTTTAATTAAATATTGAATTGTATAATCAATATAATAACTAATATTTTTATCATAATATTTAATTAATTTCTTTGCCCCTTTTCGTGATAATATATAACTATGTAATGCAAATGCTATTTCTGGTTTTTTTATTATTTTATTTATTTTACTTGCATTTAAATTTACTATACCATTATTTATTAATGTAAAAAAATTAATAGGTGATCCACAACCAAAACATCCTAAATATAATATATCAAAATTATTAGGTGTATTTTCTATTGCATCATCTAATTTATTTCTAAAATTATCTACAAATACTGCATCATCTTCAAAAAATAATGCCATCTTTTCTTTTGATTTTATAAATTCTTTCCATGCTTTAATATGTGCCATTCCAATTCCGATTATACTTTTAGTACAAAATAGTGAACATAAAAATGTTGCATTTTGATTTATTTCTTTACTTGTTAATTTAGAACCATTTACACCTTCAATTAAAATTGGATTCAATTTATATTCTGATAATTGATTTAATAATTTTTCTGGATTGTCTAAACTAATAACATATGCATTATACATTATTATTCTATTAGAAATTTAATTTTCTAACCACTCAATTAATTCTTGATTGCCACTTAATTCTGCCGCTTTTAATGGCATATCATCATCCATATGTTTGTCTATTGTATTATTACTAATTAAATATAACCATTTGCATATATCTAATCTACCATTATTACACGAATATATAAATGCATAATTATTTTCTGCATGTATATCTATAATTTTTTCATTTGCAATTGATGTATGATATAACCATTGGGCGATATCAAAATGTCCTTCTGTAATTGCATATAAAAATGGTGTTTCATTATTTACATGTATATCTATTTTAGTATTAGAGTATAACCATTTTAATAATTCAAAATGTCCTTGATAACAACATACAATAAAAGATGCTTGAAAATCTAAATTTATTTCTTTTTTATTATCAAATAAATATTTTACTATTTCTATATTATTATATTGACAAGCACTAATAAATCCATTGTTGTAATGAATTAGTTGTATACCTAATTCAATAAACCATTTAATTATTTCCAAGTTATTTTTAATACACATACATTCAAATATATTATATGGTCCTTGAATATTACTAGTGTGTGTATCATATATAATTGTATTTATATTTATTATTTTGGGGTTATATATTTCTTTTGCTTTTTGTAAATCATTATTATTACAATGATCTATAAACAGTTGAATTTGATTATCCATTTTATTATATAAGTATTATTAATAATAAATATAATAATCAATTTTATATTAAAAATTGAAAAATACATTATTTACATAAACTATAAATAATTGTAATACAATTACGATGGACTATAATACATTTCTAAAAGCGTGTGCGAGTGGAGATATGAATACAATTAATAATTTGATTAAAAAGGGTATTAATGTTAATTATAAATACAAAAACGGTGCTACGCTTTTGTCCATCGCTATAGGCTATCGCTATTTAACAGTGGTTCTAGAGCTACTGGCGCGAGGCGCCATGGTGAACACTGCAAACAACCGCGGCAACACGCCTCTTTTCTTCGCTAGCCAGAAAGGCCACGTGAAGGTGGTGCGGGAGCTGCTCGAGCGTGGCGCCGTGGTGAACACTGTAAACAAAATCGGCGTCACGCCACTGCACATTGCAATCCAGAATAGATACTTTAAAGTAGTATGGGAGCTGCTCTGGCGGGGCGCCGCGGTGGACACTGCGGATAAAAACGGCATTACGCCTCTGCTCCTTGTCTGCCAAGATGGAAACTTAAAGATAGTACGTGAGCTGCTCGCGCGGGGCGCCGCGGTGGACACTGCTGAGAAAAACGGCGCCACGCCTCTGTTCATCGCCAGCCAGAACGGCCACTTGGAGGTGGTGCGGGAGCTGCTCGCGCGGGGCGCCGCGGTGGGCACTGCGATGAACGACGGCTGGACGCCTCTGTACATCGCCAGCTACACGGGCCACTTGGAGGTGGTGCGGGAGCTGCTCGCGCGGGGCGCCGCGGTGGACACTGCTGAGAAAAACGGCGCCACGCCTCTGTTCATCGCCAGCCAGAACGGCCACTTGGAGGTGGTGCGAGAGCTGCTCGCGAGGGGCGCCTCGGTT
>Ga0214923_10004007_pt1 | contig 18140 bp, 12 predicted proteins | sample LL1510_MetaG_FD_177993 | JGI IMG/M metagenome (GOLD analysis project Ga0214923, IMG submission 177993) | Freshwater microbial communities from Lake Lanier, Atlanta, Georgia, United States - LL-1510 | ecosystem: Environmental > Aquatic > Freshwater > Lake | place: USA: Georgia | collected... | reverse complement strand
CTTGGAATTGCAAGCTCAAGACGATCTGATCAATGCTCTTGGCAACGCTTTCCGAGCTCGTCACTGCATTGGAAATGAGTTTGGTAAAGACTTCTGTGCTTTCCTCAGCGGTCTGTACAAGCTCTCCAACGGCCTGATCAACATGGATCTTTTTTTCTGTATTCTTCTTAATACTGTCGATAAGATTTCTGCTCATGTCGCGGATGCTCGAGTTAACCTTTCCAACAATCTTGATGATGCTGTTTGATGCCGCGCTTGTGCGATCCGAAAGTTTTCGCACCTCTTCAGCCACCACCGAGAATCCACGTCCATGCTCTCCCGCGCGAGCTGCTTCAATAGCAGCGTTTAGTGCAAGCAGGTTGGTTTGGTCTGAGATGTACTGAATTTCATCGCTGATTTTGTTGATCTCTGCGGTGCTGTGAAGAATCTGCTCGATGGATTTGGAAGAAACCGTGTTGAGTTCAGAGTTTTCTTCAAGCATGAAGGTCATTTCGCGAAGTAGACCCAGGCTCTTGTGAATGACTTCGCTCAGGCTTGTGCCGCCCGTCGTTCCGCGTCCGCCGGTGAACTGTGAAGAGATTTGATGGGATTCAAGCAAGTGCTCTTGTGCCTTTTCATAGATGTAGCGGACTTTGTCGCCAATCTCGATTGCACTTGATTCCGTTTGCTTCGTGACCTTGAAAAGCTGATGAGTGATTTCTGGCACCAAAGCAACCATCTCTTGCAGAAGTCGCTGTTGTTCGGCCGCGCCTTGTTCATGCGAATTTACTTCGCCTTGAATTCTCGCAAAGCGTGCGCTTAGCTCTTGCACGCGAGAGGATGCGCTTTGAGTTCTGGATTCAAGTGTTCGCGAGAGATTCTCGAATTCCTTTTTCTGGCTCTGCAAGCGCTTCGCCATGTTGTCGGCTTCCTGCTTCCAGAATTCAACAGTTTTGTTGAGTGTCTGAAGGCGTCCTTCATAGTCTTGTTTAACAGCAAGAATAGCCTGCCGTTGCTGTCCTTCATCAACGGTTTTTTGCTGAAGTTGAGTTGTCGAGGTTGCTTTTGCTGCAATTCGTGCTGCGCTTGCTTCAGCCTGTGATTGAACGAGCTGTTGTTGAAGCTGACCGACTTGCTGTTGCACAACGGTCGAATTCTGAGTCGCAAGTTCGATTTTCTGCTGATAGATTTCTTTTTCTTCTTCCCAGTTCTTTTTGCTGAGTTCAAGCTTTTCAGTGAGTGAACTTTTGTCGGCTTCCCAAGTCTTTCGCGCATTTTCGAAATCATGGCTGAGCTGTTCGAAGTCTCGGCGTGCATAGTCGGCTGCCTGCTGAACATCGCGAGCAGCAGATTCACGTGTTCGCTCGATTTCACGCGCGTAGACTTCTTTGAGGCGATCCACATCCGTTTTAGTTTGCTCACGGAGTCTCTCGAGGTCTCTCTGTGCAGAGTCACGAGCGAATTCAGCCTCTTTCAAAGCTGCTTCAAAGGCGAGCTGAGCATCATTCAGGAGGTTGGCCTTTAGGTCCTCGGCTTCTCTACGTCCGCGCTGATAAGCATCTTGCAGCTCTTTCTTCTGCTGGAGCTTGATGGTCTCAAGGTCACGCTCAAATGTTTGCTTGGTGTTGTTCAAATCATGTTGCAGCTGCGCGACTACCCGAACGCTTTCATCCTTGATTCTGTCTATCTCAAGTTGGGCACGCGCATTCGCCTGCTCAGACTTGAAGTCGGCGTCCTTTTTGAACTGCTCAAGGGTTGCAGCCAGCGCAGTAACACGTTCCTCTGCAGACGAACGGATGGCATCCACTTCTGCCGCTTGTCGAGCGGTGATTGATTCTATTTGGTCTTTGAATGGCTGGCATGCTTCGTTGATTGCTTGTTCACGGTTTTCACGAACTTCCTGCAATTCTGCGAGTGCGGCGTCGCGGATCTGGTGTGCAAGCCTTAAATCCTCTTCGCACTGCAATCGAACCTCGGAGACCTCGCGCTCGGCTGTCTCGCGTGCTTCTTTGATTTGATTTTGTGCGCTTTCACGGATCTCATGCAAGTGCAGAGCAGCAACTGTTCCTTTTGAGTTTGCTTGCGCCAGGTCAGACTCGAGTTTTTGGTTTTCCGAGCGTGCGCTAATCAAGTCGCGTTCGAGCCGGTCGAGCTCGCCGCGCAAGCGTTCCTGTTCATCTTTATACCTTGCAAGTTCGTTGTCGGCCGGAGCATTTGCAGTGCGTAGATCGCGGAGCTCGTTTTCCAGCTCTGACATGCGGCGTTTGTAGCGTGTTTCGATTTCCGAAACGACCTCCGCGCGCAGGGATGCGGCGGCACTTTCAGCCAGACGATCCAGCTCAACTGTGGCACTTTGCGCTATTCCGTTGCTGCGCTTCCAGAACCAGCCCGAGAGGGTCAGAAGGGCAACGAGGTTAACGACTAGGTTCAAGCGGTAATCTGAAAAAATGAATGTTCCCACCACCACAAAAACGGCAAGTGCGGCAACAATCAGAATCACAGACAAGGGGCGAATGCGCAACTCTTCCATGACGACGTCCTCTGTTCTCCCTCTCAGCGAGGGAGTTCCATTTCACCGGTTGTTGTATCGTCCCAGTTTTTTAGCCTCGCGACGGTGCATTCTGGCACCACGTCAACTGACTGACGTTGCTCTTGCTGCAAAAATTGGCCGCGTCAGGAAGGTGATGCAATTGGTCTTGCCAACCACTCTTAGAAAACGTGATAAGGTTACAGACGAGAACCTAAGTCCTCTTGCTCATGGGAGCTTTGTGGAAGAGCGTTTGAAGTCTTGGCTCAAGGCACTCGCAGTGGCTGTGCAACAGAAATTTGATCTGTCACAAGCCACAATTCCACCGTTTGAGAAATTTGCGTTGTGGTTTGGTATCGGTGCATCTGCAGTTTTCGTTTCTGCCGTGGTGAATGTTGCAATTACAAAATATTTTTTCTTTCCAACAATTCAGAAGCAAATCAGCAAATCTGGTAAGGATCTTGCCCAGGGCTCAGACCCTGGTAATTCGTCGGCTCAATTGGATCCGGGTGGTTCTAAGCCGGCGCTTGTCATGGTCATTGATAGACCAAAGGCGGAACAGTTCAACCAGATTCTCAAACGAAATTTGTTCAACTCTGAACAGAAGGAAGAGGTTGTTAAAGATTCTTCCGTTCAGTCGATTTGCACGCCAATCAAATCGGATCTTCCCCTCAAATTCACTGGGGTCATTTTTGGCGGTACCAAAGAAACGAGTTTGGTTTTATTGGAGTCGAGTTCAACCAAGCAGGCGGATACTTTTATTGTTAATGATATCGTTCCGGGAGAGGCCAAAATCGTTGATATTCAGCGGGATAAAGTGTTTTTTTTCCGCGGCAGCGCGGGGTGTCCAGAGTATCTCGATCTTCAGCAGCCTGAGGCTATCAAAAAAAGAGTTCCGAATCTGGCAAGATCGCACTCGAGTGGTTCAAGTAGCAACTCAAATAAAGCATACGAATTTTCTGAGGCGGGATTCGCGCGCTCGCGAGATGGTAGCATTACCGCCGACAGGCGCTGGGTAGATAAGGCACTCACCGGCGATTTTGCAAAAACTCTGCAAGACGCAAAAGCGAGCCCAAATCTTGTCAACGGTGAAGTCAAAGGCTTTGTGCTGACGCGTATTCGGCCCGACAGCGTCTACGAAAAGATGGGATTTCAGGATGGAGATGTTGTCGAGCAGATCAATGGTATTGACCTCAACGATGCGGCACGCGCAATTCAAACACTCAATTCATTGAAAAATGAAAATGCAATTGAACTGAATGTAAAACGCAATGGTGTAACCGTTCCATTGAAGATTCAGGTGAAATGACATGAATGGCCGCTGGTATGAACCCAAACCGAAGAGAAACCTGCGCTCATCATTTAAGAGCTTTTTTTCTAGGTTTGCATCTGTGCTCCCAGAGCGTTTGCGCCCGCGAGAGCAGGGCGGTTCAATGCGACGAGCGTCACAATCCGCTGCCTTTGTGAAATTTAGAGAAAGCTTATTCACTCTGATGCTCGCATTTGGGCATTGGTTTCAGCTCTCGGTTCTGCCTGTCTTGCGTCGCTTCGATTGGAAGTTGATTCAAGGGGTCCTTGCTGTCCTTGTGTTGAGTTTCTTTCTCGCAAACTCCATCAGTACTTTTGCTGCCAATGGGATTTTGTCGTTGTCCCGAACTGCTGGCAAAGGCGAGGGCAAAAAATCGGTTAAGGCTGTTTCCGAAGGTGAATCTGAAGATTCGGTCATCCTTGGCGGTATTGCTCTTGGAAGTCCGCAGATTGCAAATACTGTTTCTATCAGGAAAGACATTCTGACCCGCAATCTCTTCAACGCAGATGGGAAGCTTGCACCTGAGGCGAACAAAGACGAAGTCAAAGCGGCTCGAAAAGATCTGAGCCTTGATTTCGAAAAAGTTCCCTGTGTGACAGGCGAACTTCCTGTCGCAATCAATGGAACGATTTTTACCGGCGATCCCAAAAAGAGCTTCGTAATTCTCAAAGATGCAAAAATTGCCGACGCCGACATCTATAAGCCGGGTGACGCGATTATCGATCACGAGGATTTCGAAATTTACAAAGTCGAACGTGGTAGTTTGGAAATTCGCAAAGTTGACACAAAGATCTGTATCGCGATCAGTGGCTACGGTAAAAAAAGCGGCACGAGCGTGGGAGCCGAGGGAGCGTCTGCGGGTGGGAAGCCCGCGGGCGAATCAAAGGATTTCGAGTTTGACGCTGCATTTATTTCCCAAGAGATTGGCCCGGGATACGCGACCATATTGAATTGTGCGAAGTTAATTCCGGAAATTGATCCTTCTGGAAAAATGCAGGGATTCAAAATGATTTCAATTGCAACAAGTTGTCTTTTCGACCGTATTCAACTGCAGAACGGTGACATTCTGACTGAAGTGAATGGCGTCAGCATGAAAGATCCCGGGCAAGGTTTCAAATTGTATCAATCCTTACAAGAAGAACGCACAACGACAATTAACTTAATCAGAAATAGCGAACCAATTACTCGAATTGTACGGGTGAAGTGAACATGAAAAAGTGCAACCGTTCTTTTGTTAGTCAAAGGCAAGCAGCACCAATAGCCATCGCTCTCCTGTTGGCAGTCAGTGGTTCACAGGTGCTCCCATTTGCTTTGTCGCACGCACAAGCGCAGGATGCGCCACCGCCACCACCACCGCCACCGCCACCGCCACCACCTGCGGATGATGTGTCTGCTCCGGTGGATGATGCGCCCGTCTCGGATGGTGAATTCGATGGTGGTTCTTCGCCGGCAGGCAAAAGCAAAGCACCGTCTGCACCAAAAGCATCTATTCCAGCAAAGAAGGTTCCGCGCGGCCAGGAACTTGTCAGCATTGACTTCCCAGAGCCAACACCAATCAAAGACATCATTAAAGCTGTGAGTCAGTGGACAGGCAAGAATTTTATTCTTGGCCAGGGTGTTTCGTCCGGTGCGAAAGTTGCAATCATTTCGCCGCAGCAAGTAACCAAAGAAGAGGCTTATCAGGCATTCTTGAGTGCCTTGAATGTTGCCGGATATACCACGGTTGATACAGGTAAAGCCATAAAGATCGTTCCAACCCGGCAAGCAACTGCATCGAACATCAAAACGTTTTATGGCGCGAGCTGGGCGCCAATGACCGACGAAATTATCACGCAAATTATTCCTCTCAGTTACATCGATGCGCAAACTGTATCGAATCAATTGAGAACTATTCTGCGCGAGTCGAATCCGGTTCCCTTCCAGACAACAAACTCGCTCATTGTTTCTGATACAGGTCACAAAATTCGTCGCTTGCTTGAAATTATCCGCTTGCTCGATGTGAAGGGAAATCAGCCACAAGTTGCGATACTTCCAATCAAGAACACAGATGCCAACGACATTGGCAAAAAGATCCAAGATGTTTTTGGTGCTCGTGGTGGCGGTGGTGCGCTTTATCTGCAAAAGGTGATTGTTGATGAGCGAACCAACAGTCTTATTTTGATTGGCCCACCGCGTGGCTTAGACGATGTGGCTCGTTTGGTTGCGCGTCTTGATAAACCATTGGATGACGGTGGCACACAGGCGCAAATTCACGTTCGACCGCTTGATTATGCCGATGCAGAAAAACTTGCGGGTACATTGCAATCGCTGGCGCAAGGTTCAGCATCGTTGCGTGGACGCCGTTCATCATCGTCCTCCTCACCCAACGGAGCGGGGGGGCAACCGGGTGGTGGTGCAACAGCGGATATTGGCGGTGTAAAAATCACCTCCGATAAAGCCACGAACGCCCTAATTATCCAAGGATCAAAAGCGGCATTTAACGAGGTTGATTCAATCATTCGTCAACTCGATAAAAGACGCGATCAGGTCTACGTCGAGACGGACATTATTGATGTCAACCTTGGCAACCAGATGTCGCTGTCGACTTCGTTCCTCGCTGGCGCTACTGCTGCAAACGGAAAAATCAACGCGCCTCTGGGGTGGAAGCCAGGTGGTATGGCACCCTTTGCAATTACGAATCCGAATGCAAGCACAAGCGAGCAAACGGATCTATTGAGCAAAGCAATTCCTTCGCAAGCACTTCTTGGTGTTTTGAGCAGCAAAAAAGTCAAGATCGGTGGAATCGAGCTGTCTCCGGGTGCGTTTATTTTTGCACTGAAACAAGATAGCAATTCGAATGTTCTGCAGACACCGAGCTTGTTGGTTGCAGACAACGAAGAATCAAATTTTGAAGCAACCGAGCGAGAAAATATTCTTATCAACCAAGAAGACCCCACCACCAAAGTGCGCACTCAAAAAATCGAAACTCTGGATGCAACATTGGGTGTGAAGATAAAGCCGCAGATCTCGAAGGCCGATTTTGTCAGCATGGACGTGCAAATAAAGGCCGAGAGCTTTGGTCGGCGCAACTCAGAAAACCGGCCTGAGCAAACGAACAAGCGTTCGTTCAATACGAAGGTCACTGTGCAAAATGAACAAACAATTGTGGTCAGTGGTTTGCAGCGCGACCTTGAAATTGATGGTAAAGATAAAGTTCCGTTGCTTGGCGATATTCCAATCATCGGCTGGTTGTTCCGCAATTCATCGACAACCAAAGCGAAGACGACTCTGATGATCTTCTTGACTCCGCATGTGGTTCGTTCGTCGGAAGACTTGGGTCGTATTTATGATAAAAAGGTTCAAGCTCGTGATGAGTTCTTGAAGGCTTTTTATGGAAGCGATTTCAAGAAACGTGATGTCTTCAGACGGCTTCGGACACTGGATGAAGGTAAAGTGCCGGGCAAAACAAAGACCGCAGCAGCACCAGACTCCGCTGCTGCAGGTGCTCCGGCTGCAGACTCAAAAGCGCAAGCTCCGGCTGCTCCGGCTGTTGATACAGGTAAAGAGGGCGCCCTGCCGAGCAATGATTCAAACCCAATCATCGTTCCGGGAGCTTCGGGCGGCATCGGTGGAGGAGGAGATGTTGGAGGATCAGCACCGCCACCACCTCCGCCCGGACCATCGGGAGAGTGAGGTGCATTCATGGAGAAAGCATACGTGACAAACGATCCGGTTTTCTCAGTTTTGGATAAATCGCAACGGTTGAGTTCGCCTGGTGAGGTTGGACCTGGTCAGCAGACGCAGGCTCAGCCACAACGGTTCGGGCGAAAAACACTGGGTGAAATTCTCGTTGAGCGTAAAAAAATTACTGAAGAGCAGCTCCGCGAAGCGCTGCGCATTCAGGTGCAGCGTGGTGGGCAGCAAAAGGTTGGGCAAATTCTTCTTGAGTCTGAGCTTGTCGATCAAACCGACATCCTGCAGGGTCTTGCTCAGCAGCTTGAACTTCCCTATCTGGACCTCCTCCCCATCAACGACATCGATGCCGAGCTCGTTCGCGATTTGAGTATTGGATTTTGTTCACAGAATCTTGTCATGCCAATTTCTCGCGATTCGACCGGCGTCACTGTTGCCGTGAATGACCCACTGAATATTTCCGCGGTCGACGATCTTCGCTTGATTCTCGGCAGCACAATCTTTCGGGTTGTTTGTCCGAAGAGCACAATTGAATCTGCAATCAACAACGTTTTCGAGCGACAAGACATGTCGCGCGAAACGAATCAGGGTCTTGCGACCGAAGAGGGCGATGACCTCGCGGGCCTCGAGGAAGCAACCGACCTTTTGCATGATACCGAAGACGCTCCGGTGCGGCGTGAGGTCAGTACAATCATCCGCCGCGCGATCAGTGAGAAAGCATCTGATATCCATATCGAACCCTTTGAAGATCGCGTTTCTGTGCGTTTGCGTGTCGACGGAAGTTTGCGCGAGGTGCGAACCATTCCGAAAAAGTATCAGGCGAACGTTACAACCCGTATTAAGATTCTCGGCAAGCTCAACATTGCAGAGAGTCGTATTCCCCAGGATGGTCGTATTTCGTTGCGGGTGGGTGGACGCGACTGCGACGTTCGTGTGAGCTCTTTGCCAACCAAATTTGGTGAACGCATTGTGATGCGTATTCTCGATAAAAGCTCTGGTGTGCGTGAGCTTTCAGCGAGCTTGCCCGAGAAAGTGATGCGCCCTTTTGAGGCGCTTATTCACTCCAAGCATGGCATTGTGCTTGTGACAGGACCAACCGGTTCAGGTAAAACCTCAACCCTGGCTTCGTCTTTGATGCACATCAACAAGCCCGATGTGAATATCATTACCGTTGAAGACCCAGTGGAAGTTGCGCTTCCTGGAGTGGGACAGGTTGAAGTGAACGAAAAAGCCGGGCTCACCTTTGCAGCTGGCTTGCGTTCTATTCTGCGTCAGGACCCGGACGTGGTTCTTATCGGGGAAATTCGTGACTCTGAGACTGCCCAGATTGCCGTTCAAGCGGCAATGACGGGCCACTTGGTGCTGAGCACACTGCACACCAACGACACCGCGTCGAGCGTGACTCGTCTTGCAGACTTGGGTGTTGAGCCCTTCCAGATCACAACAACAGTGCTTGGTGTATTGGCTGTTCGGTTGATGAAACGCGTTTGTGTGACGTGTCGGGAATTAACGACACACACACCCGAAGAATTGGCTTTATTGAATTTGACACCTGAAAGGGTGGCCGGAAAAAAACTCTACAAAGCGCGTCCGAATGGCTGCTCTTCTTGCAAAAATCTTGGTTACTCTGGCCGTGCGGGTATTTATGAGTTGTTGGTTTTTGATGAAGCCATTCGTCAGCAAATTGTGAAGAGTGTCGATGGCGCTGCGTTGCGCAAAATCGCAATGACACGCGGCATGACCACTCTGCGTGATTCAGCTGCCGAACGGTTTATGAATGGTGAAACGACGTTGGAAGAAGCCCTGCAAAAAACTCAGGTGGATGATTAATAGGCTTGGAAGTTTGGGCTCTGTGCATGTTTTTCTGAGGATGCTAGAATGCCAGTTTTTCTGTATACAGGCCAAAATGCAGCCACCGGAAAAAAAGTTAAAGCTACGGTGGAAGCTGATTCGCTGAAAGACGCCAAGCTTAAGCTGCGTCGGCAGAATATACTGGTCATTGATATTAAAACTCAGGCCTCTGGCTCGACCTCGACTTCCGGAAATCAGGGTTTTCTTGAACGACTCACTGAAAAGAAGGTGACTCCCGAGGACCTTGCGCTTGCAACAAAACAGTTTGCAATTCTAACGAAGGCTGCCGTCGACGTTTCGGAAGCACTGCGTTCAATTTCTGAACAGGTTGAGAATCCGAAACTGCGGGTTGTTTACTCAAAACTGCGGGAGTCGGTTTCAGAGGGGCGCTCGCTTTCTGATGCACATAAAGAATTTCCCGATATTTTCCCGGGCGTTTATGTCAACATGATAGCCGCTGCCGAGAAGGCTGGTGCATTGCCGATCGTGTTGCGTCGGTTGGCCGAATTCACCGCATGGCAGATTGGCATCAAGCGCAAGGTTGTTGGTGCGCTGATCACGCCCGCAATCATGGTTGTTGTTGCAATTGGTGTGACATTGTTTTTGTTCGTGAACGTGCTGCCTAAAATCACTAAAGCCTTTTCGTCGCTGAAGGTCACGCTGCCGTGGTATTCGGTGATGTTGAACAATATATCTGCATGGCTGCAAGACCGCTGGTGGATGGTCGTGCTTGCGATGATCGCAGCTGTGGTTGGTTTTCTGCGCTGGAAAGCCACTCCAAAAGGACGTCGGCAGTTCGATATCTTCACTTACAATATGCCAATCTTTGGGCCGCTCGTTCAGCGTGTCGCGGTGTCTCGCTTTTCAAAAACACTGTCCACTGTTCTCTCGTCTGGTGTTCGTATCGTTGAAGGCCTGCAGCTCACGCGCAACGTGGTTGACAACGCAGTTCTTGAAGATGCCATCGATGAGTCAATCAAACGCGTACAAGATGGCGAGAAATTGGCCGCCGCAATCGAAAAAACGAATCGCTTTCCAGTGATGGTCGTGCATATGTTGCGAACTGGCGAAAAGACCGGAAAGCTTGAAGATATGCTTGTCAACATTGCGGAAGCTTATGATGATGAAGTTGACTACAAGATTGAAGCGACGACAAAACTCATCAACCCATTGATGACCATCATGATTGCAGGCATTGTGATGTTGATGGTGATGTCGGTTCTTGGACCTATGATGCAAGCAATGAATAGTTTGAAGTGAGACATTTACTGGAGAGAGGTTTTTCATGATCAATGCACTGCGTTCTCGTTTGGCTCGCGTTCGTTACTCAACCCCTCAGGGTGTGTCTGCAGAAGCAGGCTTTACACTTCTCGAAATCATCATCGTCTTGGGTATTCTCGGGACATTGATGGCTGTTTTGATCGGCGGAATTGGCTCTGGTGGCACGAAAGCAAAAAGAAAAGAAACAGCCGTGAAAGCAGCCAACATCCAGGCAAAGCTTTTGCAGTATCAGTCCGACGTCGGCCGTTTTCCTTCCACCGCTGAAGGATTGCAAGCCCTGATGACCAACCCGGGTGGCAGCGCCAAATGGGGTGGCCCTTATTTCACGGCGGAAGATGACATCAAGGATGCCTGGAACAATCCTTTTGAATATGAATTGACCGCTAAAGGTAACAAGCTTGTTTCCGCAGGTCCCGATAGCCAAGCAGGAACTGAAGATGATTTCTCTTTCCTCAATGGACGCGAAACGGAAGCTGCTGAGCCAGCTGCCGGTGGAGCTGCCGCAGGCGGACAAGCGAATCCTTAAGGCTCTGAATTTGAACTGACGACCCGTCTGAGGAGATGTGTGCTGTGCGCAAGAGACCACCTGGTTTCAGACCCACTCACTCGAAGCCCCAGGCGGGTTTTACGCTTCTTGAGCTGATTCTAGTTTTGGGAATTTTTGGCTCAGTTGCTGCGGTCATCCTCCCCAACGTTGGTCTCACAATCGGCTCACGCATGTCGATGGCTCTGCGCGAACTCTCTGGTACCTTGCGTGCCACCTACGACAACTCTGTACTCACCGGGCGAATCAATCGTGTCGTCTTAAATCTGAAGTCAGGTGAATACTGGATAGAAGCAGCACCTCCTGGATTCTCTGGCCGACCTTCCACACAAAGTATCGATAAGTCGGCCTCTGAGCAGCGGATGGATGACCTTCGTGCGCGGCTTGCTGAGGACCTCGATAGGGCTGCTTCTGAAACCCGCAAAGCGGGTGGTGGGAATTCAGAGCGAACCTACGCAGTGCGCTCGATTTTGGTCGCCAACCGAACGTCTTTGAAAGAATTAAAGTGGGCGGAAGTTGAAGATGCGATTCTGACACGACGTCGGCTTCCAAGTGGTTTATTATTTTGGAGTGTCGCAACTGAGGGAATGACGCGGCCGGTGACACACAGCGAATTGCGTGAAGGGGACACTGCATTTATTTATTTTTTCCCCTGGGGAGAGGCGATCCGTGCGCAAATTCAACTTGCTTCGCAAGCACCAGAGGGAGGGGGGCTGGATGACAAAGCTCCAAAAAACACGCTCTCGCTGGATGCTCTTTCGGGGCAAAGTTCAATTCTTGATGGACTTCAGGAAGCAGACTTTGTCCGGGAGCGGTAAGCTGCGTTCTTCGCCTGGTTTTACATTGCTCGAATCGCTGCTAGCGATCGGAATCCTCGTGACAGTTTTTTCGCAAATTGTTGGTGTGCAGGCGAGTTCGCTCTCTGTGGCGCGCAACACCAAGTACAACATTCAGGCGACGTGGGGCCTGCGCGCTCTCAGTTCGCAGATTGAATACATTTCAGATGTTCGTGGAGTTAAAGGACTTCCGCCCGAGTCTTCCGGACCACCACCGTTGAAATTGAATGGTGACGATGATGATGGCATCCGATTCGAATATCGTAACAAGCAATCGCTTATCAAAGCATCAAAGTTTCTTCTTGCAACAATGCGTATTGGTCAGGGTGCAGCTGGTGCCGGAGAAGAGGGTGGTGGAGACGACAAACTCAAGCAGTTCGGTGAGCTCTTAGACGCACAGCTGCCTGATGATATTTATCGCAGTATCAACTTGGCTGCCTTTTGGAGCGACGGGCAGTCGCAGCGCTCGATAGATCTGGGATTATTTTTAATCGATCGCAAATCGGTTCAGATCGGAATTCCGGGGTTGGGTAAATGACTTCTTACGCAAAAAATAAAATGAAAAAAAATCCTGCAGAGGCCGGCTTTACTCTCATTGAGATCATTATCGCCATCGGTATTCTTGCATCGCTCTCGCTTTACGCGGTGCGCGCGCTGACCAACCAAATTGAAACCCGCAATAAGCTACAACTTTCAAATGAGGTCACTCATGCCGCGCATGCCGCGATGATGCGGCTCGCCGAAGATCTGCGGCATGCCTACATTCTAACCGGAAATGAAGAGCAAGCGGCAAAGTCAAATAGCGACGTCATAGGGCGTCCGATGTTTGTTTTGAACAACACGCCACGCTTGATGTTGATGACACAAGCGCATCAGTCGTTGATTGCCAATCGAGCGGAATCGAATCTGGCCTATGCACAGTATATTGTTTGTCCGGACCTCTCCGCACCCTCGGGTGTTTGCCGGCAGGCAAGCGATTCTGCAACCCCTACCAAGCAGCTCGTGCGCATCGTTGATCCGAGCCTCAAAAAAGTAGCTGATGATGCTGTCTTGGATGGTGTGTCGCAGGTGTTAGTGAACGACCTCAAAGAGCTCAAATTGCTCGCTTGGAATGGTCAAGACTTTCTTCCTGAATGGAACACGGAACGCAGTGATTTTGGCAAAAAGTTGCCAAAAATGGTGAAGATTGAGTTGTCTGTTTTTATGACAGACGATGCTCTCACCAAGCAAGCTCGTGCAGAAAATTTGGCCGATGTCCCTGATCGTCGATCGTTGAATCTCAGTACAATCGTTTATTTGATGTACAGTGCGGGGCAAGCCGATCTCAAAGAGCCCAAAGCAGATCTCAGTTGGGTGCCGTAATGAAATTTACGCTTTTACAGACAGTAAAAAAGTTCACTTTGAGCAGAGCAAAGTTTCCCGAGCAGAGCTCGGATGTGCAGGGCAATGCGCAAAAGAGTTCGCCAGCAAGGAATCGCAAACAGCGCGGGATGGCGCTGATATTTGTGTTGTCGTTGGTGGGCGTTATCATTGCTGTTATGGGCGAAGTGTTTTTTCAAGCCCAAATCACAGTCAAGAGTTCTATTGGTGAACAAGATCGCATGCGCGCCGAGGCAGCTGCCCTCACTGGTGCTCAGTTTGCGCTTTTTTTGATTTCTCTTGAATCGCAAGTCAATGACGTAGGCGACAACAAAAATCTTCCCACCGCAGTTGCTGCTCAATTGCAGGGGATACCCGCAATGATCAAAAGTCAGCTTGGCGGGAAGAACTTGAGCGAACTCCTCAATGGTTTTCCAATTGGTTCGCAGGGACTTGAGGAGATCAAAGACCTGTCCAAAATCAACATCAGCGCTTCGATGGACGAAGGACTGGTGAGTGCTTTGCAAAATATCCAAGGCTATTTTGTTTTGGATGTTTCAAATGAAAGTGCGAAATTGAACTTGAATCTTTTTACTTTTCAACCAGCATCTGATGTTGCATTCGAATCGCTCATACGCATTTTTTCCATGCCGCGCGAATCTAAATGGCTTGAGGAGAAGGGATTCCCGCCCAAAAGGCTTGCCGCCAACATCAAAGATTACATTGATCGCGATAAAATTGATTCCGGAGATGCCGGAGATGAAATGTCTCAGTATGGCGATGGCCCCGGTAAGGTTCCTGGGCGACCTAAAAATGCGGCTCTCGAATCACTCGAAGAATTGCGCAAAATACCGGGCTTTAATGACGATGAAATCTTCAATGTGTTTTCGCCTTATTTTACAATTTGGCCGCTTGCTCCTAAAGACAGCAAGCTGCTTGATATCAATATTGCAAAAGTGGAGCTGTTGTCTGCGCTGGTGACACCGCCGGGCCGCGATGTTGAAGATACGATTGTCGACCGAATTGAAGATAAGCGAGCGGAAAGCGCCTTTGTTAGCAAACCGCAAGAGCTCGACGATTTGATACCGTCGCAAGATCGCATGACTCGTGAAATTCGTTCGCGCATTTTTAATTGGAAGTCGCGTTTATACAGAGTCAATGTGCGCGGAGTGTCTGGAAAAGTTGAGCGCACATATCAATTGATTCTTGAAAAAAATGCAAACGCATCGGAGAACACGCTGAACGATCGTAAGCCCGACGGAACTGCTGCAACTGCGGGAGCTCCGCCAACTGCGGGAACTCCGCCGCCCGCAGGAGATGGGCAGGCACCAACGCCCGGCTCTAAAATTCCTGATTCGCAAAAAGCTCCCCTGAGAGTGGTTTATCAACGTTTTCTTTGAGATTTGATGCATGTTTTACCGTTTGCTTTTAGCGATACTTGTTTTTCTTGGGATCACCAGCCTCGTTCATTACTATATCTTTCAGCGCCTGATTGAGCCTCTTGTTGGTGAAGAAAACCGAACCACGAGCCTTGCTATTGTCGGTAGTCTTTGGCTGATGACCATTGTTGGATTTCCAATCGCGCGTGCTGTTCCTCGCAAACTGAGAAGTTTGCTCGAAGTGATTATGTTCACCTGGATGGGGTTTGCATATCTGTTAATGCTTGTCTGCGTTGCAACTCTGCCATTCAGTGCGCTTTTGAATTTTTTTGGTCGTTCAGAATTTGTTCTAGCTATTTTTGTCTTGGGCGTGTCATCGGTCTTGGCTTGGCGTGCTGTGGGTAAAGTTTTGCGGCCAGAAAAAATCCGCTATCAGGTGATTCCGGTCAACAAGACTCTTCCTCCCAATCTGGAAAAACTAAACTGTGTCGTGATCTCTGACGTTCACGTCGCAGGTTTGGTGGGAGGAGAACGAATGGTCAGGCTTCGTCAGACGGTTAATTCGCTCAAGCCAGACCTCATTTTCGTCACCGGTGACTTGGTTGATGGGAGTGTTCGGCAGTTGCGGCAAGCGGTGTTGCCTTTGGCTGAGATGCAGGCAACGCACGGAGTTTATTACGTGACCGGCAATCACGAATTCTACAGCAACCCAAAACAGTGGCGTGAGTTTTGTGCAAATGAGCTGGGCTGGAAAGTGTTGTCGAACGACAATTTTCAATTAAAAATTGCCGATCAACAGATCAATATCATCGGTATCGAGGATCGCTCTTGGTTGCGCCAGCCAAACGGATTGATTCGCAAAGACACACGTTTGGATGAAGCTGTGCAATCTATTTCGCCTGATTCACGCTCTCAGGCACTTAATATTTTGTTGGCACACCAGCCCAAAGACGCCGCCTCTGTCGAGCGTCATCAATGGATTGACGTGCAGGTCTCGGGCCACACGCACGGTGGGCAGTTTTGGCCACTCCACTATTTTGTTTATCGCGATCAAACCTACAATACGGGACTTTACACAATCAAAAACACCCGCACCCGGCTTTATGTCAGTGAAGGGACAGGCTTTTGGGGTCCACCCATGCGCTTGGGAACGAACTGCGAAATTTGTATTTTGCGGTTCGTAAGTGGAAGTGAGTCAGGTTCACAATCGAACTAAACAAATCAATGTGGCTTCTGCGCTGAGTAAAGATACACAATACTACCGCCGAGCGTTTTATACTGTCCCTTAATAAAGCCAACTTCAAAAAGTTCAGCGACAAATTGCGCTCCCGCCGGAAACGATTCAACCGTTTCAGTGTAGTACTTGTAGGCGGGCATGAATCCGGAAATTCGTCCACCAATAAATGGCAACAGTTTCGAATAATACTTATAAGCTGCGCCAATAGGCTTGAGCTCTGGCTTGCCACTTTCAAGAACAAGCAGTGAGCCACCAGGTTTCAAAACACGCAGCATTTCGCGTAAGCCGTCTTGAAATGGATTCACATTGCGAATGCCCCAAGAAATTGTCACCACATCGAAAGAGTTGTCAGGAAACGGTAAGTTGCGCGCATCCCCGGAACGAATGTCGATTGAGCCTTGATGCAGTGCTGCTTTTTTCGCAAATTTATCTCGGGCCACTTGCAGCATCCCTTCGGAGGGATCAACTCCAACCAAATGGCAATCTCCGCGATGTTTCAGAAGACCAAGAATGACATCACCCGTTCCGGTTGCGACGTCGAGAAGACTTCCTCGGGCGGGTAGCAACTTAGCAGCCAACTTGCACAAAGACGTGCGCCACAAGCGATGGAGACCAAAGGTCATGGCGTCGTTTGCCAAGTCATACGCCGGAGCGATGATGTTGAAACCGGCGACTACATTATAGTTCTTCTGCACAACAGCCTCCCCAAAAACGATGTTCTTTACGCCCCAAAAGCCTACAAGCTTCCAAGAAAGCTGCAAGGTTTCTGCAGGTTGCTTGATACGCAGCAGCTCTCTTGACTTCCTCAGATCGAGGGGGTAGGGAAGCGGTTACCTCGTGCGCTCGTAGCTCAGCTGGTTAGAGTATCGCCTTGACATGGCGGGGGTCCCCTGTTCGAATCAGGGCGGGCGCACCATCGTTTTCCATTGAACCCATTCTAACAATTTTAGGTGCTTACGATTTTTTCTCGAGAGTTTCTCGGAAACCGTATTTTGCTTTGCAAAACTTTATAATTCAACAGCATCGCCGAACTTATTTATAAATCTTCATTCATTTCGAAATTCCGCCGATAACGAGCCTAGTCGTCGGAGTGCAAAGAGATGAATGGTTTAAAATTAAGCCGAAATTTTCTATCTCTCAGCTTGGCAATTCTGCCTTGTGCTGTGCTTCTGGCATTGCCGGCCTGCTCAAATAGTACAAAAGATTTCGGCAACAAAATCATTTGCTCGACCGGGACCTGCAAGTCGGGGGCAAATGCGCTTGAAGCAAAGCCAAACGTCGTCGAACCCAAAGCACCTTCCGCCCCCACACCCACTCCCATACCCGCGCTCGACGATAAAACGGTGATGCTCAAACTTCGTGAAGAGTGCACAGGCTGCCATGGACTGGGCCGTGACAAACGCAGTTTCTGGCCAATGCCAAGTGAATTTGACACGCTGAGCGAAGCTGAGTTGAAAGCGGCAGGAAAAACTCCAAGCTCCGATCCAACGTTTTTGGATACATTTGAAAAAATAATCGCATCTCCAACAGCCATGGAGAAACTCAAAGCTAAAATCGAGGCTGATCAGTTTTCGGTTGAAGTCTTCCAGACGATTGAAAACAGAATCCTCGATAAAACTGTCGGTAAACCTTTGCCGATGCGCCCAGGAATGAGTGCTGCCGAACGTAAATCGTTCTCTGATTTAATGTCATCAATTGCAGCGCTAGCGACACCAATAGCAAGCAATGCACAAACAGCGAACTTAATCTCGCAGATCAACAAGGCAAATGCCTGGTGTGTGGGCTGCCACTCACCCGGTGGCAGCGGCGCGTTTGTGTGGGCGAAGGCGAATGGCACACTCGAGGACTGGCGAGCATTTGCGTTATCGGCAAAGGAAGCTGTGGATTCGGGCGAAATGCCACCAGCGAAACTCACGGGTGCAAAGCGTGACTCATGGGCTGGTGTGCTTGCTTGGTTCCAAAAGAATTTCCCAATGGTTGTTGCGGATGCGCGCGGCAAGTATCACGGCACCGGTTTGAGTCTCGGGACAATCGTTAATTACGATTACAAGTGCTCAAATTTAGTCAGTGGCCGTGAATTTTTAAATCGATTGACCCAAGATGCACTTGGTCGGGCGCCGACTCTTGATGAGCTCAATCTGTTTAAAGACATCGACAAGCGGGTCA
>Ga0214923_10004006_pt1 | contig 18144 bp, 18 predicted proteins | sample LL1510_MetaG_FD_177993 | JGI IMG/M metagenome (GOLD analysis project Ga0214923, IMG submission 177993) | Freshwater microbial communities from Lake Lanier, Atlanta, Georgia, United States - LL-1510 | ecosystem: Environmental > Aquatic > Freshwater > Lake | place: USA: Georgia | collected... | reverse complement strand
GCAATCAATGGTGGCGACGCTGCCGAGGCGGCAAAGCTGTCTATCCATTCAAAATTGTTAGTGTTGGTAATATCAGCGTGGGGGGCACCGGCAAATCAGTGGTAGTGCCCTGGTTGGTGCGTCTACTGGGTGAAGAGCGCTGTGCGGTGGTACTGCGGGGGTATGGCGGCAGCAACGAGCGCACTGGTAAGTCAATACTCGTTTCCGATGGGCAGTACCTGCTGAGTACGCCAGCGATTGCAGGCGATGAAGCAGTAATGCACGTGCTGAACCTACGCTGTCCCGTAGTGGTGGGCGCTAATCGTGCGCGCTCATGCGACTTACTCGTAAGTGCGGGATTTACGGGCGTTTGGTGGGTTGTGCTCGATGATGCGTACCAGCACCATAGCGTCAAAAAAGATAAAGAAATTCTTCTGCTTGATGGCCGTAAGCCGTTTGATAACGGCTACTGCTTGCCCGCAGGTCATTTGCGGGAGCGAGATTTGTCGCGAGCGCATGTAATTATTGTAACGCATGCGGACCTGCTGTCTGGCGCTGGCCGCCGTTGTTTGCGCGTTCAGTTACAGCAACAAGCTCCTCAGGCCGCTGTTTTTTTCGGTGTTCATCAGCCCCGAGGTTTGTACCTAGCTAACCAGGCGTCGGTGGAACCAGGAATGCTCGCTGCCAAGCGCGTGGGCGTTTTTGCGGGGATTGGCAACCCGCACAATGTCCAGCAGTCCTTAGAAGGTTTGGGCTTAAAAGACGTGCTGTTGTATCCCCTGCCCAATCATCATGTTTACACCCCGGCAACCCTGACCGCTATCATGGGATGGGCACGGGCAAGCGGTATCGATGCGCTTGTAACTACTGAAAAGGACTGGGTTAAGGTAGCGCCCTGTTTGTCATTAATTCATAGCAACGGCATTCAGATTATTGTGTTGCGCGTTGCATTTGCATTGATGCCTGCTTCGGGTGCTGATGTTTCGATCGCGCAAGAGCTATTGCTCGCTACAATCATGGCGAACCGTGATGAATTCTAAGCATCGTGGTGAACGCGGACTTGGTGAGCATGATGATGCTCTGCGCTCTGGTGGACCTGCCGAAATAATAATGTTGTTGTATGCGTCTAAATTAAACCTAACAACTATGTCGCGTGTGAGGACAGAAAATGGCTCCATAGGAAAAAAATATTGGTAGCAACTCAAAAAGGTATAAAAATATACCTTGCGCACTTCAGATGACTCTATCGAGCCAACCGGCAAATTGATAGCACAGCCGTCTAGATAGGCCTTGAGGCGGTGTTCCCCAGAAAAACATTCGCCCAATCCCTCGTGTATAACTTCTCTAAAGCGTTCTCCAACTTCCAGTATGATTGCCTCTGGACCAGCTGAAGTTAAGGTTGGTGATTGGCCAAAAAAGGCAGAGACCATGTTTGCCAGATCAAGATCTGGCCGACGATATGAAAGTACCTCGCCTAGGCTTTTGGTTTGAGGTCCCCCTTCTTCCTCCTCCAAAGAGGCTGTTTTTAGCGAGGGAACACGCTTAGAATAGACTGGAGCGTGGGTAGCAGAGGCAGCGCTTGGGATCAGAGCAACTGTATCGACCTCATAGGAGCAAAACCAAGTTTTGCCTCCTGCAGCTTCGAGTTGACTGTTTAGACATCCGATTAACATGCCCAGGCTGCATAGCATTATTTTCATATGAGGCTTCTCTCAAGCGGAAATGATTTCGAGCTTTTCAGCGACGTGCCGATCAAATCCTTTTCCTTCTTCCACCTCGCTCAAGTCTGGATCGCTATCGTGTTCATCACCGCTGGCAGAAACGCTTGATGGATAACTATCGTCGCCATGCGCTGCGCGTGAAACAGTAATACCAAGTAGAACGTCCTTTGAAGGAAGGGGACAATCGTAGTCTTCTTGAGGAACTGGTGCGATGTCAACGGTAGCTACATCGTATGCCGCGATTACTTCCTTAAATGGAGCAAAAGTAAATATGTTGCTCCTGGCTTCATGTTGGTATTTAAGGCAATTCTTTTTGGAGTCCACAACATAAGCCAAACAACATAAATGCGCTGTGACTTCATATGGTGAGTCATTTATGATTTTCATATATACCGCGTGCACTAATGGGGTGCGCCCATTTTGCACTTTGATCATCCGACCGGGGAGTGTATAGAGCCAGCGGCAAAACGTATCGCTTGCGCTCAAAGCATTAAGAATGTGCGCGATATGAGCAGCATATTCCTTGCTTGCAACCGACTGATGTGCTGAGTTTAGGTATGTGAATTCGCTTTTAACATGAGACAATGCAGGATTGCTTCTGTCTACCTTGCCTTTAGACGGCTTATGCCACCATGAAACGAGCACCTCTGCATGTGACGGCTGAGGGAGGGAAAACAGCAAAAGAAAAAGAACGGGAAAAAGTTTCATAGGAGCCTCTGTGCGACGGGATGGAAGCAGATGCAGTGTTGAGCGTGTATTATACTGTACAAATTAAATAAGGGAAGCGCATTCGCCACGATGTTTTGCATTTTGATGGGTGACGGGTATAGTGAGAATAATCTTAGCGGTGCTTGTCAAAAAGGAGAACCTATGCACGCGCTACTTATTCGTCACGTTTTTGCGGGCGGCTTTTCTTTTTTGCTTGGTTTATACCTTGTGCCCATCGTTATAAAAGCTGCGCTTAAAATCGGTTTTGTTGATGCGCCTGACGGCAAACTTAAGCATCAAAAGCAACCAGTTGCATACTTAGGCGGTGTTGGCGTTTTTATCCCGTTCATTACCACCCTGGGCCTTTGTTATCCATTTGATAACATGGCGCTTTGGCTTCTGCTTGGGACCACACTACTTTTATTTGTTGGGCTTATTGATGACTTAAAAGTGCTCAAGCCTCATCAAAAGTTCTTTGGACAGTGTATAGCTGCGCTCTGTTTTTTAAAAGGGGAGTTTTCACTCAAAACTCCTTTTTTTATGGCAACGATTGCAAATATGGCAGCATCCCTCTTTTGGATGCTTACCGTAATTAATGCCTTCAATCTGGTTGATGTGATGGACGGCTTGTGTGGCACACTAGCACTGTGTAGCGCTGGTATCTTTCTGGTGTGCGCCTTGGCGCAAGGAGCGTACGGTGCTAGCTTGCTACTTACCGCATTTATAGGAGCAACAGCAGGTTTTTTGGTCTACAATCGGCCGCATGCAAAGATTTATTTAGGTGATGCCGGATCAATGTTCATCGGGGGTTTTTTAGCCGCGATTCCGTTGTTTTTGTCCTGGGGGTCGCCCCTTTTCCCATCCCTTGCAACGAGTGGATTGTACCAAGAATATGCATTGCCGTTGTTGCAGATGTTCTTTATTCCTGCCCTTGTTTTGGCAATTCCACTTGTGGAGGTTCTCGGGCTTTTTGTTATCCGCACGCGACTAGGAATTCCGTTTTACAATGGCAGCCCTCACCACTTTGCCATTTACCTCCAGAAACGAGGTTGGTCAAAGTGGCGAGTGCTTAGTTTTGCTGCATTGTGCTCGGTGGCTACAGGGGTGCTCGCCATAGGGTTTGCACTGCAATATTATCCGTTCCTTGTGGTAATCAAGCTCTTGGCGCTTGGTGTTGCTGCGTGGGTTCTTACCGTCTTCGTCTTACAATAGGGGTGTCTTCTTCCTCGTCATCTAAAAACACACAACAGGTGATCAGGTGAAATACCGCCCCTGCACAACAAAGTACCTGGTTGCAAACGGTGCTTTCAGCCTCTGCGGTAGGTGTTTCTTCAACAGGAATATCGTAAGCATCTCCATTTTGTTGCTCGCTTTCTTCGTCTATCTTACCGAGCTGCTGCCATTCCCGCCTGACCGGACTAGGAGCGGTCCTTAGTCTGGTGTAGTATGCTGGGTCAGCTGCTAGCAGCGGGGTAGCTGCTAGCAGGAGATAGGCCAGGAAACACTGATAAACCATGAGCTGACCTACTCGTCACATGCCTCAACACAGCAGCAGGTGAGCAGGTGCAGGGGGTATAAAGCGTAACACTCCGGCCGACAATAGCAGCTGTTTTCTCTAGAGCTTCCAGCGCATAACAGGCGGCGAGCTGTTGTGCTGCAGCGAGGTGTCTGCCCCAAAAGCTCGCTGCCCCGGTCAAATGCAGCTTTTACTATAGCCAGTTCAAAGTGCAGGAAAAGAAGCTCTTTCAGGACTTGATCTAGATCTTCGATCAATCGAGAACCAGCTAGTTCTGGTTGGAAATTTTCACGGATTGCCTGCCAGCCTATTTCAACATGTAGTTCTGTAACGTTGGTGCCAAGAGTATAGGTTGATCGATATTTATGTACGCGCACCTTAGAGAATCGATGGTTTTGTGTAGCAAGGCAGGTGGACAAAAATGCTTGATTCAAACTTCGTTGCTCTTGTGGTACCCACACTAGTATTACATCTTCGGTTTGAGCGCATAATTTGTGGATATTTTTCCTGGTAGCCCAAAAACTCTCCAGGGGCGGGAGCTCTCTCTCTTTCTCCCCTCCGCAAGATTTGGATAAAGCTGGTTGACTGCTAAAAACAATTTTGTTCGAGCATGCGAGCGCCTTCAGCCTGTCTACAAGAATGTTGGCTAGATCAACTATGTCTTGAGGCGAGAGCTTCTCTTCGCTAGTTGGCGCTGTGGCCGATGGGTTCATCATTGCCTGTTGAGGAGGGGGGCATGGCATTGCCATCTCCTCGGGGCAGTCCTGGGGTACCTGGTGGTATTCAGTAGCAGCTTGCAGTCTTATGTTGCCGACTAGGCAAAGAATTAGGGCATAATGTAACATTATTCGATTACTCCTTTTTGGTTTGAATTCAGGGATCAGGCCTCGGAATGGTGACTACATTTTTTGCCAGCAAAGTCGCAAGCTTCACATGTTTCAACGCAGCAACAAGAAAGCAGGTGCAATGGCCAGAGGCAACAGAGGCCAAAACACACGCAAGGCTCCCGGTTTATGCAAGATATTAGAGCATGGCTGCCACCGCAACATAGACGACAGAGCGTTTCTGAGCATCGAGTCTGCTGGCGCAGCCTGTCAGCCTGGTCAAAAACACTCTTGACAGCGATGAGGAGAAGATAGTTGGATGCTTCACTACCATCTTCCTTGCTTTCGCTGTTATTGCGACAAGGTTCCCCTTGCATCTCCTTGACGAGGTTAGTGAGTTCGATCAAATTGATAGTGAGGTACAACTCGTATATATTTTCTCCTAATGCATCATCAGATCGATAGGATTGCCGGTAGGAGGTATAAAGGTTTGCCCGGGAGCTATGCATATAGGCGGTGAAAAACCTCTCTTCGGCACCACCCCTGATGGATTTTAATGTATCATAACATTCGTCGATGCTGTCTTTTAGGGTTTCAAAATTGGCTAGGGGACGGTAGGAGTAGGAAAAAGCCGAACTATGACCCCACGGACGAAGGGTTTGCTTCTCGGATAAGATCGGATTAGAACTAAAACACCATGCTCGCCAAAAACTCTTGCAGTCTCCTGTATAATAAAATACGCCTAAGTTTTTCAAGAGAGTGCTGGCTACTTGATAGGTGTTTTTTATATCTCCAAACGATGGTGCCGTTGGGCCTGTGGCAGTATACGCGGGAGGCACTGCCGATGCGGTATATTCTCTGTTACCCTCAGCTGCAGCTTGCAGCGCTGTGTTGCCAAGCAGGCAAAAAATTAGGAGATAACACAACATTTGGTCCTCGCTCCTTTTTTGTTTTTAAATGCAGTGACTCTCATCTCCCTCCCCCTGTGCAATACAGACAGGCTTCCAACAGCGCACTGCAGCACTTGTATCCCCCGCTTGCTTCACACGCCTTATTTCCCCAGATGCAAGCGCAAAAACATGGTGCGCAGCAAAAACTACGTTCAACATAAGAAAAGTCCCAGTGTCCGTTCGATCCCCAACAACAGGTTACACACTCATGGCAGGGGCCGATTTTGTTGAGAGATATCTGGGTAACTTGATTGAGAGCGGCTCTGAGTAGGCAGAGCATGTAATAGGTGCCCACCAACTTTGTAGGGCCAGCGCAAGCATCATCAAGCCCTTTAGCGATTTTTCTAATTGCCGCATGTTCTACCATGATGACAATTTCTTGTGCTTTGCAAATTCCCGCTTCGCTTGTCCAATAGACGTAGTTGGTTACTTTTATAAGATCAGCGCTTCTCCCCTCCACCGCTTCGTTGGCGGCGGTTATTTCTGCGTTTTCCATGACCGTCTCGAAGTCCCCACACAGCTTTTTTGCATGCGCTGTCATTGGACAAAGGTGCTTGCATAGGTCGTAGCACGTCACTTCCGCGTTCGTGCCCATGCGCTCTAAGTGCGAATCCGCATAGGTCCGTGCGTTAGGGGTGCAAAAAGCAATCCGACTCCTTTGGTGTTCTTCAGTGTTGGGCGAAATGAAGTCATTGATGAACTTGTCTGCCAGAGCAAGCCCCCTGTTTTTCTGTTGCTCCAATTTTGGCCTTGGTTCTGATGGTTGGTAGGGTGACAAGTTTGAATCGACTTCATACAGCTGCCAATAACCCGTCTGCTCTGCCGCGTGAGTGGCAGCGAATGACAGTATGCTACAGAGAAAGAGGTGTGAAAGCATGATGCCTTGCGGGGGGTTAGGTGTTGCACAGATGATGAAAACAAGCAAGTAGCGCATTAAAAACTTTGAGGGGCTTGTCTGTGTTGTAACCAAAGCGTTCGTAGGCGCTTGGTTCGATAGTGCGCACTGCTTTATAGTCTTCAGGGTGTGGGAAGAGCCAGGTTGGTTCCGGTGCGACATAATTGAGGGCCATGAGATCCGCAACATGAACTAATACGCACATGCGCAAGATTTTTTCAGTCAAGACTGGAAGTTGTACTTTTTCTGCATACTGGCGCAAGCGGCTTATATATTCTTCATTGCTCATGCCTCTGTTCACCATCATGCCAAAGTCGTAATGCATACCAACCATCACCGCAATGGTCTTTTGCTCCTCGAGCGATATTTTTAGCTGCGTAAAAATCGGTTGCAAACTAAAAGGGATGGCACGTGACAAAATATACTGGCGCTGCTGGCCATATGGATAGAACGCTTCAGCCACATATTCAAAGCCTGCCAGCACGTGTTCTTTGTGGTCGTGGCCATAGAGAATGCGTATCACTTTACCGCTGTTGTCAGTTACTGGCGTGTAGGTGAGCTTGCCATGGGTGCCGTTAAACAGTTCAATGCGCCCTGCCTTGCCAACATCGTGAAGCAGTGCTGCAAGCATTACTAATTGTTTATCTCGCTCAGAAAAAGGGAATTGGTCGACCCAGGGCGATTGTTCTTTGAAGAGTCGCGCCGCCGCATAGTGTGTCCACATCAAATGTTCATACAAATTGCCCGCATGCAGCGTAGTCGGATGCTCCAGCTTGTAGAGCTTGATGTCATCAAGAAGTGTTTTTAATGCAGGCACGATTTCTTGTTTCGGTTTAAAAAATGAACAACCAGCAACGAACAACAACACACCAAACAACGCACAATACCGCATGGCACTCCTTTTTTGTAGGGCGGCAGTCAAAAGTTGGAGGGTAGCTTTGCTGCTTCTTATTTTGCAAAGTTCTTGAGCATCCCAATCTCCTTTGCCCAGAGATGCATCTCTGGGTCGGAAGGAGTTTCTAATAATTTTGGGATATGAGCAAGCTGTTTATCCTGGATCATGCGCTCAAAGGTGGCAAGAGGTATAGTCCCTTCGCCCAGAGGGGCATGGCGGTCTTTTCGCGATCCACACGGGGTCATAGAGTCGTTCACATGAAACGCTTTTACGTGCGCTAGCCCCAAGGTAGCATCGATTTTTTGTATAGTTTTGTCCCACCCTTCCGGTGTGCTGATGTCATAGCCCGCGCAGAAAATATGGCATGTGTCTATGCAATAGCCGATGCGCCGCTTATGTGTGCAGCGTGAGCGAATGTGGGCGAGCTGTTCAAAGGTGTTGCCTACTGTTGACCCTTGCCCTGCCATAGTTTCAAGCACGACCATGACGCTGTTATCGGTTTGCTCAAGCGCCGTATCAAGATGCGTCGCGATTTGTTCTAGGCATACATCGACCGGCCCGTCTAAATGGGAACCGGGATGGAGCACGAGGTAGCTAATGCCTAACTGTGCGCACCGATTAATTTCGACAATCAGCTCAGCGAGGGACTTTTTAGCAACATAGGGCTTGGTTGAGCCCAGATTAATTAAGTACGGCGCATGTACCACAATTTCCTGAATGGGGGAGTTTTTCCTTGTCGCCTTGAACAGCGCGGCTTCGTCAGGGGCGATTGGCTTATTTGACCACTGGCGATTACTGCGGGTAAAAAGTTGTATGGCTGTAGCACCAATAGAAGTACCCCGCTCAATTGCTTTGTGCAGGCCCCCTGCGCTTGAAATGTGTGATCCTACCAGTATCTTGTTGTCGCTCACGTTCTAAAATCCTTGGTCGAGGTGTGAGATTGTCTTTGACCCATCAAAATACGGATAGAGTTCTTTTGGTAACAGGGTCGCGTAATTTTTTTGCAAAGCGCTAAATATTTCTGGCGAAACATCAGTTGGCAAGCCGCTGAAAAATGTGTTCCAGAAGAGTATTTTTTTTGTTCGCAGCGCTGGGTTGGCTTTCACATGGTCGCAGAGGGCTGTAAATGTTTTTCCTGCATAGGTGCCATCTACGCTGATGCCTGATGTCAACTTTAATAAACGCATGGCATCTGCTTGCTCCCCTGATATGCGTGCATATTCTTCATTGTAATGGTCCCAGTCAATGGTTACATCGTCAACTGTTACCTCTAGGAGCTCAACTTCGGGCAGATGGGGGCGGAGTAGTTTTTTGATCTTGCCAAACAAGCCCACAATATCTTGGCTGAATGCTGTTTTTTCCGCATCTGGCACCACACAGGAGGCAGTTACGTGACATGGCAGGCCGGCAAGTTTCAGACCAAAAAGGAGGCCTGTAACGCTGCCACTGCTGCCAAAGGTAATATAAATTTCGTCCGGACACGGGAGTTCTCCCCGCTCGATCTGTTCTTTTAATTCAAAAGCTGCGTTGACAAATCCCAAGCAGCCGCGCGCAGAAGAGCCCCCAGGTGGGATAAGATACGTGCCTGGCAGGCTAGCAATAGCCGCCACTTGGTCCCTTCTTTCGTTGCGGTCTGCACACGGGAGCATAACAGCCCCAGCTTTGGCACTTAACAACAAGTTTCTTTGCAAATAAGCCGTGTTCAGTTGAGGCGAATACACACACGTGCATGCCAGGCCCAAGTGTCGTGCATGGGTGGCGGTAGCGCAACAGTGGTTAGACCCGACACCTCCTTGCGTCACCACCCGATTGCACCCTTTTTGCCGGGCGCGGGCTAAGAGAAATTCTAACTTGCGTGGTTTATTGCCACCAAAATGCGCCGAGGTTTTACTATCATCTTTGATGAACAACCGGCCAGAGGGCTCCTCCATCCCCAAGATCTTTTCAAGGTCTGTTAACCGGGTGATAGGTGTTGGCAAACCTTCACACAATGACACATGAGGTACAACCTCTTGCAATAAAGGGTAAGCTCTGAAGAACGAGGCGCCAAACGAGGTGTTCACGGATAAAACTAGCAGCAGTCCATGGAATAACGTTTTCATGGGTGTCTCCTGACAAATACTAGAGCGGACTAGTGTTCCAGATCATGACGTGTTTGTGGGCAAGCTTACCATGCGTGGCGTCCAATAAAAAGGCTCCCCACAACCGTGCTCCGAAGGAAGCGTCCAGGTGGTAACTAGCTTGGTTGAGCAGCAGCTGTTGTGTGGTGCTGGTTATTTCCTGCAGACTGGCATTGCTGCTTTGGTTAAACCCATGGTCATATGCAGGAGCGTTCACCGGCTCATTACGCTTAGTGATCGATGGCTCCAAGAGCGACACGTATTCCATCACCATGGCATACAACGCGGTTATGCGCCCTTGCTGCTGGCCGGGGTAGGCATCGGGCGTCAATGCAACCAGTATAGGCTGGGTCTTTACCCCAAAAACATCAAGACCTGCCAAAAAGCCTGCTGCTGAGCCCCCAGTGCCCGTGAGCAAGTAGACCACATCAGGAAAAGGCTCCCCCCGCTCAGCAAGTTGAGAGGCGACCTCGCCTACGGCGTTAACAAAGCCGAGTGCTCCCAGTACGTCCGATGCGCCCTCGGGGACCAGATAAAGCGCTTTACCTGTGGTTGCTAACGCCGCTTTGTTCTTGATATGAAGCGCCTGCAAGCGCTCGCCTGGGCCACGATAAGTTTCTTCAATCGCCCCATGAGCCTTAGCAAGCGATGCATGGTTCGGATTGACGGGAGCCTGAGGGTTGAAAACGTACATGCAGGTGCAGGGTTTTTTTAAATGACTGCAGTAGACGGCGGTTGCGCTCGTATGGGTGGTGTCGGGGGAGCCCCAGGTAACAATATGGTCTGCGTTTTTAGTGCAAGCATCGCCCAATAAAAATTCCAATTTGCGGACCTTCGCCCCCCCAAACAGGGGGGCAGCCTGGTCGTCCCGCTTGATGAGCAATTTTTCTATCTGTAATGAACAGGCCAGTGCTGGCTGTTCTTCCAGGGGGGTGGGCAGGAGGCCAAGCCGCGCGTAGCCGACCGCACGCTTGAGGCTGGGAAAGGTAATAAAAAGCGGCAAATTGTAGTCGCTTTTTTGCCAGCTTGCGGGTTCTCGGCCGGGCTTGGGGCGCGGCTGGATCGCTGGTTTTGTTAAGCAGGCAGCCGCGGCGGCTGACAGAGTTGATATCAGCAAGCATAACGAGCCGCTTAGAAAAAGCTTCATATACAAACTCCTGAATGGACGGGCACTACAGGTAAAAATTTCTCCTAAAAGACGATCATATCGCTTTTTTGGCATTGGGCAACCGTGCGCTTGCGCGCTTAAAAAATCTTAGTCGGTTACAGTAAGATTTGTTGTTGCATTTTGGAGCAGTGGTTGTATAATAAAACCTGGCTACACAAAGCATAAGTTTGTTCTTAATGATGAATTGTTCGGAGGATTAGTATGACGACTTCTATACAACCGCTGTACGATCGCGTGCTGGTTAAGCGCCTAGAAAACCAGCAAGTATCAGCCGGGGGCATCATTATCCCCGATACCGCCCAAGAGAAGACACAAATGGGCATGGTTGTTGCTGCGGGCGATGGTCGCGTGATGAGCGACGGCTCCATCCGCGCCCTGAAAATTCAACCTGGCCAAAAAGTGGTGTTTGGCAAGTATGCTGGGACCGAATTTAAGCTCGGTGCTGACGAGTTCTTGGTCTTGAAAGAAGACGAGCTGTTGGCGATTGTGAATCAGTAGTAGTTGATTAGGAGTTTTAAAGACTATGGCAAAGCAAATTATTTTTGGCGAAGACGCCCGTAATAAAATTCTTAAAGGCGTAAATCGCCTTGCAAGCGCGGTTAAGGTGACCCTCGGCCCCAAGGGCCGCAATGTGGCGATCGAAAAATCCTTCGGTTCGCCGACCATCACCAAGGACGGTGTTTCTGTAGCGCGCGAAATTGAATTCAAAGATAAATTTGAAAACATGGGCGCGCAAATGGTGCGCGAAGTTGCTTCCAAGACCTGCGATGTTGCGGGTGACGGCACCACAACAGCGACGGTGCTTGCTGAAGCAATTTTCCGCGAAGGCATGAAGAACGTCGTTGCTGGTGCAAACCCAATGGACATCAAACGTGGCATAGACAAAGCGGTGGCTGTAGTTGTTGACGAACTTGGTAAGATGTCCAAGGAAGTCAACGGCAAGGAAGAGATTGCCCAGGTAGCAACCGTATCGGCCAACAACGATAAGTCCATCGGTGACCTGATTGCCAGCGCCATGGACAAAGTTGGCAAGCACGGCGTGATCACCGTTGAAGAAGCACGTGGCATGGTTGATGAGCTTGAAGTTGTTGAAGGCATGCAATTTGATCGTGGCTACCTGTCGCCCTACTTCATCACCGATTCAGAAAAGATGGAAGTGGTGCTTGAAAATCCACGCATCCTGATTTGCGACAAAAAGATCAGCAACATGAAAGAAATGTTGCCGGTCCTTGAGCAAGTGGCAAAACAAGGCATTCCATTCTTGATTATCGCTGAAGACATTGAAGGTGAAGCGCTTGCTACCCTTGTGGTAAACAAAATGCGTGGCACTATCAGTGTTGCAGCTGTTAAAGCGCCAGCTTTTGGTGATCGTCGCAAGGCTATGTTGCAAGATATTGCTGCATTGACGGGCGGCAAAGTGGTTTCTGAAGAGCTGGGCATTAAGCTTGATTCTATTGCCTTCAACGACCTTGGTTCTGCAAAGCGTGTACGCATCAGCAAAGACAACACCACCATCGTTGATGGTCGCGGTGCAAAAGCTGATATTGATGCACGCATCAACCAGATCAATGCCGAAATTGCAATTTCCACCTCTGAGTACGACAAAGAAAAGCTGCAAGAGCGCCTTGCTAAGCTGTCGGGTGGCGTGGCTGTTATCAAAGTCGGCGCAGCAACCGAAACAGAAATGAAGGAAAAGAAAGACCGCGTTGACGATGCACTGCACGCAACTCGCGCTGCCGTTGAAGAAGGCATTGTAGCTGGCGGTGGTGTTGCTCTCCTTCGCGCCCAAGCTGCTCTTGAGGATCTCAAATTGCTGGGTGACCAGGCTATTGGCATTACCATTATTAAGCGCTCGCTTGAAGAGCCTGCACGCGTCATTGCTGGCAACGCCGGCTTTGACCCTGCTGTGGTGGTTGAGAAAATCAAGACTGCTGACAAGAACGTTGGTTTTGATGCGCGCAACGAAGCGTATGTCGACATGTTCAAGGCTGGCGTAGTTGACCCAACCAAAGTAACCAGAACAGCGGTGCAGAATGCTGCTTCTATTGCAAGCTTGCTCCTGACCACAGAGACCATGATCGCGGAGTTGCCAGAAGAAAAACCTGCGCAACAACACGCTGGCCATGCGCACGGTGGCATGGGTGGTATGGGCGGCATGTACTAATCTGTCCTCGTCCTTTCTCTAAAAGTAAAAGGCTCCCATCCGGGGGCCTTTTTTATTTTCTGCTCCTAGCCGTAGCCTCCTCTTCCTGTTAGAATGCGCGTTGATTTATTTTCCAGGAGAGGAGGAAGCGGTGAGATTGAGTACTAAACTAGTCATAGTGGTTCTGTATTGCCTACTTGCTTGTGTAGATAAAACGGTTGCTTCTGGGCATGCGTGCAAAGCCGTCATGAAATGCGAGTTGATTCGAGAAAGGTTACAGCTTGAGTTAGGGTATTTGCGAAAGCCTGCCGATGCTCGTGTGTTTGTGGAGGCTATAGGAAGCTGCGCACTGGAAATAGCTAATGGAGTTGAAGACGCTTTTCATAAGCGCCTGGTAGAGGAAATTCGCAACAATTACCATCGAGAACTTAGAAATGTTTTTCGCTCCAGTTTACGCACAGCCATCCCTGCTTTGCCCGTAGAGGCTCTATTAGCAAAGCCAGCGCCTGAGCAGGAGGGTTTTTTGAGCTTAGGGCTTGCCTACTACCAGTTTATTTCTCGGAATGCAGATCGGAGTGGTGCTGAATGGCTTCGACTAAGAAATGACTTCTTGAGGGAGCGTGTATCTCAGTTGCCCTCCCCATTTTATCAACCAGCTGATCAAAAACCTTTTTCAATCATGCTAATGGAGTACGCAGGCTTGAGCTCGCTCCTGGAAACAGGAGAGGTGGTATCATCGAAATGGGCTATCAGAGATGGCCTCTTATATTCTCGCTTACTCTTGATTTGTCGTCGCTCACAGGGTGAAGAATTGGACGAGGTCGAGGCGTCCTTAATCAGTTAATGGTAATGAACTATTTAGAAAGGAATTAGGAATGAAGTTTGTGGTAAAGACAGCACTGGCCGTGTTGATTGGTTTTTTGTTGGTAATGCAAGCGCATGCCGCAGCTAAGAGTACGACTACTGCTGTGGTCTGGCTAAGCGCAGCAGACATGACCAAACTAGCAAGACTTGAAGCGGCAAAAGAAGCAGTGCGGACGACGTTAGAAAGCAAGGCGGTTTCTGCGCACCCTGGCGCTTCTGCACAAGCTCTGCGCGTGTGGGAAGTTGAGGATGTTCTCTGGGCTCGGGCAATAGGAAGTTGCGCAGCCAACATCCTGGGCAGGCTCGGCATTGCTTTCCATGAAAAGGAATTACACAGCGTTTTTAAAGATTTTGTTGCAATAACGCAGGATGTCTTAGCCCAATCCTTGTGCGAAGTCTTTCCCTTGTTACCCGCAAACGAGCTGCGGCATTTGCCTGCCTACGCCGCTATTGTACAAGCGGGATTTTTTTATGGTTCATTTATTGACAAGAATCATACTGCTTCAGATGATGATTGGATGGATGTGCAGGAGGGATTTTTTAGGGACTTGCCAAGCTATGTAGCAGCGGGGACCCAAGCGCCTCTTGTGTCTCATCAGCTCATGCGTTATGCAGGATTAGGCTCTGTGTTGGACAATGAGGAAGAGAAAAGTCCTCATTGGTCGATGAAAAAAGGCGTCTTGTATTATCTGCCGCTGTGTGAGGCGAGTGACGCCTAACCTACGGTGGTATCGTCTTATTTCTCCCGCCGCATCGTTCCGAGCTTTGTGCTATTCCCAGAAGGAAAGAGTAATGAGATCGCGTATGTTTTTTTGCCTGGTTGGCATACTGTTTGTTGGCAAGATGTTTGGAGCAACACCTTCTTCTGAGGGCGAGGATCACGACAGGTCAGGAGCGTGTCATGTTAATCTTGCTGCGCGTGTCTCCGATAACGTTTTTGCGTCAGACCCCCTTGACCCGCGTGCTGTACGCGCTTGGCTGGCGCTTGGGGTAACCGTGCCTGCGATGTTGCCTCCCTCATTTGTGCAGCGGTATCAAGCGCGGCAAGATGCTTTGGAAAATGTTTTTGATATAAAAATGAAAAAGCTTGCTCCAGGATGCTTTCAAGTATCGCTAGGAGAGGGAGCGGCCGCGGTGGTTGATGCATTTATACAGTTCCGTGATGCCAATTTGAGCGGCGCTTGGGACCCATGCGTTTTTGTTATGCAAGAAACCCCCATGTGTAAGAAGTGCAGCGATTTGGGGCCGACAGGTGAATCTCTTTTGGCGCGTACCGTGCCAAAAGAATGCGCTTTTCAGTGTGATGTCGGCTACACCACCAACGCGCTTGCTAAGAGCGTACAGGCGCGCCTGGATGAGCTTAGACGCAGAGTGTGGGGGCTTGCTTGTCCCTACTGTGACCAAGAGGCAAAAGAATTGCGGCGAGGATACATGGAGCGCGTCTTCCACGCATTGCCCCGCGCATTTGTCATGTATTTTGATGGATTGCGCGAGGCATACCTCGAGCCCTTTTCTGTGATGGTTGACGGGATAAGCTACACGCTGCGCAGTGTGCTTACAGGCGCAGACAAGGACTCCTACAGGGTGGTGTGGTTTGATGCAGATCATCCAGCCCATGGTAAGACGATATGGGTTCAGTGGCCCATTGCTGGTGTTTTTGAGGTAACGTCTGCTCTTGCTTCTCCTGAAAAGGCAAAAGAAGGCTTTGTTTTCTGATGCATATCCTCAGCTTGGTAGGCCTTGTTTTTTTATGCATCTTGCAAACGATAGATGCTGCCAGTGAGTTGCTTGCTGATAAAGAAGCTTTGCGCGTGCGACATGCTCACGTTCTTGCACAAGTCCAAGAGGAAATGCTGATACGCGAGGCGGAAGCGCAGCTACCCGCCGACAAGACGTTGGTTAAGGCCGTTGCGTTAGCTTTTGTCAAGGCGCATCATCTGCTTGTCCAAAATGTAGAGGGCAAGTCAGTAGAGGATGTTAAAGATGACTTGTGGGTATGGGCGGACGAGTGTTTTCGGCTCTCCTGGACAACCCTGTTTGAAGACGCATGCGCGTATGAGCAGCTCTTTGCCCTGGAAAAGCCTAAGCGCCTTTTCTTTTTAGCCACCCTCTGCTGCAATCGCTTTTACCAAGCGCAATGGGCCGCCAATCTTGATTACGCATGGATTGATAGTGCCCTTAAGGCAGGCCTTGAAAAAGAGAGCGATCACTGTGATGTACTTATTCATGCTGCTGGCCTGTGGGACTTTATAGTGCATGACAAGCGCGACCTGCCATGGTGGGATATTGATGCAGAAAATCGCCTTATCCGCCGCTCTACTTGTCGAAAAGTAGACACCGGGGGGGAGTGAAATTAAACTTATGGCTTATTGCGCTAAAAAACCTTCTTAAGGAAGAGAGTGATGAGTCATCCGCACGTACGTTTTGTCTTTGTAACCGGAGGGGTAATTTCCGGTCTTGGCAAAGGCATTGTAGCATCTTCGCTTGGGATGTTGCTCAAAAGTCAGGGTTATAAAGTTACCATTCAAAAGTTTGATCCGTATTTCAACCTCGATCCGGGCACCATGAACCCGTATGAGCACGGTGAGGTGTTTGTTACGCATGATGGTGGCGAAACGGATTTGGACCTTGGGCATTACGAGCGCTTCATTGACGAAGAACTCTCTCGTGCCAACAGTGTAACCAGTGGTATGGTCATGTGGGATGTGCTCAACCGTGAGCGCAAAGGTGATTATCTGGGCAATACCGTCATGGTCATTCCTCAGGTTGCCGGTGATATCAAGCAGCGCATTACCAAGACCCTTGAGCAGCGTCCGGTTGACGTTGTGATCACGGAAATTGGTGGTACGGTTGGGGATATTGAAGCGATGTGGTTTTTAGAAGCAGCCCGTCAATTCCAGGCCGAGCACCGCGACCGCTGCGTCCACATTCATGTCACCTTGGTCCCCTTCTTGCGCATGAGTGGGGAGTTCAAAACAAAGCCAACACAGCACAGCGTTAAGGCCTTGCGCGAAGCAGGCGTGTCTGCCGACATTGTAGTTCTGCGCAGTGAAAAACCGCTGGGAGCAGCAGTTAAAGAAAAAACTTCTATGTTGTGCAGCGTACCTTCCGTGCTTGAGTGTGTTGATGCGAAAAGTATTTATGACGTGCCCCTCCAGCTTGCCCGTGAAGGACTTGATGAAGTTGTGCTCAAGCATTTGCAGCTCCCCACACGCCAGAAAAATCTTACCGCCTGGCAGGGCTTTGTAGACACCCTACACAATCCTCAACTGCCGACCGTTACCATCGCCTTGGTGGGTAAGTACACCGCCTTGCCTGATGCAGATTTGAGTGTTTGTGAGGCTCTAAAGCATGCAGCTGCAGAGAATAACGCGCATGTCCGCGTTTTGCCGGTTAATGCTGAAGACTTGGAAAAACAGGATGTGCAGGTTGTGCTAGCCAAGGTGGATGGCATTTTGGTACCGGGCGGCTTTGGCAAGCGCGGTATTGAAGGCAAAATCAAAGCAGCAAAATTTGCACGCGAGAAGAACGTGCCGTATTTGGGCATCTGTCTTGGCATGCAAATAGCGGCGATTGAATTTGGGCGCAATGTTCTTGGCCTTGCTCAGGCAAACAGTACTGAGTTTGACCAAACAACCCCAGACCCAATTATTGATTTCCTGCCCGACCAGCGCACCTTGACAAAAAAAGGCGGAACGATGCGCCTTGGTTCATATGTGTGTGCGATTGCAGCGGGCTCACGCTTGGCCAAAGCATACCAAGCGGCCCAGGTCTCTGAGCGCCATCGTCATCGGTATGAATTCAATAATCTGTACCGCGATCGCTTTGAAAGCGAAGGCATGGTATTTTCTGGCACCTCCCCCGACAATGCGCTGGTAGAGGCGATGGAACTTAAGAGTCACCCGTGGTTTGTGGGGTGTCAATTCCATCCCGAATTTAAATCACGCCCGTGCAGGCCTCATCCCTTGTTTGATGGCCTGATCAAAGCAGTTTTGGATCGGAAGTAAAGCCTATTTTCAGATAGACAACATTGTCTTTTTTGCTGCATTTTCTATACTAGGCGGATGTGTGTGTCAAAAGGCTCCGTCGGTTGTTTAGCCCGAACAATGGCGGATAGTGCCGACACATCCAGTTCAATTTTATTCCTCAAAGGAAGACCTATGCAAACAGCTTACTTGATCCAATTAGGGCTTGCCATTTTTGCTATGCTTTTCGGTGCTGGCAACGTGGTGTTTCCTCTTAGCCTTGGCCGGGATACCGGCATGGCTGTATGGTTTGCGATTCTTGGTTTTGTAATTACTGGCGTGGTGATGCCGCTGATAGGCCTGACCTCAGCCGCCCTGTTTAATGGCGACTATAAA
>Ga0214923_10004005_pt1 | contig 18148 bp, 23 predicted proteins | sample LL1510_MetaG_FD_177993 | JGI IMG/M metagenome (GOLD analysis project Ga0214923, IMG submission 177993) | Freshwater microbial communities from Lake Lanier, Atlanta, Georgia, United States - LL-1510 | ecosystem: Environmental > Aquatic > Freshwater > Lake | place: USA: Georgia | collected... | reverse complement strand
GGAAAATATTCCGATGTACTCGGTTTACTTTCTTTGCACTTAGTACAGTTCAGCAGTTCCATGCTTTAAGCGACAACGCCTTTCGGGTTGGCCGTCCTTTTTCATCTTTCATTGCACCGGGCATACCTGACATTCTGGCGCAAAAAGACTTACGTCTTCCCGCATCTTTTTTTGTCTTGGGGTGTGGTGCAGGAGCTTTCAACCCCGGCTTACCCGGATTAGCTGCATTATAAGAAGCGCGACCCTTGGCATTTAAACCGCCTTTAGGGTTCTTCCCTTCTTTACGCTGCCATGCCGGAGTCTTAGCCATAATAAATAGTTACCCCAGTAATGTTGGTTACATCAACATAGACGGCATTACGAAATAGCACGCCTTCGCCCGGAACCATCATCCAGAATGCATTACCAGTACCGGCGGGGGTGTCAATGTTGATGAGCAAATCACCAGAAGTGCTAGTGCCGTCATAAAACTTGACAGAGCCAAGACTTGCGCCAGAAACACCATAAATTGCCTTAACACGGGTGCGATAACTAATTGCTTGACCATCGGCACTTAACTGTACCGATTTAACGTCATATTGCATCGAGGCCATCTTTGCCTCCTATTAGGCAGCGGTGGTAACGTTAGTCCAAGTCGTCGAACCGTTTGTATTTACATACAGGCGGGTGCTAGTCGAAGAACCATCGGTACGGATGTACAGCGAGCCTTGAGCAGCCGACACGGTCGGTGCGCCAGAACCAATATAGATGCCCAGACCAGCAGTTGAAGTAGCAAGGAATGAAGAAGCGCCGCCAGCAACCGGAGCGGTACCGCTATCAGCGGTGACATTTCCAGTAGCCGACAAACTAGCGCCAGTAACAGCACCCGTGGCAGCAACGCTAGCCCCCGAAATAGCGCCGGTGGCAGTAACAGAATCAACCGACATGGCGGGACCAATAGTCGAGGTGGTCGAAACAGTGCCTGTGGTCGAATTAATCGAAACAGTTTGGAAGCCGTTCTGCGAACGAACTGGTCCATTAAAAGTGGTATTAGCCATTTAAATCTCCGTGTTGTAGCACTAGCCTTATTATCTCTACAAAGTCTGCTAGGTCAGTTAATAAGGCTGAAAATCCTAGTAAGCGTAAATTACATCATATCAACAAAATAATAAAGGGGGCCGAAGCCCCCTTTATCTATCCGGGATTAAGCACCCGGCGAACCGTACATACCCAGCGGGTCCGACCAACCGAACGAATAACGCTCACGGGCCTTATAACGGACGTTACCGGTATCGAAGTCACCATCCATCGAGGTGGTGAGCGGAGTACGCTCAAAGTGCTTCATACCATTCGGAACGTCAGTGGTCAGGAACCAAGCATTCGTGTCGGTCAGGAAGTGGTTAACTGCATAACCTTCCGGAATCGAACCGTTGCTCTTGATAGCGTTGATGTCGTTATCGGCAGTCGAAACACGCAATTCGGTTTCTAACAGACGAGTGGCAACGAACATCAGAGCCGGAGGAACAACCAGCTTACGCGGCTTTGCAGCAATCAGCAGGCCACGTTCGTCGGTCCATGCTGCAATTTGAATAACAGCCGCTTCAAGCGACGTTTCATTCAAGTCAGCAGCGACTGCCGGGGTGTTGCTGTTGGTGCCACCAGAAATCAACGGATGCGAAGCCGAGAACAGAGCAACGCCATCACCGCCCGGATAGGAGGCGCTGAAGCCATTGTTCAGAACAGCAGCGGCCTTGACTTGCTTGGTGTACGACATTGCACGGGCCAGAGCCTTGGTGTAACGAGCCGACAGCGAATCGTAGAGGTTATCTTCGATTGCTTCTTCGGTAATCGAAAAGCCAAGAGCGATGGTTTGGTGTTGGTAACGAGTGGTCCATGCTTCTTGACCGTTGTCATAAGAAATTGCTTGACCTTCGTTCTTCACCGGAGCGGCCGAGAAACCAGACAGCTTGGTTTCTTCTTCAAAACTACGTTCCGACGATTCGGTTTCGTAGATTTCCTTGTGCTCTTCGCCGTAACGCTTGTACTCCAAACCAAACAGGGCGTTTAGACCCGGCAGGAGTTCCTTAAGTAGTTGTGCGCGAGAAATAGCCATTATTCGCTCCTATTAGGTCGCAACAGCAGCGCCCGTACCGTTGTAGTACGAGTGCCAACCGAAGTTAAACTTAACCAGCACTTCCGGCGAACCATCAAACGTCAGGGTAGTAGCCGACGCAAGGTTGGCTGCAACCGAGAGGGTGAGGTTAGTGCCAGAGATTGCCGAAACATAAGTGCCAGCGGTAATGCCGGTGCCGGTTACGCTCATGTAAGGCGTGATTGCCGAGTTGGCAGCAGCCAGAGTTACCGTGGTGCTGGAACCGCTAGTGGTGCCCGAAGCGGTAGTGGTAATTTCCGATTCCGGAACAATACCAACAATGCGCATAATCTTTGCAGAAGCAGCCGGAGCGGCGCCGCCAACAGCAACAGCCGAATCGCCAGTGTTGGTCGAACCGGTGTTTTGCAGAAGACCAGCGTTCTTGCCAACAGCCCACTGACCAACGTTTGCAATCGTAGTGCCGGTATTACAAGCAACAGCTTGGAAAATTGCATCCGGGTCATCGCAAACATAAGCGATAGCATCCGAAGCAACAGTATTGGCAGGCCAATATTGAGCGTTAATCGGTTGCTTGGTCGAGGGATTGGTGTATTGAACACCGAGGAACACGCCAACAATGCCAGCGGTTGCCGAAGTGCCACTAGTGGTGCCGTTGACAACAAGCGTACCGTCCGAGGTCAGTTGCACAACATCACCATAGAACAGGCTGGCGTTGTAGCCACTGGCAATCGGGAACATACGGGTCGAACCCGCAAACACTTGTCCGCCAATCAGATTCACCGGCTTTAGCCCGTACGGGGCAGAAACAGTCGGATAAGCCATTTTTAGACTCCTTGTTAATTAAATGTCGTTAGTTACGTTCAGAGAACTTAGCCATACGACGGTCATTTTCACGCATATAACTTTGTTCAACCGACTCAAGTTGGTCGCGGTTGCGTTCGCTGTAATACGAAGCGCGTTGTTGAACAAACTCAGATGGCATCTTGCATAACGTAAGACCGCCTACTTCAACGTTTGAACCATCGGGAGTGCCAACAGTAAACAGCTTGAGTTCGGGATGGTCGCTTAACTTGACAGGCTCCCAGCCTTCACGAAAACGTGCGCTAACATTGGTATGGTCTGCTGCACCCATCAAACTGGTGCGAACCCAACGGAATGTATAGCCATCTACAGGATTGGGAGTCGGGAGAACCGAGGGCGGTTGCCACGACTTGTTACGTTCCGTATTTTCACGGGCCTCAAAACTGCGGGGACGACGATTATCCATTTCCATTCTCCAATTGAGCCTTGTACTTCGCGTAGACTTCGGGCGGCAAATTAAGGCGGCGAGCAATCGCTACCTCTGATTTATTAAGCGAAATCTTTTTCGTTGGACTGCTTCTTGTAGCCGCTGCTACAACAGTCGATGGGCGCTTTGCTTGCTGACGCGCAGGTTCTTGCTGGAACTTGTGCGGAAACATATTGCGCATACGGGAATCAAGTTCCCGATAGTAATCATCAGATTGCGGGTCATAGCCCGATTCGACCAATTCTTCGTGCGTCCCAAGTGCGGCACCGGTCATTGCCCTGTCTGTCCAGAACCAAGGATTACGCTCCTTCCACGCTAATGCTTTCTGGTCAACAACTTGAGGTCGTTCATTTGCTTCTTCAGCAACATTTGGAATATTTACACCATCAAATTCATTTTGTAAAGGGGCAGGTCGATAAGATTCAATTTGAACCTTTTGCAGTTGCGCCTTATTGAATTCTTCTTGGGCCTCAATTTCAGCCTCAATATCCCCAACAGACTTTGCCTCAATTAGCTTGCGCTTTGCGGCTTCATATTCATAATGAACGCGCTGCTTAACATTTTCAACAAATGCAGTTTCACCAGTTTGCAATTGATTTTTAAGCATTTTATTTTGCTCAAAAACCTGTTGCGCAATCCTGATTGCCTCTTCTCGCTCACGCAGCGCAGTTTCTTTTGCCCGACGCTCATCGTGGCGCGCGTGGGTTAACTCGCGAATACGATTTTGAACGTTTGAGCTGTAGTTGTTTATTTCATCTTCATGTGGGTCTTCAACTTCAACCGGGTCTCGGTTTCGGTCTTCTTCTGGAGTGTCATCGACAATTTCAACTTCAATGTCGCTACCTTCCGCTTCCAGATTTACATCTTCTTCAGGTAATTGATTTTCATCCATTTTTTACTCCTAGCGTGCTATGCACGGGTATAGCCACGCGGGTCTTCAACAACGGCTTCAATACAATCGTCATTAATTAAACGAAATTCTCTGCCGTGAACTTTAAACCGAGTGCCTGTATATGCCCTTGTTAAAATGAAATCGCCTTCCTTGCACCAAGGTCCGTTAGGAAAGCGTTGCTTATCGTTGTAGCAATCTGCTCCCATTTTGATAACAAACAAAATGACAGATGAATGCTCTTCAGTTTTAAGCGTGGTATCAGCTTTCAAAATTCCATTTGAAAACTTATCTTCAACTTCGGGCAATGCGCACAACAATTTGTACCCTTTGGGTTCAGGCAGTTGCGTTGCCTTTTCTTCGACTTCATCAGTCATTTTTAATTTTCTCCGCGAGGTCTGTAATTGATTGCTCTGCGACTTCCAGACCCCGAATGAGGCCACAGAGGTACTTGTAATGCGCGTAATCTGTGCAGTTGTCCCGCGAAATAAATTCGCGGTTTGCTGCCAATTCGTTACGAATAAACTTCAAAAGATAATTTAACTCTTCCATTATCTAACCCGGTTTTTTGCGGCATCCACGCCGATTTTTGCACCAGCAATTTGTTCTTTACTGGCGTTATTGATAACTGCGTTTGCAGCTTTTGCTCCAACATTTGCCCCAGCAATACGTTCTTGAGAGGCAATGCGTTCGCGTTCGCGTTCATCACGCAAACGAATTTCTTCTGCCTTAAGCGCAATCTCTGCTTGGTCGCGCTGCATTTTGGCTTGAACTTCAGTTTCTTTGATTTGAAGTTCTTTCATAGATTGCTGAATAATCGGGTCTTGCATTGCTTGTTGATTTTGTTGCTGCTGAACTTCAGAAATATCTTTCTGAAGAAGTTTTTGTGCAGCCATAGCAATAACAGAAGACATTTGATATTCAATATCTTCCGGCAACGGTTCGTCCGGGTCAGGAAGGGGAGCGCCAATCATTTCTTCAATTTGACGGCGGTAAATAAATCCAATGTGTTCTGCAATGTGCGCTTGAGCAGCAGCCATTACTTGTTGGAACATGGGTGACTGACCGGCGGTCTGTTGCAACTTGGGGTCTTGTATAAACGACATATGCGTTTGCAAGTGTGCTTCATGGTCTTGGTATGCAAATGCTTTTGTTGGCTTAAGAATCATAAATGCCATATTTTCAGAAACCGGGTCTTTGGGTTTCATGTCATCTGTGGTTGGCACAAGTTTGTCAACGTTCTTGATGCCAAGCGTGTTAAGCATTTGTTTGTGCAAATTGGGCAAATCATAAATTTGCGGTGCCGTAGCCGCCAATTGAAGCGCAGCTTGATATTGAACAATGCGCTGCGACATTGTTGCTGCATTTGGGTCACTAACCGGAATAATGTCGGTTTGGTCATAGTCAGACTGTTTGACATATCGCGGCTCACCATCTACGTCATACGAGTATTCGTCGGATGTGTAATCGCGAATAATTTGTGCAAGCAGTTTAAACTCTTGCTTAAGCGAATAATGTACCCGCGCCTGAACCGCACTCATCACTTTTAAAGTGCGTTCAAGAATTGCCAGAGTGGTTCCGACCGGAGCCTGCGAACTCATATCGGATACCTTCATATCCGAAATAGAAGCAAACCGGCGACCTTCTTCAACGATAACGTTTAAAAGCTGAGCAAGGGTTTGCGAAGGCTCTTTGTAGGGCAGCGGCAGAATGTTGTCGCGGATGGAGCCACCCGGAACATCTACGTCGCGGAATTCCCCCGGAGCAATCGGAGTGTCATCGCCGATAATGCGGAGGCCACGCGCCTTAAGACCGCCCGGAAGGTTTGAAAGAGTGCCCGCATCAACCAGCTGACGGAGCAAAGAAGTAGCGCCACGAGCATGACCGCCAATAAGATGAAGCAGCCCAAACCCGTAAAAGCCAAAGCCAGTAATGTATGGATAGTGGACAAAGTGTGCCCGCGCCTGATGTAGTTCATCATCTTCCTTCCAGTTGCGTCGAACCGCCAAAACTTGCTGGTTGCTTTCATTGATGGTCACAACATAGGGCAAAGCAATCCCAGTCGGCTCACCATCCTTTTCATCTTCATAACCTTCTAAGTCAAGATAGGTGTGAATTTCAAGCAAACGATAACGAGTGTCATTAACGGCATCAACGCCCTCTAATTCGTTGCGTTTCTTTTGTAAGTTATTTACGTCACGCGGCGGGTCGCCAAGGTCCACATCTCTGTAAAACCCGGCAACTTGAAGTTTGCGGATGTCGTTCTTTCCTTTACGCATACGATGCGTAATGCGTTCCGACGTTTCAAGAGATGTTGCCCCATAGTTCACAATCAAATCATCCGCCGGAACAAAAGCAGACACCTGACGGCCAAGATTGGGGTCGTAGTACACCTTTTTAAAAGCAGAACCCATCAAACACTGCGACCAATACAGTCTTTCTTGTTCAGAGCGCCACTCAACCATTTGATTCATAAGGCGATAGTTCATGTCATTGCTGACACGCTCTGCCGCATCTAGTTTTTCTTTGGTTTCTTTACCAATTACTTGGGTTTTTACCGGCCCTTGTGCGGGTACAGTTTCCATAATCATTTCAGCTTGGTAGCGAACAACTGCTTCTGAAACCATCGGATGTGTAATTCCGCAGGCACCTTCCCAAGGTTCTGCACGCTCTTCAAGGCGAAGACCCAAAAGGTCCATGCCTTCCTGAATTGTGGTCTCCCAGTCCTTGCGACTGTTTAAATCATCGTTGTATTCACCAATAAGTTCAGATGCAAGCGACTCTAAATAGCCTTCATCGAGATATTCGGCCAGATTTACACCAAAATCTTCGTCTTCTTCATTGTCAAAAACAAGTTCTGTGTCACCAATTCCAATTGAAACGGACTCCGGGTCTTCAATTTCAATTTCAATCGGTTCAAAATCTTCTTCTTCAGTGAAAATCTTGGTTTTATCAAAGTTAGTTGCCATAAAATTTACCTATAAGCAAATCAATAATAAGCGCGTTTACGTCTAAAGCCGCGAATTGGGTCTGGTTCGTCTGATTCTAACTTGATAAACCCGCCCTGTCGGAATCTCAGTAATGCCTGAGTGGTGGAGTCGGTTAAGTCATCATGGTCGCCATAGGGAAAAGCGGCCATTTCTTCAATTAATTCATGTGCCCAGCGTTTATCCGGGCACCATACTTTACCTGAAGCGAATAAATCTGATACAGCATTCAGGCGTACATTTTTATCATTGCCGCGAGTCGGTGTAAATTCTTGAACCGGAATGCCCATTTGACGTAATTCATAAATCAGCGGGGCGCCAGCGGCTTTGGCTTCTACAATAAACGCGTCGGGTTGCCATTCTTGCCACATTTCGTGGGCGCGTTGTTTAAGTTCTGGAAATTCCATACGTTCTTTATAGGCATCCAGAAGAATGACATTGGCATCTTTTTGGTCTTCGTCTTTATAGAAGACACCCCACGTTGTGCAGGCAGAGTAGTCAGACCGTTCGTTTTTAGTAAAAGCCGTATCCCAAGACTGAATGACGAATTCACAAGACGGAGGACGGTCGCCCTGCCAAATCTTCCACCATTCGCGTTTAACAATCGCGCCTTCTTCGCCAGACGGCTTTTGTTGATACTGCGCTGACCATTTTGATAACGGTAGTTCCTGCCGTAATGCCTCAAGTTCTTCGATAGACCAGAACTCGGGCCACAAAGGCTTTCCAGACGGAAGGATAGCTGGTAGTTCAATGACTTCCCATTCGCCAATTTTTTCATCCTCAATAGACGATTGAACAACCCGACCGGTCAAATCCTTCAATGACCAGCGCGTCATAACAATCACAATCGCCCCGCCCGGTTGTAACCGTTGTCGGGGGCCAGATGTGTACCACTCATACACAGAATCAAAAATGCCGGGGTCAGAAGCGGCTAACTTGGCTTCTTGTTCAGAATGCGGGTCATCAATGATGAGAAGGTCAGCACCCTTACCCGTAACCGCACCACCGACACCGATAGCGAAGTATTCACCAGCGTGATTGGTTGACCAGCGTCCAGCCGCCTTTGAGTCATGCTGTAGGGCAACGTCAGGGAATACCTTCTTGTAGGTATCAGAGTTGACCAAGTTTCTGACTTTACGGCCAAAGCCAACGGCCAGTTCAGCGGTGTGTGATGTCTGAATGACTTTCTTGTTTGGGTAGTTACCCAAGAACCAAGCCGGGAGCAGGTATGAAGCAAACTCCGACTTAGTATGTCTAGGAGGCATATTGATGATGAGTCGTTTAAGTTCGCCTCTAGCTACCCGCTCAAACTTGTCTGCCATCAACTTATGGTGTCGTCCGGAAATAAATCCGGGCCACATCTTGTCAACAAACGTCAGATATGACTTCTGACACCTTTCGCGTTCAGCCGCATCCGTGTACTCAGAAAGCATCTTTAACATAGCTTCCTGTTCGTCAGGCGGGAGTAGCCCTATCTGGGAAACAATAGAACTAAGGTCAGTCATTCAATACTCCTGAACTTAACGCCAATAGGCCGAACAGTTCTTTGCTTCTTGTTCTGTTTTCGTACAGCACCTAATGCCACCAGACGGTTGACGATGCGATGAATGTTCCCCCGTCCTTTAGCACCAAGGACGTACATGATTTCATCGATAGACGGTGAATAACCATACTTCTTCCACCATTCATCAATCACCAAAAAAACTTCCTTCTGTCTGGGAGTCATTGTTCAACCCTGACGATGTGACACAAGAACAAAGAAGGCAACCAGCGAATCTTTCGTTGATTGTCAAACCAGCATTTCAAAATGAACCTATGTCCAAACAGTTTAATTTTCATGGCGTGATTTTTAAAAAATATACCCCCCCCATTTTTGTTTCAAAAAGCAAGGGGGTGGGTCTGTAAGCACAAAACCAAAACAATAGCCAGATAAGTCATGTTATGGGGTACCCCTCATCTATTACAGGTGGTATCACACTCTTGCAAGAGGAACCTTCACTTGCAATAGTGTGGTGTGGTATGCAACACATTAGGTAGATGATTCATGTGGAGCATCTAATGATTCATGCGGAGTGATATGTATATCCGCGCCACGGGACTCCGACTCTATATCGGGGGGTGCCGGTACGGTGGGGTCGCCATCCAGCCCATTTAAACCGTCATCCACAATGGCGCTGTCGCTGTCTGTAGCGTCGCTGGCTGCGTTTAATTCAGCCGCTAGGGATAATGCCTCATCGCTCTGCTCTACTGGCACTGCATCGATTGTGATGGCTTTCAGCCTGTCCATTATCTGAGCCTTTATCGCTTCGCTAGAGTGAACCACGGTCTGCTCCCGCCGCTCAGTGAATGCCGCGACCTCGGTAACCTTACCCAATAGCTCTAATGCCCTTATCCGTGCAGCCGGTGGATTCGTTGAATCTGTTGCTTCTAGCTGTAAGCGTTCAATCACTGTCTGACGTATTTGTGCAGGGGATTGCGATTCCCGTATCTCTTGCAGTGCCTTTAAACGGTTTAGTTCTATTTGCATTCTATCGTCGGCTTTTAGTCTACTGGCGTTGCTTCCTACACTCTTCGGACTACCCTTTGCGTTATATGCCATTCGATAAGCATCCGCTCCTGTATTACCTTCAGCTATATGCCTCGCAAACTGTTTCTGCTTCGCAGTTAATTCCCGCCCCGCCGACCCCGCCAACAGGTGTCCAATAGGCATTTGGTCTAGTGCCTCACTAATCTGTTTCCTAGTCAGTTTCTTAGGGGTTGTCATAGGGTACAAAATGGGAATTGATTAAACGGCTCCGAATATAGGTGGTTTTATTACTAGGTGCAAGTTCTTATATACGCCAGACAGACTGTCCGGCTTCGCCTGAACCAGACCCCCCCTCGCGTGCGCGTATAGGCGCGCCTGCTCTACTCTTGCTACTCCACGCCCCGACCTGACACCCCAGCCCCAGCCGGAGCCGCCCAGCAACACGGGTTCCGTCTAAACGCTATCGCTAAGTGCTTGTTTACACGGGCAAATCACAATTAGTCTAAACATTGTTGAACTCTGCGCCATGTATCGACTCTTAGTGTTGCACCGTGCGATTGCTGCTTGCAGTTGGCTGGTGTGGTGAACGGCCCACGATATGGTCGTGTCTGGGGATGGCACTGAGAACCGGAATAACCGGCACGGGCAAAACCAGATAGCAGGGAGTGTGTCCTCCAACAATTTAGAAACTGATTGTGTATCCATTCAGCCGCTTTATCGGCGGCTGAGTGATATGCACCGTCGCATATCGCTTGTAATCATTCCATTGGGGGGAATATGCACACTTTTAAAATTACCGCGCCGCTTGAAGGTTTAGATTTTACTTTGTTGGCTTCTAGTGTCGATTTCACTATTCGCACCAATCTTAGAGACAGGGCGTTCCGCTTTTCAATTGAGCAAGGCGATGACGTTGTCGTTGAATATCTCGGCAATGAAGGCGGGCGCAACCTGAGAAGCGAACTCTGGGAAAAGGTTTGTTTCAGCGCATTAGTAAATGTTAAGTGCGGCATTCGCGCCGTTCGCACTGCTGCTGCTGAAGCCGCAGCAAAACAGTCTGGAATTAGCCATTCCACTGATGAGGTGTCGCCGGTTAGCTACCGGCCTTTTCGTTTGGAGGTTTAAATGGATAACTTCACCGCGATTAGCATCGCCGAGGGTTTTCTCGACGAATTTTTCGACGATGAGCAATTTATCGCCGCATGGCAACACCTTGTCGATACCGGCCTTGCATGGCAATTGCAGGGCTACTTTGGCCGCACCGCTGTCTATCTTATTGAGCAGGGCATTATTCAACCTAGGGGGGTTTAAATGGGAACGCTGCAAGACAGATACGCAGTTTATGTGGCGCAAGCCACTGCACTCGGATGGCCCGTCAAATCATTTGATGAATGGCTCAATTCCTAATCTGCCGAAACCGCCGCAAGGCGGTCTGCGATTCGCTATCGCACTGATGAGGCTCGCGGATTCGCTATCCGTTTAAAGGGGGTTTAAACCATGTCTGACATCGCTCGACAAAACTGGCTGCGTTCAATCGCAGATAATCTGGCTCCGGAATTCGACGCCCTAGGTGTTCCATTACCGGCTTTCCGCGTCACCTGTGGTTTCCCGTCAGGTGGCGGCACTCGGCTCCGTTCGCCGCGTGTTATTGGCGAAATACACGACAAGGCTAATTCGGCTGACGGGCATTACGAGATTTTCATCTCGCCGGTTAATGCCGATTCGGTCACTGTCGCCGCAGTATTGGCGCATGAATTGGTTCACGCCGCCGTCGGTATTCCAGCAGGGCACGGCGCTGAATTCGGTCGGGTGGCCCGTGAGATTGGTTTACAGGGCAAGCTGACCGCGACTACCGCTTCTCCGGCTTTCGAGGCCAAAATCAAGCGGTGGGTCGCCATTGAGGGTGATTATCCTCACGCTGCCCTTGATGTATCAGGCAAGACAAAACAAACCACCCGCTTGCGGAAATTGTCCTGCCCCAAGTGTGGTGCTGTTGCCCGCGCTTCGCTCGCCGCCGCCACTGCGGCACGGTTTAAATGCGGCGTGTGTGATGTTCACCTAACCATTCATTGAGTCCAACAGTCGGCGCATTACGGTGCGCCGCATGGTGGGTTCCACCATTTTAAAAGGGGGTTTCAAATCATGGATTACAAAGACATTCACGACCACGCACTGCGTGGTTTCCTTTTGAGCATTCACGCTGGTGCCGCTGATGCTTTGGCGCGGTTCAATAAGTCTGAACTAATCGATGCCGCGCAGCGGACTGGTTATACCGCTGAACAAATTGCGGCGAATGAGGCCGCTCACGCCAATTACTGGCGCACCAATTCTGGTGTAAAAGGCTCTGTTTCAACGCCTTCGACACTGACCGCGAATCAAACCGAGGTTATCGCTCAGTCGATTCTCGAACGGTCTATTCGGCCATTGGAAACCAGACTCGATACTCTTCAGTTGAATAGCAGCCACGCGCTTATCGACATCAACAGCAACCTGTCCAATGTTCACGACAATATCAAGGACATAAACTCGCGGCTTGATTCGGCTGTGTCTAAACTGTCCGCAGATATTCGCGCCGCTGTTCCGACTGTCGATGCGTCCGCCGCTGTTGCTGACGCAGTGGCTAAAGCATTTGCCCCGTTTAAAGCAATCGTCGATTCGGTGGCTGGTGCGCCGGAGGCATTGGCTGAAGCGACGGCTGTCCGGATTATCGACCGCAAAACCGCGCTTGAGGTATTCGGGGTTGATATTCGGAATGCCGACGGTAGCCCTCGGCTGGTCGATATATTCAACGACCCAGAAGCACCGACTCCAGATGATTCATATATCTGGCCGGAGGATGCACTGCGTTATGCACTAGTCGCTCAGGATTCATCTACTGCTGCGGCTTCGCCGATTCCCCCAAATCTGTGGCTGGCTGGTGACCGTGGAACTGGCAAGACGCAGTTTGCCCAGCAGTTTGCTGCGCGCACTGGTCGCGGGTTTGTCCGGATTAATTTTGACCGCCACCTTGAGCGGCTGGATTTTATTGGCTCCAAGGGTCTGGTCGATGGTAATACGGTCTGGCAGGACGGTAGTTTCCTGTTGGCATTTAAACGCACTGGCTGCGTGATTCTGCTGGATGAGTTTGGCTTTGCTAATCCGGCGAATGTGGCAAACCTTCAAGCCCTGCTTGAGCCGAATGCCACTGTGACGTTCGATGGTTTTACTCACCGTCGTGCCAGCGGGGTTCTGGTATTCGCCGCCGATAATTCGACCGGCAACCGTGATGATTCGGGTCGATTCAAGGGGGTGCAGGAACAGAACAGCGCATTACTTGACCGCTTCCCGTATACCGTGACGTTTAAATTCCTGCCACCAGCAGTCGAGGCTGGCTTGATTCAAAAGCGGACTGGGTGCAGCAAGTCGCTGGCTGATTCGATTGTCCGCGTACTGACGGTCGCCCGAAAGGAAACAGAGTCTGGCGAGATTATCGACGCGCCTTCACTGCGGCAGGCATTTGCACTCGCCACCGCAATCAGCGCCGGTATCGACCCGCAAGACGCATGGGTAAATGCCATCGCCAACAAGTCGCCCGCCGAATCCCGCGCCGCACTGGATTCGATTGCGCTGACGTTCTTTTCTTCAATTCAATAAGGGGGTGTTATGTACAAGGGTTATCAAGTCAAACAAGGGTTGACCACGTTCGTGCAGAAACTATCCGCGCTTTACGGCAAGGGTAGTTTCCGCGTCGAGTTTCGCGGCACCGGCGCAGCCACCGACATCACCGAGGTGGTTTATCTGCCGCATATCGCCGACGACGAGAATGTAACCAAGGCGACGTTTAATCGTTATCTCGGTTATATCCTGCATGAAGTTGCAGGCCACGTTGTCCACACCAAAAATCAATCCATCTACCACAATTACAAGCACCAATTGTGGAATGCGCTGGAGGATGGCTGGATTGAGGGTCGCATTATTGCGTCGGGTGACATTCCCAATTCGGAGTCGCTGCTGACTCGGCTGGTCAATGATATTTATGCCGAGGCATTTGAGGCTGATATTAATTGGGCTGACCCGCGCCAGTGGCCGTTCGCTCTCGCAGTTTGGGCGCGCAAGTATGTTCACCTTCGCCCGCCTGTTCCTGCTCCGGTCGCCGCCATTTTCGACGAGGCTATTTCCAAGCCCGCCAAGTCGAGTGAGGATAATTTAAACGTCGCTTTGTGGGTTTATGACCAGCTTGACAAGTACCTTAGCGAGAATGAAAAGCCCGACGAGCCACGTGATGATTCTGATGAATCAGGCGATGGCGAATCTGGTGGCGAGTCCAGTGATGAGTCGGGTGATGTGCCTGATGGTTACGGTGAAGGGTTGGGTCGCATTATTGACCCGACCGCAGTCGAGCCGACTCCTGACGCCCGCATCGAGTCGGTGAGCGAACGCGCCCAGCGTGAAAGCGATGACCGCTTCAATAAAATCAGCGAACCGTTCATTGGTGAAGAGGTGCCGGTTTCAAAAAATCACATTGACTCTGGCCGAGACAGCAGCAAGTTTGAATACCCCCGTATTAAAACTCCGGCCCGCCTGCGTTACGAATTGAATCGCCTGTTCGAGGGTTCAGCGCGTGAGCAGTGGAATAACGGTCACCGCGCCGGTCAGATTAACGCCGGTGCTTTGGCCCGTCACTCATTCGACGATGGTGTGTTCCGCCGCCGTCAGGAGGAAGAGGGGGTAGACACTGCACTGTCCATTATTATCGACACCTCGGGTTCTACTGATTCAGTTCGGAATGGTGGCTTGACTATTTGTCAGGCTGAGTTCGCCACGGTCGAGGCGATTTACGATGCACTGCGTGGTACCAATGTTTCAATTGAAACTTACGCATATGCAACCAAAACCACCCGCATCACGCACTTCGGTGAGGGTATCTCAGTTTTTCGCAGTCGTGCTGGGGAGGCGTGGGCGACCAGCGGTCAAAACAATAAAGACCTTGAGCCTTTGCTGTTCGCGCACCGCTCTCTGCTGGCGCGTCCGGAAAAGCGCAAGATTGTTTTGTACTTGACTGACGGTGGCAGTCGTGTTCGCCAGCAGGTGTTTAATCAGTGCGTGATTGGACAGAACCTCGGCATTACCACCATCGGCGTGGGCATCTTTGAGAATCTCGGCAAGGATAGTTACAACCCCGCCATGTTTCCGCAGCACATTTACATCAGCGACCTTGCTGACCTTGCATCTGCATCGTTCAAGCAAATCAAACTGGCCGCTTAGGCTTTACCAGACGCACTCTGTGCGATTCTATGGGGCGGGGTAAGGGGGTAGCCCCACCCGCCCTCGTGCAGCATCAACTTTTGGAGGCATCATGACCGACAACTACCGCCGCAAGGATTTTTTTATACCGCGCTCGATGAAGGAGGCTACAGGGTTTGACGATATGCCGCCAGACCTGCGGTGCATGACTACATTTAAACGACAGAAAAGAAAATCAATCACGCCGCATCTGTTGGCTGCGTTGATTCTGGTGGTGTATGCGGTTGTTGCACGTTGGGGGCACTAAGTTTATTATTGCACTGCAACATAACTCAGGAGACTCAAATGCAATTCGACTTTATCGCTGCTTTCACCTCGCTGTCTAAGTCCTACCGCGAACTGGCTAACAAGTTTCATGAGCAGATGATTGAGGCTTGGATTAAGACCGAGAAGACCGTCGAGGACAATGTCAAGACTGTGTTCTGGAAGAAGTAAAAACAAGGGGGCTTCGGCCCCCTGTTTTTTTGTCTGTATGAAAGTGTTTAAACTATCACCCAGTTTGAACCTGCGTTGTCCGGTCGTTACCCGAATTTGTAGTGTTTAAACTTAGAACGTGACATCCTGATAGTAGGTGCCTGTGGCTTTATCGTATTGCAGCGTTGTCTCGCCGACTTTACCGACCCAGCGCCAGCGGCACTTCCAGACTTTAATCAGTACGTTTACACCTTCCTTGCGGTGAACGGTAATCCCGCAATCAGCCTTTGCCCACCATGCCATCGACCCTGCGACCGACATACCATCGGGGACAGGCATATCATCACCCTGCCGCAGCATCTTCGCGGGGTGCGCCACAAACCAAACATGAATGCCCGCCGACTTGGCGAATGCCTGCACCTTGGTCAGCATTCTCGAAATAGCATCTGTCTCGGTGCCTTCGCGTTCCAGATTGATAAAGTTGTAGGGGTCGATTACTAATCCCCGCACACCCAATCGCTGGACTGCTGATTGCGCGCGGTCGAGAATTGATTCGATTGTGTTATCGCTGTTCTGCGAATCCAAGAATACAAAATGCTCGTTGATAAACCCCATCGCCTCCAAGCGGTCTTCGGCGCTCATTCTCGGCGTCAGACCGGCAAAGAATGGCTTGCGCAGATGAAGCTCGCACAGCTTGGCAATGTGTAATGGCGGGGGATTTTCAAACGAACAGATGGCAAACTTCCAGTCCTTTGCCATAGCAAGGTTCATCATAATCTGGTCAACAAAGTTTGACTTGCCGGATGATGGGTAGCCGGTGACGATGGTGACTTGACCGGCGACCACGGTGTACAGCTCATCGACGTTGGTGTACCCGCATGACTCGCCCGAACCGAATCCCTTCTCGTAGAGTTCGCTGACCTCGGCCTCGTAGTTGTTCGCACCGAACAGGCCGTCGATAGGATACGACTCAGCCTCTGATACCAGTGACCTGACCTTGTCAGGGCCGTGCTTCATCAGGACGTCGTTTAAATCCTTGCAACCTTCGGGGTAGTTGACCACGCGACAGCGGGCCTTCCCAATGCGTCGCGCAAGCTCTTCTTTTAATGCCGTGCCTGCGATGTCACCATCGGACGCTAAAATCACATAGGGCGCTGCGTTTAAAACCTTGTGTGCGTCCCACACAAAACTAAACTTGCGGTCTTCGGTCGGGTCAACCTTACCTTCGGATACTTTGATTGGCGCACCGCTCGGCACTGAAATGACGTTGGTCAGGCCGACTTCGATACAGGTCAGGGCATCAATCTCACCCTCGACGATGATGATTGGCTCGTCCTGTTTAATCTGCTCGATGAGGTAGAAGCACTGCTCGCCATTCGATTCCTGACTGAATCCCTTTTGCGACAGGCTGCGGTACTTGATGTTTACGATGTGACCATTTCTTTCATAGGGGAATGCCACACAATCTGTTTCCCCGCCAATCTTCTGAATGTATCTTTTTGCAGAGTAAACATTTGCGGCTCTAGCCGTGTTCTCAGAAATGCCACGTTTAACCAAATAGGTTACTGCGTCAACATTCAATACTTTTCCATCAAATACTTCTTTCGGCACTGCTTGCATGGTCGGCTCCTTTTTTTCGTATCTCTTGTAGGGCGCGATTCCAGACCAACCACAATGATGACAGGTCCAGACAATGCCTTCGGATACTCGGTTAATGTTTAAACAATTTTCTTTTGCTTTGCGTCGCGTTGGCGAACAGGACGGACAAATGGTACGGGCATGGTCGCGCTGGCCTAGCAGCGCAACGACTTCGTCTTCAATCATTTGTTTTTCTTGGAACGGTTTGTGCTGGGCTTAGAAAGCCGCAAGTTTGACTTTGAATTGCTGCCGCCTTTTGACAAGGGGATAACGTGGTCGATGTCTTTTCCCTTACGGTCAATGCCCTCTGCGTCGTATAAACGTCGTGCCTTCTGACGTTTCATGCGAGCCGGATGTTCTCCGCGCTCGACTTGTTTTTTGTATTCGCGTTTGTAAGGTCTAGGACTTTTTGTGTACGGCATGGTTTGCCACCTTTTCACACCATTCTATAAATTCGGAAACTTCCATATCAATTCGCAATTTATTTATTGCAGCACACACAAGCTGAACATTGTCTTCAGTGTAAAGACCTTTTGGGTCAATCCTATCTATGCTGGCATTTGTTTTTGTAATGGTGCCTTTAATTAAAAGGCAAGTTAAATCAACGCCAGTCAAAGCACATTTATAGTTTTGTTTTTCTAAAATTCTTACGCAGTCATGTTTTGTCAACAAATCTCTACGAAATGATTTTTGACACAGTCTTGCAAAGTATTTTTCCCAATTACCACTAATTTTTTTATATTGACTTTCTGTTGTTTCACAACCATCGAGTTTATATTTATTTCGCGAACACGTTCTTGTGCAATACTTGTGATTTAACGCAGAAGAATTAAACAAAACAGAACAATTCTGGCAAATTTTAGATTTGTTCAAGTGCTTGTTGACGTAAGGCATTGTTTTCGACCCATGAATACCAATAACGAATGGTTTCTTTTAGATGCTCAGTAGTAGACCCAAGGTGGATGGTTTCAATTCCTTGAAGCAACCAAACTCCGGTTACGTTCAGCCCGCCATCAGTGTCACCGTGAACAAT
>Ga0214923_10004004_pt1 | contig 18151 bp, 10 predicted proteins | sample LL1510_MetaG_FD_177993 | JGI IMG/M metagenome (GOLD analysis project Ga0214923, IMG submission 177993) | Freshwater microbial communities from Lake Lanier, Atlanta, Georgia, United States - LL-1510 | ecosystem: Environmental > Aquatic > Freshwater > Lake | place: USA: Georgia | collected... | reverse complement strand
AGGGGCTGCCGGTGCACCGGGAGCCGGGCTATGGAAGCAAGCGCGGCCCGGAGGGCGAAGCGCAGCGGACATGCAGGGAGCGAAGGGCAGGATGCCCGCAGCGACCGTCCGGCGACGGAGTACCGGCAGCCCCGACCAACCGACACGGCCAACGGTTCTTTCTGCTCCCGATCCCGGGTTCGCACGCCTGGAGGCGTGCGCCACATAGAAACACAGGGGCTGCCGGTGCACCGGGAGCCGGGCTATGGAAGCAAGCGCGGCCCGGAGGGCGAAGCGCAGCGGACATGCAGGGAGCGAAGGGCAGGATGCCCGCAGCGACCGTCCGGCGACGGAGTACCGGCAGCCCCGACCAACCGACACGGCCAACGGGTCTTTCTGCTCCCGATCCCGGGTTCGCACGCCTGGAGGCGTGCGCCACATAGAAACACAGGGGCTGTCGGTGCACCGGGAGCCGGGCTATGGAAGCAAGCGCAGCCCGGAGGGCGAAGCGCAGCGGACATGCAGGAAGCGAAGGGCAGGATGCCCGCAGCGACCGTCCGGCGACGGAGCATCGGCTGCCCCGATCAACCGACACGGCCACGGGTCTTTCCGCTCCCGATCCCGGGTTCGCACGCCTGGAGGCGTGCGCCACATAGAAACACAGGGGCTGCCGGTGCTCCGGGAGCCGGGCTATGGAAGCAAGCGCAGCCCGGAGGGCGAAGCGCAGCGGACATGCAGGAAGCGAAGGGCAGGATGCCCGCAGCGACCGTCCGGCGACGGAGCATCGGCTGCCCCGATCAACCGACACGGCCACGGGTCTTTCCGCTCCCGATCCCGGGTTCGCACGCCTAGCCGTGCGCCACATAGAAACACAGGGGCTGTCGGTGCTCCGGGAGCCGGGCTATGGAAGCAAGCACAGCCTGGAGGGCGAAGCGCAGCGGACATGCAGGAAGCGAAGGGCAGGATGCCCGCAGCGACCGTCCGGCGACGGAGCACCGGCAGCCCCGGCCAACCAACACGGTCACGGGTCTTTCTGCTCCCGATACCGGGTTCGCACGCCTGGAGGCGTGCGCCCCATTGGCAACGAGGGGCTGCCGGTGCACCGGGAGCCGGGCTATGGAAGCAAGCGCAGCCCGGAGGGCGAAGCGCCGCGGACATGCAGGAAGCGAAGGGCAGGATGCCCGCAGCGACCGTCCGGTGACGGAGCACCGGCAGCCCCGGCCAACCAACACGGCCAACGGGTCTTTCTGCTCCCGATCCCGGGCTCGCACGCCTGGAGGCGTGCGCCACAGTGGGACTACAGCAGGACCACAGCAGCCCCGGCCAACCGACCCGAACGTTGCGGGAATGCGTATACGCAACTAGCCTGCAGGCAGGTGTTTCGATGCCGCACGACGACAGGGGGGGCCATGCGCCGCCGAAGCCGCACACGACCATTGGCCTGTGAGCGACTGGAGACGCGACGGCTGCTCGCCACCGTCTCGCAGATGCCGGTGGCGATGTGGATCGAGGGCGACAACGGCGACGCCGGGTATTACGACGGGATCGTCGACTACGCCACCTCCGCGCAGCAGCCCCTCACCGCCGCCAAGCTCGTGCTTCGGCTGGCCGACCCGGCCTCGAGCGATCCTTCGATCAGCCAGAATTTCCAACTCGATGCCTCCTCGAGATTGATCAGCACGATCCTCGAACTCGACGCGAAGGGATTCGCAGGCGAGATCGCGCTCGTCCCCGACTTCACGAGCGATGGCCACGTGTGGAACTGGTCGCCGGCCGGGCAGTCCTTCGCGGCCGAATGGCAGAAGGCGTTTTACTGGGCCCACGAAGCCAACTCGATCCTCGCCACGGGCGGGTCCAGGCACACGTTCATTTCGGAGATCACGATCGAGGCCGAGGCCAGTGGCATTCCGGCCGACGAGGGCACGCTCAACGCCATTCGCGACTACCAGAAGACGTGGTGGCCCGAACTCGATGGATCTCCGCAGTTCGTCGGCACCGGGCTGGCCCACGGCTACACGAACCTTGGCCAGATGGCCGGCTGGACCGTGGGAGCGTCCGCGGCCGACCGCCTGCTCGATGCCGCCTACTGCGAGCTCTACAACATGACCGAGTCGGCGGGCGGCACCACGTACGTGGACGCCTATGCCGCGGGCGTGACGCTCACGAACCCGCAGCCGCAGGCGCCCACCACGATCTACTCCGCGGCCCGCAACGCGGCCGACCCCGCGGCCACGATCTTCGGAACGCCGACGGACGCGACAGCCGCGAGCACGTTCGGCTACTTCGTCGGCAAACACACGAGCGGCGGGATCATGCCCGCTGATCTGTCGCGGACCTATCTCATCTTCAGCACCGAGCATGCCTCCGAGGGCCTCGGGCTGATCGACGCGTTCGGCACGTGGGATGCGCCGGTCGCCGGACCGGGAGCAGGCGTGGACGAGTTCATCGCGTTCTGCCGAAAGTTCACCGACCCGGCCGACCCGAACGGGTTCATGCCGTTCTGGAGCCAGGGGACTCAAGGGGCCGTCACGGCTCCCCCGAACATCTGCGTCTTCCAGTATCAGTTCCTGCCGCAGTCCTGGCAGGCGACGGCCGCGGGGCTGCCGACGGCGACACCCCCCGCGCTCGAGGACCTCGTCCTCTGGGACTACCGCGAGTGCGGGAGCGATGCGGCGTCGCTTTCGAAGTACCACACGTGGCTGCTCGGCTATCTCGCGGACCATCCGCCGCAGCGGCTCGTGCTCTACGTGAGCGATCCGGCGGTGGTGGGCAACGCGTTCTACGATCCGACGGCGGCGCCGGCGTTCGACACGAACGGCGATCCGACCAACTTCGTGGCGTTCCTCCAGAAGGCCGGGACCGTCGGCGGAGGCCGTGGAGTCGCCGCGACGCCGCGAGTGCCGATCGAGATCCTCATCGACCGGCTCAGCTTCTCGAAGCCCGTGGCGGTGCCGAGTGGCTGGAAGCAACCCCCGACCGGAACGCCATCCGAACTGACGCTGCCCGCCGACTGGGCGAACCTGCCGCGGGCGTTCAGTTGGCTCGCGACGTTGCTCGACAACGCCGCGGTGCCGGCGGGCCTCGTCCCGCGGCTGACGATCGACCCGGAGTTGACGAAGGGGGCGACGGGCCTGACGGGCGACTACGCCTACCAGCACATCGCCTGCTGGCTCGACTGGGCGAAGCGGACCGACGGCTACCCTGCCGATCTCGGGATCGGCATGGCGCTCGAGGTCGACTCGTCGGTGTTCGCCAAGGTCAACACGATGACGTTTCCGTCCGCGCTCAATCCGACCAATGGCATGCCCATCCTCGAGAAGTCCTGGCTGGACTTCGACGGCTCGCGGTTCCTCGACAAGACCAACCCGGCCGCGGTGTATCCCTTCTACCGCGATCCGTCGATCACCGATCCGATCCTCTCGATGGCCTACATGGAGACGTACGTCGGTGGCGCCCCGAACGCCTCCTCCTACTACCGCTGGATGAACACCGTCTCCGGCAGCACGGTGACGCCGCAGGCGCCCGCGAAGGCGGCGGCCGACCTGCAGAGGAGCCTGCTCCAGCAGCCCTATGCGGCCGGTGACGGCACGATCTCGGTGACGAGCCTCGTGGCCACCGGCACGGGCACGAATTTCGGCCAGCTCGTCCAGTACGACGCCATCACCGCCACCGCCGACCCCGCCAGCTACTGGAAGCTGCAGGACGAGATCCCGGCCAATCCCACACTCACCCTCAAGGGCACCGGCACCGACGTCGTCGCGAGCCCGTGGCTCTTCACCGAGCTGCCGATGGACTGGCAGTCGACCGTGATCCAACCCGGACAGGAGTCGAGGATCACGTTCGTCTTCAGCGCCGAGCACGACGTCGCGCAGGGAATCCCCTTCTTCGGCTACTGGCAGGAGTCCGACTTCCTCTCGTTCCTCGGATCCACGCAGCAGCTGCTCGCGACGACGACCGCGGCCGACGTCGTGTTCGTCACCGCACAGAATGACAACGGGCCCACGGCCGGCGTGGGCGTGCCCACGACGAACTATGCGATGTACACGATCCGGCAGATCTGCGAGGCGTGGGGCGTGGCCGCCTACCCCGATGCGATGCCGCCGCCGGCTCCGGCCGTGGCACTCGCCGAGGACACCGGCGCGAGCGACACCGATCGCATCACGCGGGTCGGCACGCTGTCGATCGACCTCGAGGCGGGCGCGAGGGCCGAGTATTCCCGTGACGGCGGCCGGACGTGGCGCGGCCGCTTCGCGCCGCGGGAGGGATTCAACGCCGTGCTCGTGCGCCAGGTCGACGCGGCGGGCAACGTCTCGGAAGCGACGACATTCACCTTCATCCTCGACCGCGCACCTCCGCCGCCGGTGCGGGCCGTGCTCCTCGACGACACCGGGCGGAGCCCGACCGATCGCGTCACGACCGACGGTCGGATCGCGGCGGTCGGCCGGCTGCCCGACACGACGCTCGAGTATGCGGCCGATGGCAGCCCAACCTGGGCGGCGTCGTTCGCGCCGCGCGAGGGCGTCAACGTGGTGCGGGTCCGCCAGGTTGACCTCGCCGGAAACCCCTCGCGGCCGTCGGCGCCGCTGCGCTTCGTGCTCGACACGGTCAGCCTCGCGCCCACGGTGCGGCTGACCGTGGACACGGGCGCGAGCGCGGGGGACCGCGTCACCCGCGACGGGCGACTGACGGTCCGCGGCGTGGAGCCGGGTGCCCGCGTGGGCTACTCGACCGACGGCGGTGCCACGTGGGCCTCGCGCGTCCGCCCCGTTGCCGGACAGAACCTCGTGCAGGTGCGGCAGGTGGACCGGGCCGGCAACGTCTCGCCGTCGGCGAGCCTCTCGTTCATCCTCGAGCGCGGCCCAGTGCGCGACTCCGGCGACGCGGCGACCGCCGCGGATGAAGGCGCCGTCGGCCAAGACGCCTCGGTCCGAGTCGCTCGCCACCTGGCGACCCGATTCATCGGTGGCGCGAGGCGGGCACGACGGGCGTGATCCACGGAATCGACCCGTGGAGCGTGACTGGACGCCTTTTTCAGGTCCTTCCGAGGACTTCGCGGGTGAGAGGTCCAGGAGGGGGCGAGCGTTCCCACGTGCAACGCGGCCGGAGCGCCGCACGGCGGCCATTCCGCCGCGAAATCGAAGGTCGCGGTGTCGTGAAACCCGAAGCCATAGGAGGCGTTGCCCACTCCGTCGAGCGTCACTTCCGCACGCGCCGTCGGCAACGTGCTCACCTGCACGAGGCTGAGATCGACTCCTGACCGTTCCAATTCCGCCCGGGCCTCCACGCCATACTCGTCCCCGGAGATGCCGTCGATGAACGCCGTCCTCACGCCCAGCCGAGCCAGTGCCTTGGCGGTGTTCGCACCGCCGCCACCGCCGATCCGCCGGCGTCCGCCCCCTCCATCGGGAATCAGGTCGATGAGCACCTCTCCGGCGACCCAGGCCTCCGTGTCGCGGGTCTGGGCGTTCGGCATGCGTGTCATGACGGCGGTATGCGCGGGATCGCCGTACCCGGACGAGCACCGGACGCGTGCGCCCCGCCTCGCGGCGGCGATCGTGTTTGCCGCGTTCCTGTCGCCCGTGCCCGCCCGCTCCGCCGAGGACATCGTGCTCGGCGACTTCGAGGCCGACACCTACGGCTCATGGACGGCTTCCGGAAGCGCCTTCGGATCCGCGCCCGCCCGGGGCACGCTGCCGTCGCAGAATCCCGTGAGCGGGTTCGTGGGCAGGGGTCTCGTCAATTCGTACCTCGGCGGCGACGGCCCGACCGGCACGCTCGTGTCCCCCGAGTTCCTGATCGAGCGGACGTACGTTTCCTTCCTGATCGGCGGCGGCCACGACCTCGAGAAGACGGCCGTCCATCTCGTCGTGGATGGCGCCGTCGTGCGACGGGCGACCGGGCCGAACGATCGCCCGGGTGGGAGCGAGGCGCTCGAACCCCGGCATTGGGACGTCGCGGAATTCATGGGCAGGAAGGGCGTGATCCGGATCATCGACGCCGCCAGCGGAGGCTGGGGGCATGTCAACGTCGACCAGATCGTGCAGACCGACCGACGGCCGCCCGTGCTCGTGTCGGCCGCGCGCGACTTCGACGTCACGAGGCGGTTTCTGGCGATCCCGATCAGGAACGGCGCCGCGAAGCGCACCGTGACGGCCGTCGTCGCCGGCGAGCCGGCCGTCCGCAACCAGATCGAACTGGCCGACGCCGAGCCCGACTGGTGGGCGGTGATGGACGTCGGGGCCTGGAAGGGCAGAACGGTGACCCTCCGTGTCGACAAGCTCCCGGACGACTCCCGCGCCCTCGCGGCGATCGAGCAGACCGACTCGATCCGAGGGGGCATCCCCGGCGGCGACGACCTCTACCGCGAGCCCCTCCGTGGACAGTTCCACTTTTCGCCGCGCCGTGGCTGGAATAACGACCCCAACGGCTGCGTGTTCTACAAGGGGGAATACCACCTCTTCTTCCAGCACAACCCCTACGGCTGGACGTGGGGCAACATGCACTGGGCCCATGCCGTGAGTCGCGACCTCGTCCACTGGGAGGAGCTCGGCGACGTGCTTTTTCCCGACGACATGGGCGCGATGTTCAGCGGGAGCGCCGTCGTCGATCATGCGAACACGAGCGGCTTCGGGTCGGTCGACTCACCGCCGCTGGTGCTCTTCTACACGGCGGCGGGCAATCCGACGGTGCAATGCATCGCCCACAGCACCGACGGCCGCACGTTCACGAAGTATGCCGGCAATCCGATCGTGGGCGAGATCACCCCCGGCAACCGCGACCCGAAGGTGTTTTGGCACGAGCCGACGAAACACTGGGTGATGGTGCTCTACGTGGAACGGCCGGAGAAGAAACGCTCGATGCAGTTCCTCACGTCGCCGAACCTCCGCGACTGGACGCCGACGAGCATCACCGAGGGGATCGTGGGCACGAACTATCTCTACGAGTGTCCAGACCTGTTCGAACTCGCCGTCGACGACGACCCTGCCCGGAGGAAGTGGGTGCTGCTCGGGGCCAGCACCGAGCATGCCGTGGGCACCTTCGATGGCACCTCCTTCACGCCCGAGGCGACCCGGCTGCCCGGCCACCGCGGGCGGGCGTTCTACGCCCCACAGTCGTTCAACGACGCCCCCGACGGGCGGCGCATCCTCATCGGCTGGTGGCAGACGCCGACCGAGGGGATGCCCTTCAACCAGAGCATGTCGCTCCCCCTGGAACTGGGCCTCCGGCAGACGGCCGAGGGCCCGCGGCTCACGTTCGCACCGGCCCGCGAGGTCGCGACCCTGCGGAAAGCCGGTCACCGCGCCGGCACGTCGCAGCTCATGCCCGACGGGCCCAATCCGCTCGCGGACGTCGCGGCCGAACTCATCGAACTCCGCGCCGAGATCGAGCCCGCCGGCGCGGCGGAGGTGGTGTTCACCGTCCGCGGGGCGACGATCACGTACGACGTCCAGGGCCGACAGCTCGTGGTGGAAGGCCTCCGAGCGGCCGCGCCGCTCACCGACGGCCGGCTGCGGCTGACGGTGTTCTGTGACCGCACCGGCATCGAGGTATTCGCATCCGACGGGCTCTGCTACGTGCCTGTGCCGTTCCAGCCCCGGCCCGACGACCTCGCCCTCTCCGTCGCAGCCCGCGGCGGGCCTGCGACGATCCACGTTCTCGAGGTGCACGAACTGCGGTCGATCTGGAAGTGAGCGACGGCGGACTCGCCTCGTCCCGCGCTCGCGGCCCGATTCATCAGGGACGCGAGGCGAGCGCGACCGGCGTGACCCGCAGGATGAGGCGGTAGAGCGCCGGCAGGATGAACATCGTGAAGAGCGTGCTCGTGATCACGCCGCCGATCACGACCGTGGCGAGCGGCCGCTGCACCTCCGCCCCGGTGCCCTCCGAGAGGGCCATCGGGATGAAGCCGAGGCTCGCCACGAGGGCCGTCATGATGACCGTCCGCATGACCCCCGCCGCCGTCTCCTCGATCGCGATGTCGCGGGCGGTGCCCTTCGTGAGCCGTTCGCGCAGGGCGCTCGCGAGCACCATGCCATTGAGCACCGACACGCCGGAGAGCGTGATGAAGCCCACCGCCGCCGAGATGGAGAGCGGCATCTCCCGCAGCGTCAGGGCCCAGATGCCCCCGACGCAGGCGAACGGCACGCTCACGAAGAGGAGCAGCGTGTCGGCGAGATTCCGATAGGTGAGGTAGAGCAGGGCCACGATCAGCAGGAGGGCCAGCGGGACGACGATCGTGAGCCGCTTCTGGGCCCGCTGCATGTTCTCGAACTGACCGCCCCATTCCAGGCGAAAACGCCCGGCCGGCAGCTCCACGCGATTGGCGATCGCCCGCTGGGCCTCGGCGACGAATCCGCCCACGTCACGACCACGCACGTTGCACTGCACGACCACCCGCCGCTCGCTCCACTCCCGGGTGATGAACTTGGGCCCCGAGATCGTCTGGATGTCGCAGATCCGCTCGAGTGGCACGGTCTCGCCGGCAGGGCTCCGTACGGCGATCCCGCCGAGCACGTCGGGCCCGCCCCGCAGCGGATCGGGCAGCCGCACGACGATCGGGAACCGCAGCTGGCCCTCGACGATCTCGCCCACCGACTTGCCCCCCACGCTCTCGATGATGTCGAGCACGGCCTGGGCCGAGATGCCGTAGCGCGCGATGTCGTCCTGGCGCACGGCGACCCGCAGGATCGGCTGCCCGGAGACCTGCTCGACCGCCACGTCCACGCCTCCCGGCACCCCGCGGATGACGCCCGCGACCTCCTCCGCCTTCCGCGTGATCTCCGCGAGATCCTTGCCGAACACCTTCACGGCGATGTCGGCACGCACGCCCGACACCATCTCGTTGATCCGCTGCTCGATCGGCTGCGTGAACCAGATGATCTGGCCGGGAATGCCCTGGATCTCCCGGTTCATGACCTCCACGAGCTCGGCCTGCGTCCGGGCCTTCGTCCATGACGAGCGCGGGTGGAGCGCGATGAACATGTCGGTCGCCTCGGCCGCCCCCGCGTCGGTCGCCACCTCCGGCGTACCCGTGCGGCTCCAGATCGCATCGATTTCGTCGGGAAACGTGCCACGGAGGTGCCGCTCCATCAGCGTGTTCATCCGCGCCGACTCCTCGAGGCTCGTCCCGGGTGCGCGGATCGCGCCGATCACGAGATCCCCCTCGGAGAGCCGCGGCACGAACTCCGTGCCGAGCCGCAGGGCCTGCGCGAGCGTCAGGCCCAGCACCACGAGCGCGGCGATCGTCACGAGCGAGCGGGCGGCGAGGCAGCCCCGCAGGAGCGGACGATAGGCGGCGCGGAGGAGCCGCACGAGCAGCACGTCGTGCCCGTCGATGCGTCGCGGCAGCACGAGGCTCGAGAGGACGGGCACCACCGTCAACGACAGGACGAGGGATCCGAGCAGGATGAAGACGACCGTCAGGGCCATCGGACGGAACATCTTCCCCTCGACGCCCTCCAGCGTGAGGATCGGGATGTACACGATCATGATGATGAGCTGCCCGAAACAGGCCGGCTTCTTCACGGCCTTGGCCGCCTCCGCCACGAGGGCCAGCCGCTGCTTGCCGGAGAGCCCCGGGTGGTGAGCGATCTTCTCGAGGATGCTCTCGATGACGACCACGGAGGAATCGACCACGATCCCGAAGTCGATCGCGCCGAGCGACAGCAGGCTGGCCGCGATCCCCGCCTGCCACATCCCGATGAAGCCGCACATCATCGACAGCGGGATCGCCGTCGCCGCCACGAGACCGGCCCGGAGATTGCCGAGCATGCAGTAGAGGATGACGACGACGAGAAAGGCGCCCTCGAGCAGGTTTTGGCGGACGGTCGCGATCACCTTGTCGATCAGCCGCGTCCGGTCGTAGACCACCTCCGCCCGCACGCCCGGAGGCAGGTCGCCCTGCATGGCCTCGAAGCGCTCGCGCAGCCGCGTCGTCACCGCGTAGCTGTTCTCCCCCATGAGCATGAAGCCGAGGCCGAGCACGACCTCGCCCTGCCCGTTGGCCGTGACGAGTCCCTTGCGGATCTCGTGCCCGATCGTGACCTCGGCCACGTCGCGGATCCGGATCGGCGCGCTCTCGCTCGAGGCGATGACGATCCGCTCGATCTCCTCGACGTTCACCGTGCGGCCCACGCCGTAGACGAGCACGGCGTCCCCGGCCTTCTCGATCACACCGCCGCCCACGTTGAAGTTGTTGCGCGGCACCGCCTCCACGACCTGGTCGAACGTGAGGGTGTACTTCTTGAGGAGATCCGGATCGACCCGGATCTGGTACTGCTTGTTGAGGCCGCCCCACGCGTTGATCTCGGCGACGCCGGGCACGCTGCGCAACGCCGGCTTGAGCGTCCACTCCTGGAGCGTCTTCGTCTCCGTGAGGCTCATGCCGTCGGGCACGAGGAGGTAGTGGAACACCTCGCCGAGTCCCGTGGAGACGGGCCCGAGCTCCGGCCGCGACACGCCCGCCGGCACCGCGACCCCGCCGATCCGCTCGTTGATGAGCTGGCGGGCGAAGTAGATGTCGGTGCCGTCGCGGAACGTCACGATGACGACCGACAGGCCGAACATGCTCGCGCTGCGGATTGACTCGAGGCCGGGCATGCCTCCCATCTCGAGCTCGATCGGAAACGTGATCTGCCGCTCCACCTCCTCGGCCACGAGGCCCGGGGCGACGGTATTGATCTGCACCTGGATCGGCGTGGTGTCCGGGAAGGCGTCGATGACGAGCCGGCTCACGGCCACGCCCCCGACGAGGCAGACGACGGCCGCACCCGCCAGCACGGCCAGCCGGTGCGAGAGCGACCACGTGATCAGCGAGTCCAGCATGCCTGCCGCTCCGTGGTCACAGATCGCCGGATTCGACCCCTTCGAGCAGCAGTTGGCTCTTGAGGACGTGGCTGCCCGGACCGACGACGTGCGTGACGCCGGCGAGGTCGCCGACGAGTTCGACGCTCCCGCCCGACTCGAGACCCCTCCCGACCCTCCGCACCTCGAACGTCGTCACTCCCGTCGGCACGAACACCACCCAGCCGTCATCGAGGGCCTGCAGGCTCTCGACCGGCACCACCTGCACCTGCCGGCGGGCGTCGACTTCGATCGATCCGCGCCCGAAGGCGTGCGCACGCAGTCCGGCGAGCCGCTCGGTCGAAGCCGCCGGCTGCCCGGTCTTCACCTCCGCCCGCACCTGGAGCGTGCGCGTCGTTTCGTCGACCTCCGTGCTGATCCACGAGACCTCGCTGACGTATTCCCGATCGTCGCCGTCCGGCCGGAATGTGACCCGCTGCCCGATCGCGAGCCGTGGCGCATCCTCCTTGGCGACGTTGAGCACGATCCACATCGCCGAAAGGTCCACGACCTCGAAGATGCTGCGGGAGGGATCGGTGATCTCGCCGATCACGACATCGCGGTTGATCACGACGCCGTCGAACGGCGCTCGCAGCGGCAGCAGATTCGACGACACGCGTTCCGAGTCGACCCCGGCATAGACCTCCTCGGGCAGGCCGAGGAGACGCATGTAGTCGGCCCGAGCGTCGTCGCTCAACGGCGCCAGTTCGTCGCGAGACAGGTCGAAGCCGAGGTTCACGAGCGCCTGTTCGGCACTGAGCAGCGTATTGCGGGCCTCGCGTGCGGCACTACGGGCCTCGCGCACCTTGCTGCCCATGATCGCGTCGCGGACCTCCTCGAGGATGGCGAGCGACTCGTGACGTGACTCGTCGATCACGAGTGCGTTGAGGAAATCCGCCTTGAGTCGACCGACCTCGGCACTGTCGATGATGGCGAGCACCTCGCCCTGGCAGACGGGGTCGCCCATCCGTTTTTCCACGTGCCAGACGGCTCCCGTCGCCCGCACGGAGAGCTGGGCGATCCGCCGCTCGTTGTAACGGACGACGCCGTTGACGGCGATCACCTCCCTGGCACGCTGCGTACGGACCGGCACGCTCTCGATCCCCGCGAGCCGCACGTCGGCCGCGTCCTCGAACGTGATGGATTTTGAGACGGCCCGACGGTGCGTTCCGCGGTCCTGCGGAAGCGCCGCCGCAACGCCGGCCTGCGACGAATCCCCCTCCGACCGGTCGTCGTCGTGCGGGGTGTGGGCTGCACCGTGGGGGTTGCGAGCGTCTCCGACGAGACCGAACGTCCAGTGCGTGTGATGGCCGTACCAACCGACCGCCGCCAGGCCCGCAAGCGTCGCGATCGAAAGCCCCCAACTCGACACGACCTGCCACCAGCCGACCTTCACGAAGCGCGTCATGAGGGCACCCCTCTGCGAAACGCGAGGCAATGCCGCCCGCCACGATCACGCAGAACGGCGCCGCAAGGTGTGAGCGACGAGCGCATCGAGTTCTGGATCAAGGCGGGGGTTTGGGGGGACGGGGCCGCGAAGCAGCCAACCTCCGGGTGTCCAGAATCACCCGCAGGCCACCACCAATCCCTGGATTATGGGCACGACCCCGGGAAACGTCCAGCGCCGTCGGCGAGTTTTTGGATTGGAGCGGGTGGGCGTGATCTGACGATAAACCGCGATGGATCGATTCTGCGGCCCTGGCCGGTCCACGGTTGTTGAGTCGCACCGCCGCCACCGGCGTTCACCGCCACCCTCCGCACCCGGCATCATGAACGCACACCCCGGACGCGGAACGCCGCCCCCCCCTCCACGGGCGGCCGCCAGGCGGCGCTGGTGGCTGCGGGTCGCCGTACTCGCCTGCGCCGCCGGCATGATCTACCCGGCCGCATTCCGGGAGACCGTCACCGGGGCCGCCGAGCCTGCCGGCGCCGACGGCCTGCGTCTCGAGTCGCCGCCCCAGGAACTGGCCCTCACCGACGCGACGCGGAGCACCGAGGCCTTCGCTGGGCCTTCGCCACGCACGCTCGCGGAGTTCGTGGCCTACGCGGAGCAAAACCACCCGCGCCTGCAGGGCGCCCGCGCGGCCATCGAGGCCGCCCGCGGCAAGGCCGTCCAGGCCAGGCTCTACCCCAACCCGATGCTGGCCGGGTCGTCTCCCCAGGCCGCCGGCCGAGACAGCCAGTGGAACGGGTACGTCACGCAGGACATCGTGACCGCCGGCAAGCTGCGCTTGTCGCAGCAGGCGGCGCTCCGCGAGGTGCAGCGCGCGGAATACGACCTCATCCGCGCGCGGTTCGACGTGCTGACCGGCGTGCGGGACTCCTTCTACTCGCTCCTCGTCGCCCAGCGGCGGATGGAGATCTTCAAGTTGCTCGTCGACATCACGGCGCGGTCGTACGAGATCGGTGAGAAGCTCGCCGAGGCCGGTGAGGGCACGAAGGCCGACGTGCTCTTCTGGTCGATCGAGAGGGATCGGGCGGCGGTGCGGCTGCTCAACAACGCCGTCTTCATCGAGGCGGGCCGCCGGGAGCTGGCGGCGGCCGTCGGACTACCCCGTGCCGACGTCGGCATGATCGAGGCCGACATGACGGCACCGCTGCCCGACTTCGACCTCAAGGAACTGCAACTGGCCGTCGTGAGCCGCAACGCCCGGCCCCAGGCCGCGCTCGCGGGCGTCCGCCAGGCCCAGTGGGCGCTCGAACGGGCCGTCGTCGAGCCCATTCCGAACGTCAACCTGATGGGAGGTTACCAGCGTCAGGTCGACTTCCCTCCGCAGGATCAGGGCCTCATGCAGGTGATGATCGAGGTGCCGCTCTTCGACCGCAACCAGGGCAACATCCGCTCCGCCCGCGCCGATATCGCCGGCGCGCGGGCCGACCTGCGGACGATCGAGCTGGATCTCGCCGCCCAGGCGGCGGCGCAGCTGGCGAACTACCGCACGGCCCAGCGGCTCGTCGGCTGGTACGAGCAGGACATCCTGCCGAAGGCCCGCGAGACGGTCGCGCTCACGCAGACGCTCTACGGCCGCGGTGAGGTCACCTTCCTGAGCCTGCTTCAGGCCCAGCGGATTCTTACCGAGGCCGAGCTCGTCTACGTCGACACGCAGGAGACGCGCTGGCAGGCGGCCGTCCAGATCGCCGATCTGCTTCAGCTCGAGGAGTTTCCGCCACTCATGACCGCGCCGAGCGCCCGGGACAATCCGATCCCGGCCGAGGTCGCGCAGCCCAACCGGCTGCCCTGGATGAATCCCCCGGCTGCCGCGCGACCGAAAGGCCCCGGCCGCGAGCCTCTACCCGCCGTGCCGCCCGGAGCGGCCGTCCAGCCGCTGCCGAAACCCTGACGGGTGCCGGCTTCGGCGCGTACCGGCGGCTCGAGCACGTCGCGCGTTGGTATAGCGACGACGTGGCAGACCAAGGCGGGTAGGTGAAGGGGGTCGGCGAACGCTCGATGAGCATTGGGCCGCCGCGGCCCACGCGACGAGACTTTTGCCGCCCCCGAGCCCGCCTATTCTGAACGCGATCGAACGCGCGCTCAGCGATAGAACGCGTCGAACGCGGCGTCGTGCAGGGCGTGGAGACGGGGCCACGGCCCGTGATCGTGCGTGCCGAGCCGCGGCTCGCACGGCCCCCGATACCGCGGGCCGCAGGTCGGCGCGCCCGCCACGCCGATCAGGTCGAACGGCTGCGGTGGGTAGGCCGGGTGGCATGGAGCCGCTGGAACGCACGGCGCGAGCTTCCGCGGCTCACCGCAGGCATGCAGGAAAAGCGGTCGAGCCTGCCAATCAGCCGCCGAGTCACTCCGCGGCGGCACCATCGATTCGATGAGGGCATCGGCGCTCTGCCGGCGTCCGTTGGTCTCGACGGCCTCTCGCGAGGGCATGGTCTGGCGCGGGGCCGTGACCGGCTCGGGCGCGGGCGCCGCGACGTTCACGCTCAGCGGCATGGCTACGAGCGAGACCGAGCCGAGGCAGCGCATCGCGCGCCGGCCCGCACCGCGGCATGAGAGATGGCTGACCATGGATCGCTTCCCGGGAGGTGGGTGCGCGCGAATCGCCGACCCGAGGTTCATCGGACCGGAGGCACACCCTCGGCGATCCGGCAGCCCCGATCCCACAACGGGCACCGAGCCACCGGAAACTGCGCGATCGGCAAGGTCGACGGGCCCGGCTCCGCCCGGCAGGGGCTCGTTCGAGGCGCGGAGGCGGAATCTCCCCGGACGATCTCCCCTGACCATCTCCCCGGAAGCCGTCAGTCAACCTGCCACGCATGAAGCCAGCCGGCCGAGTCGCCCGCCATCACCGTCTTCCCGTCGAACGACACGGCGACGCGGGTCGGGAGCACGCGAATCCGCGACGTCCCCTCGGCGCCGTCATCGGGCAGGGCGAACGACCTTTTCTCGCCGCCATCCGCCTTCCAGACCTTCACCGTGCGGTCGCGGCCGCAGGTCACCAGCTCGCCCGCGAGGCCGAAACTGCAGTCGAGCACGCCGTTCGCGACGGTGTCGTACCTTCCGGGGGGCTTCTGCGGCGGGTGGGCGTTGGCCTTCGTGACCACGGGAAACCCGTCGGTCACGTCCCACCAGACGACGAGGCCGTCCTCGCCGCACGAGGCGACCACGCCGCTGTCGCTCCGCCACGCGAGCGCCCGGATCGCGTTCGTGTGCTCGGCCAGTGGGAGCACCACCCCGCCCCCCACTGCCTCCCAGAGGTGCATGGTGCCGATGCGGTCGCCCGTGACGAGATAACGGCCGATTCGTCCAGGCTCGCCGCCTTCGATCCGTTCACTGATGGCACGGGTGGCGCTCCTCGGACAGCGGCGTGGGGGCCGACCGCAGGCGGGCCGCTGGAGCGATAGGCTCCACCCGCCGTCGCGCCGTGTCGCCCCGGGCCGCGACGCCTACCGTCCGAAGCACCAGAGCGAGTCGTGGGTCCGCACGAGCACGGTGCCGTCCACGCAGACGGGGGTCGCGACCGTCATCTCGCCGGTGACGCCCGTGCCGAGGATCGCGAAGGGCTCGGGGCCCCCCTGCCGCCCCGGCAGGGCGAGCACCTGCGACTCGCCATCCTCCCGCGTCACGATCACCGCGCCGTCGACCACCACGGGCGACGCGCTGTAGGCGTGGCGGTTCTTGGCGAGCTCGGTCCGCGCGAGCGTCCTGCCGGATGCGGCGTCGAGGCACTCGAGTCGGCCGTTGTCGGAGCAGACGACGAGCATGGTGCCGCTCGCCGCGGGCGTCGGCACGTCGGCCCCGATGTCGGCGCGGGCCCACGCCACGTGCGTGCCCGTCACGTCGCCGGAGCCGCCGCGGCGGATCGCGGTGATCGTGGCGCCCCGCGCGTAGGGGGCGATGACGAGCGTGTCGGTGACGACGGGGGACGCGATGGACCGGAAATACTTGTGACCGGTCGGATTGAGGCCGCCGGCCCGCCACACCTCCCGCCCATCGGCGGCGTCGTGCGCCGTCACGTGGTCGGCTCCGAGCACGAAGAGCACCTCGTCCGGTTCGCCCAGTGCCGGCTTGCCCTTCACCACGACGGGTGTCGAGTAGCTCTGCGCGGCCTCCTCCGGGGCGCCGAGATCGCGGTCGTGCTTCCAGAGGAGCTCGCCGGTCGTCCGATCGAAGGCGGCGAGGTAGCTCGGCCCGGTCTGCATCACCGCGATGACGACCGCCTTCTCCGTGAGCACGGGCGAGGTGCCGAGATCCCACCAGAGCGTGTCTTCGCCGAACCGCTGCTGGAGGTTCGTCTGCCAGACCACCGCGCCGTCGGCGAGCTCGAGACAGGCGAGTTCGCCGCTCTTGAAATAGACCCAGACGTGCGTGCCGTCGGTCACGGGCGACGGGTTGCAGCCGGTCGCCTTCTTGTGCTTCCCCGGCTTCTCCACGTCGAGCAGCCGACGCCACCGCTCCGACCCGTCGCGACCGAAACAGACGGCGGCGTCCTTGCCGTCCGCCGCACAGGTGAGCACGATCGCGTCGCCCCACACGGCGGGCGTGCTCGCTCCGAGCCCCGGCAGCGGCGCCTGCCACCGCACGTTCGTGTCCCGGCTCCAGTCGCGGACATAGCCCGTTCCCGCGGCGACGCCATCCGAGGCCGGTCCGCGCCACCCGGGCCAGTCGCCCGCGAGGGCCGGCAGCGAGACGCACGAGACGACGAGGCACGCGAGCAGGGCAGGGCGGCTCGAGGATGGCGCGATCATGAGCGCTGTCTCCGGGAGGATGTCGGGACCTCTGCGGACCCGGGTCGTGCGCCATGTGCCGCACCGCCACGGGAACCGACGTGGTCTACACTCCGCCCCCCGCCTCGTCCACCCGCCCGGAATCCCCCATCGATTGCGCGGACGTACGACCGGGAGCAGGTTTTTCTTGACATCGTGCAACCTGGATGCCGGGAGGGGCTGCCGGTGTCCTCAAGCGGGCTGTGGAAGCAAGCGGAGCCATGGATGGCGAAGCGCAGCGGACACGCAGTGAACGGAGGCCTGGAGGGCCGGAGTGAACGTCCAGCGAGAGGACGCCGGTAGCCCCGACCTTGCTCGAACAGGTGTCAACGATTGGATGCTCCCGGTCGTAACGTTTTTCATCAGCCTGCGCTTCGGATGGAGTCGGGGCGATCCGTCAGGGGATCGGCCCGGCATCACGAGGAGCCACGCCATGTCCCCCTTCGAGCAGCATCCCTTCCGCCAGGCCGCATCGCTCCACCGCGGCCTCCGGCGCCGGGGAGACGTGCCGGCCCAGGATGCTGCGATTCACACCGCCGGCGACGTCGTCATCGCCAAGGGGGCCGGCCGCGTCGAGGCGATCATCGATCTGCCCGGCGAGGGAACGATCGGTCGCGACCTCGTGGTTCGCTCCGCGGCAACGGGCACCCGAGCCACGCCGATTTCGAGACGGTGACGAGCGCGTGAGCATCGTGCCTAGGGCGGGAGCCGTCAGAGCGCCGCGGAATGCCGCGTGCCGCCCTCTTCATCGGCCGCCGCCAGGCACTCGGGCACATCCAACGCGTCGCCGCTGCGACGGCGGGCTTCGTACTGCGCCTCGAAGTCGGCCGGGACGCGCAGCCGCCAGTTCTCCGCATTCGTCGTGCCCGGGCGGTTGTAGCGCTCCGTCATGCCGAAGAGGTCGGCGAAGAACACGGAGACGTTCCGCGCCTCGCTCGCCAGCATCGCCGTGAAGAGCGAGGCGACCAGCGCGCCGGCCGTGCCAGCGGGTGACGACGCGGGCCCCGCGCGGCCGCCGGGAGCGAGGCTCGCCAGATAGCGTGTCCAGTCGGGGGCCAGGCCGGCTCGTATCCATTCCTGGGCATGCTGCCAGACGGTGGCCGTGTCATGCGTG
>Ga0214923_10004003_pt1 | contig 18155 bp, 6 predicted proteins | sample LL1510_MetaG_FD_177993 | JGI IMG/M metagenome (GOLD analysis project Ga0214923, IMG submission 177993) | Freshwater microbial communities from Lake Lanier, Atlanta, Georgia, United States - LL-1510 | ecosystem: Environmental > Aquatic > Freshwater > Lake | place: USA: Georgia | collected 2015-10-15 | reverse complement strand
GCGCGAATACCAGAATTTGGTCCGCAAATTAGTCGACGAAGATCGTACAGTTGCGATGCCACTAAAACTATCATCTAGTGAAAATACCTTGACACCAGAACTACAATCCCAACCCCAATCTGAACACATATCAGTGCCTGTACCAGAAGCTCAACCCGGAGCAGCAGCTAATGAATTGCAAACCGACCAACCCGACAAACCCGACAAACCCGACAAACCCGACAAACCCGACAAACCCGACAAACTCGACAAACCCGACAAACCCAATACCGCACTCAATACTGACATGATTTCCAACAATCCTCAAGCAGAATCCGGGATTTTTGGTAATTTACCTGAAAAATTATCGTCAGGTTTAGGTAATTTATTTGGGAGTCCTAGCACCGCACCTACTACTCCGTCCAAGTCATCATCCAACTCATCATCCAGCTCATCATACAGCTCATCATCATCCAGTTCGTCGTCATCCGGGACATCATCCGGGACATCATCCAATACATCAATTAATTCTGTAAAATTACAAAAACAGAATGAGATAGATTACCTAAAAGCTGAGATACAACAGACATCAAATAGAAATAAAAAAATTGCACTAACCCAAAAACTACAGGGATTAATATTTGCATTACAGTCAAGTGATAGTAAAAGTAGCAGTAGTGAATCAAGCAGGCGAAGCCGGCGTCATAAAAAACATCACCGCCGGACAACATCATCTAATTCAAACAATCGGTCATCCCAATATGGGGGTGCAGGTCAGTCGGCAGATGCAAGTGTAGCTAGGTTTGTCACATTCATTGAAAAATATATAGATGAAAATCCTAATGATAAACGTACTATACTACGAAATGTACTTACAATATTCAAAGGCGGGCATTTCAAGAAACCCGATCAATCCCGTATTAAAACACTCTGTAAAAATGCAAATTCAGTAGGCAAAGAAATACAATTGCAGACAAATTCCAATAATCCATATTTGAAAACTTATCATGATAATTGGTTAGAAATGCGCCATAAATATATGAAATCGGTTGGCAGCTTAGTAGATATTTTGGAGAACCGTATATTATTTGTAAACGAGAAAACACAAAAAATGGAACTCCGAAATATAAGTAGCAAAGAGTTAGCAGATTTAGAAACACAGACCCGTATTTTACTAGCTGAATTATATTCGAACTCACATCAACATTACGTGCTTGGTGTTAATGCACTCCATGATTATTATCATAATTTGACAGCTGGCGTTGATGTCTACTAAATACTAGGAACTTTGCTGATTTCAGTACCGCCTAGTATGGTATTTAAGACCATACTAACCTCTACTAGTCAAGTACCTTTTTGCCACCCGAATAGGGTGGTCTTAAATATGGTACTTAACGGTACTTAACGGTACCTCTCGAGGTAGACACGAATTCAAATAAAAAATTATATCATAGGTTAGAGTGTCTACGGTAAGTTAGTTAAGTATTTCGGCCCACGTAAGGTCTAGGACCCCATTATTTGGGACTTTAGTATTTGCAATAAATAAATAACTTGGTTTGGTTTCATTAGCAACACGGTGCATAAATTTGTCATATTCCACGTTATCATCCAAATATATATCTAGTTTTTTTGCCAGCTGAAATTGCCATGGTAATTTAATAACCTGTTTTCCCATATCTTTAAAATCAGCAATATAAGTTTGACTGATAATATGATTTTTACGTATATTGAATTTGACGCTATCACCCATCCTTATTTGAAAATTACCAGTTATAGAACCCATTATTTATGAATCTACTTGTTACGTGTGTATTTATATCAATTTTTAGACTGTGTAATAAAAATTGTTTTTAGACTATGATGAATAGGATCATAGCATACATTGTATACATCATTCAGTAATTTCAAATGTCAAACTCATATTCCGAGTCGAGCCAATTCGCAAACCCATGCGCGCAGGTAAAGTGTATTATTGAAGAACAATACATCATCACATCGGGCACATATTTCCAAATTGGTTTTCTTATTTGGTTCATTAAAGTTGCAATCAGTTTCTTCATTAGCAGTCCTAGCACACGTCCAGCATCCCAACTTCAAAAGCGAGGACCACGTGAATTAATTATATATATGATATTCTTCTCGACAAATATTCTGCTATGGCCTATTAACCTAGTACTTGATATTTATGCACTGGTTTATGTAATTGGTAGACATTACACACTAGAACAGATTATATTCATAATCGTAGGCTTTTAATCCTGTTGGTGCCGATAGCATCAATTTAATTATTTTATTTTTGCTTAGTTTTGGTACCGCCTAGTATGGTATTTAAGACCATACTAACCTCTACTAGTTAAGTACCTATTTGGCACCCGAATAGGGTGGTCTTAAATATGGTACTTAACGGTAATGAAAAAAAAATACAAAAAAAAAAAAAAAATACCACATCCCATACAATTTGCTGTGGAGCTAGGACTAAAGACTACTAATAAGTCTTCGGTAGGTTATTTTCAAACAGGAACTTCATATTAAGACCCATACCCTGCAATTCTTGGCTGAGTAGTTTAGCCGCATAAGGAATAGTTACTCGCCGGAATGAACTGTAGTTATCACAACAATCGCAGCGATAGATATTACTATCTGGGTTAGTATTCACAACTGCATAATTGCCACATGACCCACAAATGAAGACGTCGAAACCATCACTAACATCCAACATACGCTCCTTGAGGAATGCAACAGAACCGTGTGCGTTCATACAATCTTTCTCCATCTCACCTAGACGAAGACCACCATCACGTGCACGACCCTCAGCAGGTTGCCGGGTGAGTTGCACCACTGGACCCGAATTACGTGAATTACCAGTCCAAACCGCTTTTCCATTACGCCGGACATAGAATACTTCATTTGGTACTGTAATACAATATACAGGGACTTTGGCGGTATATAGTCTCTCTGTCTGAACGGATTGTTTATGAGTATGTCCGTGATTAACACACGGTTCACAACGGTCTTTAATAATACTAAGCCGCCATACAGTGCAATGTGTGGTGATAACACTGCCATCTTTCATTGTAGTTTGTGTTCCGGCTTCAATATGTTCTGATTTATTGGAACACCATCCGCAATGTAGTGCTAGGCGCATTACATCATCTGCCAATTTATCTGACCCGGTGTAATATACATATTTAGTGGGGTCAACTTTCTTATAATAGCCATCACCTAATACCATTGAATTTAGCAGTAGTTGGCATTGTGCTGTGCTTAGGCTCCAAACCCAATCAGGTAGTGTCTTATTTGTCGCGCCGACTGATAGTGGCGCCATTACATGATAGAGTTGGTAATCATTAATGTATAGGTTATTATTAGATACACCATATTTATAACCTAGTGTTGCTAGAGCCGGGTATATAGCATCCTTAACACGCTGTTTATGAACTGCAACATATATACTATTAGTTTTGACAGTGGGGTCGCTTGGTGTATAACAACAACCTTCTGCCATCCAAATACCAAAGAATGTAAGCCATGCAGTCATGTTAACAGTTTTAGCAGGTATAACCTGTTGTTTTCTATTTGTCATTTCAGGTAGCACATATTGATAATCTGGTTTATTCCACGTGCCGTTTTTCTTGTATTTCACCAATGCACCATTAATTTTTTTAGCCTCCTCGAGTTTGTAAGCCGTCCAAAGTTTCTTTCGGCTATAAATCCTTGATACATACATACGGTGATTTGAAGTAACATTCAGGCTAAGATTGCTGTTTTCAATTTCATACATTTCGCCTTCAAAATCGGGATAATGATGAATAGCAGTTGGATGCTGATATTCAATAACTCCGGCCGGCGATAGTGTTGCCACGGTGTCGGTTAGTTTTACTTCGGCGATGCCAACCCATCCGCGATTTCCAGTCAAAACGTCGTGATCTTCAGCCGCGCAGTGCATTTTATCTTCAACCATGTGTTTCAGGCGCTGATAGTAGGTCGGACCCATGAAAATTTGTACGTCCATTTGTTTCCCAGTAATTCCGGAATATAGGATTTCATTACCACAATAGTCATATCCATTTGCCTCTAGAATGGCCCCAACTTTATGCGGGTCAATATCGCTGAATGCAGTGCACTCAGAATACCCACCTAGATGCACGCTGGCCTTCCCAATGATGCACTCCAAAAGTTGACCGATAGTCATGCGGCTAGGAATAGCATGTGGTGTCATGATAATATCGGGAACGAGACCATCTTTAGTAAATGGCATATGTTCCTGTGGATAAATCATACCAACTGTCCCCTTTTGACCCACACGGGAAGCAAATTTGCTGCCAATCGATGGGATGCGCTCATTACGGATACGGATTTTGCCACTGAGGAAACCCTCTTCATTACGGTCAATGAATACTTTATCCACATAACCGGTTTCATTCATCCGGAGACTAGTGGAACAATCCTTGTAAACTTGGTGTCCGTTGAGATACTTATTCTTGAGTGGCAATTTCTTACCCATAATGACATCTTTGCTGGTGACATATTCATTTTCGCGGACGAACCCGCGTTCATCCAGTTTGTCATAATTTCCGGGTTTAATACCCTTGGTATATTCAGGGTCGGGTTTGCAGAATTTCTCCTCTTTCCCATTACTCTGAATTTTCTTTTCATCATCACGGTAAGTATGGTAATATGTGGACCGGAAGAAACCCATGTCAACACTATGGCCGTTCAACATAATACTATCCTCCTGATTATAACCAGTATATGCACAAATTGCAACAATTGCGTTCAAGCCAATCGGCAACTCGTTGTAGTGAATGTATTTGCCAAATTTGCTAGCAACCACTGCTTTCTCCAAATAGTTCATGACATATCCGATGGTATCTAGACGTTTGAGGAAATTGGTGGCATAGCAACTCATAGCCTGTTTACCCATACTGCTCTGATAAGCATTGCGCGGGCTCTGACTATGGTCGGGGAATGGGATAACACATGCTAGGACTCCTAGCATAAGCCCGGGATGGATTTCACAATGTGTATATCGATTGATATATTGCGTGCCTACTTCTTCTGTCATAGTCTCACGGGCTTTAGCTTGTGCTAGGTCATCTTGTGTCATCGCAATCATACAATTATTTACTTCTTCAGTATCAATGAATTCAACCACTGATTGTACTCGCCGGTCATCTGGTGAGTAATAGAAGTAATCTTGTAGCTGTACGGTAGGACGATTAGTAAGATACCAGTCAATAGGCAACCGTTGAATAGCGCGGTCAAGCACGGGCATAATAAGTGTATTCCAATTACCATTGTTTGCACGGAGTTTTTCAATATGTCCGTTGCTAATCCGAAGCTGATTTTCATCAGCAATGAAAACTGGCCGTGTTAGCCGACCTGCATCACTGAAGATAAATATTTCGTTATTAACAATGTCCCAATTAATACTAATATATGGGTTAAATTTACCACATCTGCGAAGGTGTAGAAATTGGTTATATACACGTTCAGGATACGGGTGGTAGCCCATAATATCGCCATTTACATAGATAATGCATTTACCGGCACCATCCTTGAAATTTGATAAGGTAAATGGTGTAATCCCGGTACGTGTTGCGAGCCATTCTTTTACTGGAGCGCTATTAGATTGCAGTGTGATAACACAACCCATTGCCATATTTTTCACAAGACCGACAGTTGCACCCTCTGGTGTTTCAGCCGGGCAAATATACCCGAATTGACTAGCATGTTGTTTACGGGGTCCGACAATCTTGTTGTTCTTCTTCTTCTTATCACTCGGGCAATTAATGCGGCGTTCATGACTTAGATAACTAGAATAACTGAGACGGTTAAGCACTTGTGCGGCGCCGATTTTAATATTGCCTTTGCCATTGGTTTTCACACCCCAATTACCAGTAGCAAGTGAATACTTAATACCACCTTCAATACTAGTAGATTTGATAATCTTGTAAATGTTATTAATGGTAATGAGTTCGAAGACATCTTTGCCTGATTTATTGTGATTGAGTTCCTTACCAACACTGCGTTGCAGGTCTTTTACCAAGCGGTTAAGACATTGCCGGAACAGGCTGGCAAATAGACATCCAGTTGTTTCTACACGTTTATTCTGAAAGCTATCCCGATCATCATAAGGTAGGAGTCCTAGCCTGACTTTGAGTAGTTTCCGGCACATTGCACCTAGGAAATTCATCTTCTTAACACTGTTGGTACGGAGATGGGGTAGCAGTTCTGTATCTAGGTTAGTCTTCAGATATACTAGTTTATCAGCTTCGGTAAGCCGGATATCCTTATTAAGCCCTTTGTATTTCAAATGTTTAACAAGATACGTCATGACTTCGGCTGGTGTATTAATATTTTCGGCCATACAGATTTCTTTGAAGTCATATAGAGTTTCTTTACAGAGCAATGCTAGATGTGAGCCAATATCATTATCAGATTCGTCACCACAAATGCACCTAATCAAGTCAATATCAGTTGCTACACCCATCGCACGCATCATTAGAAATACATTGATTGGGTTCTTAAATGTACTAATATTCAGATAAAGACTCTTGGGTCGCTCACAGAATTTGACAATATTTGTCATTACTACACTGAAACAGTCATCGCGGATACTCCGGATTTCGGCTTCGAACTCGCGGTTTTTGTTCTGTTTCTGTTTACTGAATACGAAAATTTTGTTCTCAGCAATACGTTCCTGGCTAACTACCACTTTTTCATTCCCGTTAATTAGGAAATACCCGCCCATATCATAACGGCATTCGCCATATTGTTCTTGGCTAACACCATCATTTTTACGGAGCTGACAATATTTGCTTTGCACCATGATAGGTATACGACCAAAATTGATATTTCGCATGACTACTTCTTTGTAGTTCTCTGCATCTAGGTTATCTTCCGGTTTGCTTTCATCCCGGCTTCGGACAATCCTGCTAAACTTCATATTAATAGTTAGTGGTGCCGAGTAAGTCAAATTCCGAAGCTTAGCCATTGCTGGAGTCATCGGGATAGTTTCGCCATCTGGTTCAGTAATAGTCGGATTGCCAATGGCATAATCCATGAATTCAATATTGACCTCTAGGGCATGTTTATTGAATTTCTCCCTGTAATCGTGATAAACTTTAATGGGGTTGAATTGTTTGATAACATCATCTAGATACTTTTCCATAAATTGTTGATATGAATCATATTGATGTGCGATTAGTTGTCGTTCATTGTGTTGCCCGAAAATTGCGTCAATCACGTCCCAAACTGCATCCTTATCAATTGGTTGTTCGAATAGCCCGGCGAAATCTACCATTGGTATACTAGCGGTATTATTGGAATTATTGGAATTATTGGTATTCTTGTCTGGTACAACTTGCGAACTACTTGCTGGCATATCACTACTTTTCCGATTATTTGTTGTGGGCTGTAGTTTTTCAACCGGTTCGTTTGCTAGAATTCCAGAAACAGCATTAGCATTAGTAACAGTAGATTTACTTTTCTTAGGCATCTTAAAATGTGTGATATATTATTGCGTAGTATTCTTAAATTGAATTTCAAATATAAATACAAAAAACAATTTTTACATATGGAATGTTCTTCTAATTAATAAAAAATTGTTTTTTATATATGTATAGTAATTTAATTCAACTTAATACTCTTATATTTTAATTATCATCTCCTGAAATGTCACGATGCAATATGTGTAATACACATACCAATCTGGTATTTGCCATTAACCCACTATCATTTGCAACAGTTCATCTATGTGAATGTTGTTATGCTAAGAAATATTTTCCAACAGAATATCCTAATTTGTCTAGAAATACTATGCAACACATTAAGATGCTACCACATGTCCCATTTACTTCATTTTCGGCAAATCCACCTATTATAACTATTGCACCCCTTAGTTTTCAGGCTTTGCACAATTCGGAGTACATACAAAACGTACAAACACCTAGTAATGTTTCAGTTTCAAATGCTGAAATGGGGGGTAACACAAATATCTTTAATTCATTCCAAAAGTCAAACCCTAACCGAATGCTTTCTGGATTGCAAAATCAGGACCAGCCACCATTGCTACAACAAGATAAGTTCCATTTGCAACGCACACATTCGATAGATAATTCTGTATCGACTACACAATCATCTAGTAGTAATAGTACTTCCACTAGTATGAATAATATTAGAAAACAAGCGCCTACACAGGCGGAAATTGCGATAAGATTAAATGATTTTATTAAAAGAACGCTATTTCCTGACAAGATGGAAATTCCCGACTTGACACCTAATGCTAAGAATCCTAGAGTTGACATTGATACTGATGTTGAACCAGAGGAGGAAGAAGATACTAGTGATTGGCCTTTTGAGTGGATTGGTGGCGATGTTAAGTCTATCCGCGACCTAATCCGTATCGGTAAGGAATATAAGGTACACCCAAAGCGGGTGCATACTAACCTAGATTTAGTCAAACTTAGTAAACTTGTCGAGCCATTGGAAACACTCCAAACTATGGTAGGTCTAGAGGATATCAAAGCTAGTATTTTCAAGCAAGTTGTCTTCCACCTGCAAGACCTAGATAATGGAAATAAGGATATGCACCATACAGTTATTAAAGGTCCTCCTGGTGTTGGTAAAACACAGATTAGCCATATTATTGCCCGAATCTATAAGGGTCTGGGGTTCCTTAAAAAGGATACCGTAGTTAGCGTCAAGCGCGATGACCTCATTGCCGGGTATCTAGGACAAACAGCTATGAAGGCAAAGAAGAAATATGAAGAAGCCTTAGGCGGCGTCCTACTAATCGACGAAGCATATGCACTTGGTGATGGCAGTGACAAGGATAGTTATAGTAAAGAAGCGATTGACCTTTTGACTTCTTATCTAAGCGAACACGGGCATGAATTCATTTGCATCATCGCTGGGTATAAGGAAGCCCTTGAAAAACGGTTCTTCTCGGTTAATGAGGGTCTAGCCCGCCGGTTTAACATTCATTATGAAATCAAGCCTTATTCTGGTACTGATATATGCCAGATTTTCCAAAAACTGGTTACAGATGGCGGTTGGCAGCTTGATACTAGCGCATATAATCCCGAATTCTTCGTGAAAAACCGTGATGCATTCCCGCATTTTGGTGGTGATATGCAGACACTATTCGCATACACTAAGAAGGCACATAGCTCACGGTTACTTGCAGTCCGGACCAAGGAGCAATTGATGAATACAAAGAAAAAAATTAATATGGATGACCTAGAAGCCGGATTCGAACAATATACAGCAGGGAATGGTTATGCTGCCAAGGACACTCAATTTGAAGCAAAATTCATGTATATGTAATTGCTGATTACTACCTATTTGCCACCCTATTCGGGTGGTCTTAAATAAGGTACTTAACGGTACTTGACGGTACCTATATGTGTCCTAGCTATACAAGATTAGGGTTAATACCCCGCTTATTTATTTTTTGGAGTTTGTAGTTTGGTGTGGGTTTGTAGTTTGGTGGTGGGGTTATTTTTTGAGACCGCGGCTTACATAGGTAATAAGAATAACCGCTAGGATGATGAATGCTAATAACATCATCCAATTATCTGAAATAAATGTTTTGATATCCGGAGTGCCACCCGCAGTTAATTTCATAACTGTAAATTCTTCGCGGGCAATATTAGTAATTGTTTCAATAGGTGGATGTGCCGGTAATTGTGCGGATTCGGATTCATGTGCTTTTACAAGTGTAGTTGCTAATTTATTATTACTGCTTGCATGTTGTTTTGTTTGGGTTATATTTGGCCGGCGTTGGCTTGTTAGGTTATCAGGGTCAATAGGTGATTCAGGCATCATGGATTTAGATATATATTCTCCAGTCATATCAAGTGCCTTACCAAATGCATGTCCTCCCAAAACACCAACAGTGCCTGTCAATATATGATGCCCACCTATTAATAAAGCAGGATGAAAGCCTTCTTGTATATTTCCAGAGGATGTAGTTGTTGGCTGACCTAGCTGAGCGCGTACTGATGCATTTAATTCCTGCACTGCAGATGGTAATGGAACAGCATCGGTGCTAGGACGTACTTTAGGATAATAAAGTTTGTCATCAGGAATGGCATCTATCAATCGTTTGCTTTCAGGTAATAACTCTAATTTCACCTGTGTACTAGGTTTATCTATTTTAGTCCAATTTCCACCGTATTGAATACACTGCTCTTCAGTATCAATTTGACTACCTAATATATCACCAGATGCAGACACACATTTATGGTCTAGGACTTCAACAGGTGCACCTGCTGGGATTTCACTAACATTAATGAAGCCGCCATATTTCTGTGGATTATTGCGGATGATATCATTAAATAACAATGTCCGGATTTCCATAAGTTCGACTTGTTCCTGTGTAAGTGATGCATGGTCTATTTCATCAACACCATGTCCGGTATTAATGTTTATAGCAGGTTGGATTTCAGATGCTTGGTTCATGGATTGGTTCATGGAAGGGTTCATGGATGGGTTCATGGATGGGTTTAGTGTCTGGTTGACTGCCATAATAGTAGTACTAGGTAATAATTTTTGGTCGTTATCTGACATCGGGTTATTTAATTCGGATGCAAACCCTTCAGTAACTTGGTCGATAACCTGTGTGGGAGGCAATATATTGTCGATGCCAGTATCTTTGAGTTTGTCAGCAGCTAACATAAGAGGTGTAATCTTGGCATTATTCATTTGATCGGCCGGTACACCTTTATTCATCATGAACTTAACTGCATCACTCATTTCCCTAGTCGGTTGCATATTAAGTAGTATTATGTGAATCATGTTATTCCCGAATGCATCACGGTCTAAGACGTTAGCACCATTATTGTATAGGTACCGTATCATTGTCATAGGTAGTCTTTTCTGTGCTTCTGAGACAACCCCAGTTTTGGGGTCAGGCTTTGGTTGGTACCCTATTGCCATCATTAGTGGGGTCTCACCCCTGGAATTCTTGGCATTGACTTCTATGGTCTGACCGCTTAGTTTCAAAAGCTCTTCTATAAAATCCATATGTCCTTGTTTTACTGCAAGATGGAGTGGGGTATTACCTAGCGCATTACGGACATTGAAATTAGCTTTAACTGCAACTAGGAGTGCAAATACTTTAGGACGATAATGCATGGCAGCTAAATGGACTAATCGATTTCCATAGTCATCATGTGTTAATACTTGGTTGGCATTGTTATATTTGAATAGAAAATCGCGTATATACTTAACATCACCATCTTTGATTGCACGTGCGACTGTTGCATCATCTATATAAGTATATTCCGGATCTTTGCGTGTAGTACCAAATAGATTATCAACACTTGTGCTATCCGGGCAACTAGTCGGGAAGCAATCCAATAATAATCCCTGTTTACCTACGACCCATACATCATTGGCGTCAGGTGATTTGTTTATAATGCCAGGTGTCTGAAGGGCATAACTTAATTTACAAATGATATATGGTGTTATGGGCGCCCAACCTGCTTCTCCGGCTTTTGGTGTCTTGGTAAGTTGTAGCTCAACAAGGTCACCATTACGAACGATTGGACGTGCATATGTATAAATACCTTGTACTTTAGCTAGTAATTCAGGGTTGACATCGGATAAATTGATATCTGGATTGCAGCAAGGTATGGCGCGGCTATTGGTACTATTTGTGATTTTCATAAATGTATCCCATGCCTGTTTTATGTCATCTGTTGTGAAAACACGCCCGGTTTTTGCGTCTTGTTTTCGGTTCATTTCACTATAATTAAAGGGGTTAACATTATTACACCGGGAATCTGTATCCACGGCGGCAATTTTGAAAAATGAATTCATTATTTAATTTTTCTTGCTTTTTGTTTCCCCTGTGATTTGGTTTTCTTACCTTTCTTTATTTATTATATTTATTTTTTGGGGTTCCTAGCACATCTAGAAGCTTGCTAATCTATTATCACTCAATCTCAAATCTTTTTATTTTTGTGGCATTTTGGTGGATTTAATGTTTTGTTGTAAAAACATCCTAGCGTGCCTTTACAAGCAGCTTCTCCTTGTGATGTAAGTGCATTACACTTCTTTTCTAGTTCATCACGTGTATCGATTTCTGCAACTGGTGCAACAGGTGCAATAGGTGCAATAGGTGCTATTGGGACTACGGCCCCCGCGAAACCGGCAGGCACACCACCAGGTGCACCAGGAGCTGCAACTGGTACAGGTGGTGCAAAAAGAGCAGCCGGTCCGCCTTCGAATATCTTAGCAAGCGACTCTTCAACAGCCAATGGTTTTTTCTCAAGTGCGCGTTGTTCTCCGAATCCTTGGTCGCCTGGAATTTGGGGGGCACTAACATCCAATTCAATTGACTTAAGTTTTTTAGGTTTGGGTTCACTGATACCAAAAATGATGTTTTTCTTGGGTTCAAGTTTAGATTTCTTTTTACTAGATTTAGCTGACATTTGGCTGAGAGGAATAGGGCCATCTACACGGAGTGACTTCTTCAGTTCTAGGTCTTTCATACGTTTGGCTAGCGCTGAATCATCTTCTAAGAAATTCAGCCCAGGTATTTCAAGATCATCACTCCCTAGTTCAAAATCACTAACTATTTCTATTTCAAAGTCCATCTTGCGTTTAATCGACATGAGGACTTCTTTCAAATTACGCTTCAAATCGCTCATATCCAAATTAAAATCATCATCAACACTGGCAGTACGTTCATATAAGTCACCATTTAGACCGCGTAATTTAACATTTGCTTTATTGCCATCTAGGGTAACATCGATGGATTGAACTAATAATTCGTCTTTGGGATTAAATTTACGGAGTATATATCGGACTTGGCTTATTAAATGTTCTTTGCGGAAATTACGTGGTAATGTGGCGTCGCTAACCAAAAAGTTCCGCAATAGTAATGGGTTAGTGCGGTCGATAACATCATTGCCTTTGAAAACATTCTTAATTACTTGTGATTTGAATGTCTGCTGTAACCCGGACATATTTAGATTATCGTCTAGTGTGATTAGATTACCCAAATGCCGGTTATATGATTTGTAATAATTCCGGCTTGCTTTAGCAAGCGTTTCATAACTATTAATTAATGCATCTTCTGACTGGACTGCTTGTGTATATCGAATTTGCCGTCTGTTTTCCTGTGCGCGTAAGCGTTTTTGCTCGGCAGTTAAGTGATACCCGGTCTCGCTGTCATATGAGCTTTTACCACGACCATAGGTATCTTCTGACCTGGAAGCAGGACCACCAAATAAATCCTGAAAAAACCCGGATCCTTCTTGTTTTACCCGGCTCATAATTCCCTATTATTTAACTTATTTATAATACTAAGCGAATTTTATTAATGTTTCTACACAAAAAAAAACAAAAATATAAATCTTGCATGCATCTGTACCGTTCACACTGAATTATAAGCCCACCTCTGGTGGGCGGAGAATTGGTGTAACGTCAGTGCCTAGAGACTGGGCTAAAGACCCAGTGTCTACGGTAGCCAAAAACCAAATTGTATTATGGGCTAGGCGTTGCGAGAGCTGCACTAACAGCATCACTTACTGATTGTGCTGGTTGCGGTGCCTGTTGTGGTGTTTGTTGTTTCCGCTGGTTTTGGGCTTGTGCCATTTGGTAATCCTTATTTAGTGTATCGAATTGGCCAATAGTAAGTTGCAATGCACCCTTGAAATCCATTGTACCCGTATGATTGAGATTAATCCCGAGGTCCAGCCAACAATCCCCGCCTTGTTCTGCCCATAGTTTACAGAATAGGTAATCCTCGCTGAGGTATACCCTTGATGTCGGGTCAATCTGTGTATCAAAGAGTGTGTAGAAATAATCATCACAGCGTTCATCGCCATAGCCGCTAACATTATTGCGGTATTGGCGGTCTTTGTGTTTATACATCATGATTTCAAAAACTTCACGTTTGATAAGCATAAACCCAGTCCCAATATCCTTCACTTTCACCATACCATTATCTACATGCATCATTAGTTTTTGGTCTTCCACATGATAAACGGGGTTGAATACATAGTCGAGGGATTTACCCATGAGGATGTCATCGGCCATCTTAGCATCTTGTTGGAGATTGGCCCGGATTTTATCCCAGTTAATCATCTTCTTAGGATAGCAGCCACCACTGAGGTCCCGGTTCATAAGGACTAGTTTGAGAATAGTTTGCCAATTGAAAGTAATATCCGCGTCGATAAACATGAGGTGGGTCGCATCTACATCACCCATGAATTTAGCGACGATTCCGTTTCTGGCACGAGGAATAAGTGATTCGTTGCCGATTGACATGACATCAAAGGGGACACCTAGCCTAGTAAAATTGGCAGTTAGCTCGCACATCGAGCGGAAATACCCGATATGGACTAGGCCACCGTAGCAAGGTGTCCCGATGACGATTTTGAGGCGGTTGTGTTTCATATATTCCTGGATGGCTTCCACTACTGTTACAGACCGCTGCTGGGGTTGTTGGGGTTGTGTGGGTTGTGCGGGTTGTGGTGCTTGTTCAGGTGCTCCAGATGTAGTAGTACTAGGTTGTGTTTGTTCTGCTGACGACATTTCCTATTTGATTGAGTTTAATTTGTTTTGAAGTATTTAATCAGTTTACATAAATTGGTAATATTTGTCTTTAAGGTGTTTTTAATGTAGAATTTAAAATATTAGTCGTTCCGCTAGAACAGTACAACCTTTAAGGTAATAATTTAATACATTCGCTGGTTCATTTAAAAATATAATTCCAACATTAGATGGAATAGCTGCCCTATAGTCGCGTATAATTGAAAATGACGTATTTCCAGAAGAACTTCCTGTCGTATATGCACTGTCAGCTGTCTGAACTACATACGCATTTGCTTCATAAAATCGTACATAAAAACCAGTGTCGGCTGCACCACCATCATTTTGATACGTAAATGATGCAGAGAATTTATAGAATCCATTTGATAAATTTTGGAATTCCCAGCAATTATTTGGATTACCTGATACAACTGTATTATTTGCTAGCTGATTGTACGTCATATTAACATTGGCTACACTTATATTCGCAGCGCTTATTACAGAACCTATTCTTGCAACAGCTGCTGTAGGGAATAAAATACTTATAAACTGTGGCGCAAATGGTTCCCAAACACTAGTCCCTGTGTTATATTTTAATACTGAACCATTGGATGGAGTTTCAGATATAGAAACATCAGATAAATTACTCAGCCTTATATTACCACTACCGCCCAAATTAATAGTTTGACCCCCAATAACTATATTAGAATTGGCTAATTTGGCATTAGCAATGTTACCATTTACAATTTGAGTTCCGGTATTCAAGCTACCAGTTATATTGCTGAATGCTAAATTACCACTACCACCCAAATTAATAGTTTGCCCGCCAATAACTATATTTGAATTAGCTAATTTGGCATTAGCAATGTTACCTGCGTCAATTTGAGTCCCAGTATTCAAGCTACCAGTTATATTGCTGAATGCTAAATTACCCGTGCCACCCAAATTAATTGTCTGCCCGCCAATAACTATATTTGAATTAGCCAATTTGGCATTACTAATGGACCCTGATAATTGGGTGTTAGTAATAGTCCCTACCAAATTAGATGTTTGATACCCTCTGGAATTACTCAAATCCAACCCTGCATAAGTATTACCCAGCGATATAGATGTATTACCAATCGCAATAGTAGTATTACTAACACCGGCCCATCCGCTAGCGCCTTGTGACTTGATGAGAACATTACCACTAGCATCAGCCTTAATACCATATCCCGATTCACCGGTAGTGCTGCCAAAGGACATAAAAGTATTGCCGCCCGCATCTTGACTGAATGCAACCATGGGTGAATTACCGGGACCCAATAACTTAATGGTGCTAGGAGTGTTAGCACTAATAATAATATCATGATTGGCAGTAATATTAATATTGCCATATAGCGAACGGATATCTAGGTTGCCGGTTGACCCTGAATTAATATATGTATTAGCATCTCGGAATTCTATTTTGCCGTCATCCCTAACTATTAAATTGCCTACTGATAGATTAGTGAGTCCGGTATGTCCTAGTACATCTAGGTTGCCCGAGATTCCGACGTTAGCAAGATTGGATAGTCCGTTAACAGAAAGATTGCCAGAAACCAATAGATTATTATGAATATGGGTCAATCCGGTTGCCGCCGAAATATCTAAATTCCCTGCGTTAATAACTAGGTTCCCTGTTGCGGCATTACTACTGATATTTGCACTAGGGCCGAAAATGGCTAGACTCCCGGGTTCGATAGTCAAATTTGTGCGGGTATCCCAACGACTCAGAGCTGAATTATATTGCAAAACATGATTATTAGCTTGGCCGGTGGTGCTAACATTGAGTAAATCACCTAAATTAAGCGTCCCATTCTGTATATATTGAACGGGTGTAATAGTAACTATAACTGATGGTGTTGCAGGAACATTTGCGGTTGCATCTTGATGTAATAATGTAATATGTGAATCAGCAGCACGCCACATAATTTCAATAGTATTATTTGCTGCAAGTGTAAGTACATAATTTAATGCGGCTACTGACCGGCCGTTATTACCAACAACTGTATATTCAGTATTACTTTCAGCAATATTTGACCCATTTTTACGGAACCATATATCTACAATATCATTACCAGAGTCTGTCTTTGTTAATTGAGTTGAGAACTGAATATTATATACACCGGCATTATCAACCGTGAATACACCATTAGTATCCACACTCACACCTTTTGCTTCTGCTGTTGAATTACATTTCATTGGTCTAGATGTATTAGCTGGGATATTATATTGATTAGATGTATCATAGAAAACACCATAATAACCTATTTGTGCGACTACATCACCTAGTGTCGAATTTGTCCATTTACTCAGAGTTGAATCATACGCCAGAATTTCATTATTTGCTAATGGCAGAGCGAATTGTACGTCACCAAGATTAGCCAGATTGCTAGCACCACCAGTTCCACTAGACAATTCTACCCATCCAGGGTCTGTTTGATTTTTACGTTTTAACACACCATTATCCGACCAAATACCATAACCCAAATTACCTACATTTGCACCGAAATTCATATATATATTCCCGGTGGATGGTTGGCTAACTGCTAACATTTGTTCTGTGGGACCGACTAGTTTAATGGTCGAGCCAGTATTGGTAGTCAGAATAATATCGGTATTTGCGCGGATATTCACATTCCCAGCTAGGTTAGTAATATCTAGGTTACCACCAGCTGTTTGGCCGTGAATATAAGTGTTGGCATCTGTGAAAAAGGTATAGTGTTCTCCTGTGATTAGTAGATTGCTATTGAGTGTTGTGTCTCCGCTGATATTTGCAGTTCCGGATACCTCAAGATTACCAGCTGATAGATTGGCAAGTTCTGTGTGTCCTAGCACATCTAGGTTACCATTGATTAGAACGTTAGCAAGATTGGATAGTTCTGTAACAAAAAGATTACCCATGGAAACATTTGCTAGATTGCTTGTGCCTAGAACATCCAGGTTGCCATTAACTAAAACGTTGGCAAGATTGCTTAGTTCTGTAACAACTAAATTTCCGGCCGAAACATTTGCTAGATTGCTTGTGCCTAGAACATCCAGGTTGCCATTAACTAAAACGTTGGCAAGATTGCTTAGTTCTGTAACAACCAAATTTCCGGCCGAAACATTTGCTAGATTGCTTGTGCCTAGAACATCTAGGTTACCATTGATTAGAACGTTAGCAAGATTTGATAATTCCGTAACAACCAAATTTCCGGCGGTAACATTTGCTAGATTGCTTGTGCCTAGAACATCTAGGTTTCCATTGATTAGAACGTTAGCAAGATTGGATAGTTCCGTAACAACCAAATTTCCGGCCGAAACATTTGCTAGATTGCTTGTGCCTAGAACATCTAGGTTACCATTAACTAAAACGTTGGCAAGATTGCTTAGTTCTGTAACAACCAAATTTCCGGCCGAAACATTTGCTAGATTGCTTGTGCCTAGAACATCCAGGTTGCCATTAACTAAAACGTTGGCAAGATTGCTTAGTTCTGTAACAACCAAATTTCCGACGGTAACATTTGCTAGATTGCTTGTGCCTAGAACATCTAGGTTACCATTGATTAGAACGTTAGCAAGATTTGATAGTTCCGTAACAACCAAATTTCCGGCCGAAACAT
>Ga0214923_10004002_pt1 | contig 18156 bp, 19 predicted proteins | sample LL1510_MetaG_FD_177993 | JGI IMG/M metagenome (GOLD analysis project Ga0214923, IMG submission 177993) | Freshwater microbial communities from Lake Lanier, Atlanta, Georgia, United States - LL-1510 | ecosystem: Environmental > Aquatic > Freshwater > Lake | place: USA: Georgia | collected... | reverse complement strand
GCCGTAGCGATTGGCGCTAGGGGCAGCAATTCCCATTCCGCCAACTGCTTTAAATTCATTTAGTAGACCAAGTGCCAAGCTGTTTGCAGGAATTCTTAAACCAACAATTTCCTGAGCTCCAGTTAAAAAATCGCTTGCCACCTCTCGTCTCTTAAGTAGCAGGGTCATTGGACCTGGCCAGAAGTCTCTCATTAGATTTCTTGCATACTCTGGAACATCTTTTGCCCAATAATCAACATCATTTAGCTCGGCGATATGGACAATAACCGGATGATTAGCGGGCCTATTTTTGACCTGATACATCCTGGCCACCGCATCTTTATTCATCGCATCAGCTCCGATACCGTAGACGGTTTCAGTTGGAAAGGCGATTAGGTCTCCAGCCTTTAATTTCTCAGCACCTTGCCGTAATACGCTCAGTGAGCATTGAGAAATAATGGTTGCCATAGCAGGTATCTTAGGCTTATGAGAAAAGTGAATCGAATTACCGCAGCAATAACAGCTCTATTTGTTTTAGGTGCGCTCTGGGTCTATCCAGCCCAAGGAGCTGAATCAGATCGCCATATAACAGTATCCGGGGTCGGAACAGTGAGTGTTGTTCCGGATGCAGTTCGATTTTACTTAAGCGTCACCTCACTTAGCGATAAGAGCGCAAGCGCTCTATCGAGTGCATCAAAGGCGGCATCAAATGTGAGAGCAGCGCTAAAGTCTGAGGATATTGCTTCCAAAGATATTAAGAGTTCTAACCTCTCGGTCTATCCAGAATACAACTACACCCAAGATAAAGGTTCAGTAATTATTGGATATCGGGCTACTCAGTCATTTACTGTAATAATTCGCAAAGCAGAGAGCGCTGGAAAAGTAATTGAATCAGTTGTAAGCGCAGGCAATGAAAGCGTTGCAATTAATGGCATCGCTCCATTTATCTCTAAGGGATCTGCAGCAATGCAGGAGGCAAGAGCTGCTGCTGTCGCTGATGCAAAATCTAAAGCCACTTCCTATGCCAAACTTCTTGGAACCTCATTGGGCAAAGTCATTTCATTGCAAGAAAACTCTGCTCCTTCATATTCATTCCCAATGCTTGGAGTTGCTAAGGCAGAGGATGCCTCAACTCCTGTAATTGATCTTGGCGAAGAGGAAGTTTCTATCTCTATCACCGTGAAATGGGCCTTGAACTAAGAGCACTTGTGGTGGGTAGTGGATTTGAACCACTGAAGGCTAAGCCGGCGGATTTACAGTCCGCTCCCATTGGCCACTCGGGCAACCCACCAGGTTGTTCATACGGCGGCGTGAGGGTAGCGCAGCTTGATTTCAGTGGGAAATCCGCCTCATGAAAATATGATCTGCGGTTGTAGTTAGATGATCAAGGATTTGCTCTTAGCCAACATCGCGACTGGAGTCAAGGACGATTGATCCTTTACTTACTTATTGGAAACTAGTATAAACGTGCTGCTATGAGCCAACAGGGAAAGTCTTTGCCACTCGAAATTCGCGAGGAATTGAGTGAAATTTTAAGTGAATTCTGTCCAGGTCAAAAGATTCCAAGTGAGAGAGAATTATCTGAGCGTTTCGGAGTAGCTCGCATGACTCTAAGAAACGTTATTGAGACTTTTATACTCGAGGGCAAGCTTGAAAGAAGGCCAGGTTCGGGGACCTACATTTCGAATCAATGTTATTCACTATCCGCACGATGCAGATCTTTCTCTTCTGAGATGAAGTCTCGTGGTTTAGAACCTGAAAATAAGCTTCAAGATGTCAAAATAGTTTCCGCAGACAAAGTAAGTTCGAGCAAGTTGAGAATTCCACTCAGCTCTAAGATTCTCAAGTTTTCAAGACTGAGATTTGGTAGCCAGATACCAATGGCTTACCAAACATCATCAATCCCATTAGATTACATAGGCAAAATTGACCCAAAGGACTTAGAAGGTTCTCTTGAAGACCTGTTATTGAACAACTTTGGAATTGCTATTACTATATCTCAAATTGAAATAGCTGGTGATTTCGTAAATCAAAAAATGGCAAAACTTCTTGAAATTACTGCAACAACTCCGTGTTTGGTTAAGGAAACAATCGACATGGATCAGAGATTGAGAATTATTATGTGGAATCGAACTTGGTACAACGCAGAACGTTTCAAGATCAAGTTTGATGCTGCATGTACGGTTCGAGAGGCTAAAACTCAGGCTATCTAGTCGGCCTATGCCGGCAAGTTGTCCATCGCTTGCCAGAAGTCCTTCATAATTTCTTCTTCATCAACATCCATGCAAATAGGAACTTCGACAGTTTTTTGGTCCCAATACATAGAACCGGCTGGATCAACTTCTGGCAGAGCCATTTTTCGGGTTATTACTGCCTCTGGAACTGAGTAATAAGCAACGTTCACGATATCCCAAAGAACTTTGGTCGGACGATCTGAATCCATGTCCATTTTCAAACGACCGTGGCCCCATTTTTCCAAAATATCTGCGAGGAAATTTAGGATTGGTTTGTTCTTTGTTCTCAACTCAGGAAGAAACTTACTGTTCTCAACAGCCACTTTTACAACACCAGGCCAGCCTGGAAGCACTACTAGGTTCTCAGAATTCTTATAAACCACTCTCCAAGCAGCAATATCTGCTCTCGCGTTCAACTCACCATACTTATATTTTTTCCAAGTGGTTTCATCTGGAAATGAGCCCGCCCAAATAATAGGGATTCGCTTGGACAAAGCTGGATGACCAATGAATAGAGCCGCTAAATCAGTTGCAGGTCCGGTGCACAAGATTGAAAAGGTTTCGCCCCTTTGAGCTAAATCTACTATGAAGTTCAGACCCTCGCTAGGCAGATACTCCTCTGTGCTCTCCATTGGGCGATGGGCCCCCTTAAGGCAAGGAATATCCTCGCGACCGCAGAGAGTTAAAACTCTTTGCGCTTCCTCCTGGTAAAGATTAACTGAATTGGCACCATGAACAAGGGTGTTGTGTGACGAGATGACTGCCAACACTTCAAGCGCAGAACTTCCTAAAGCATATGCAATCGCAAATTGGTCATCAATTTCATTCATAGTGTCGCAAATCAAGACCACTTTTGTTTTAGATGCGCTCTGCAATTTTTTCTCCCTTCAACATCTTTTGACTGTACTCAACTACATTCTGGATCGAAGGAATGAAGTGATCTTCAAGCGGAGGAGAGAATGGAACTGGCATATGTAATCCAGTTAAAGTCTTTATCGGACCTTTAAGGGATGAAAATGCCCTATCTGCAACCATGCCTGCGATATCGGTTGCCATAGAACACCGTGGGTGCGACTCATCTACAATTAATAAATGGCCAGTCTTTTCAACTGACTCACAGATCAAATCAATGTCGATTGGAGAATAAGAGCGGGGATCTATAACCTCAGCATCTATTCCTTGGGCTGCCATTTGTTCTGCTGCATCCAACGCGGTGAGAACCATCTTTTGGACTCCCACAATTGTTATATCTTGCCCATAACGTTTAATGTCACCGACTCCAATGGGAATTGAATACGATTCGGTTGGAACTTCGGATTTCCTCATATATAAACGTTTGTGCTCCATAAAAATGACTGGATTTTCATCTCTAATTGCTGAAATTAATAAGCCTTTGGCATCAAAAGCATTGGAGGGCGCGATAACTTTTAATCCAGGAATATGCGAATAGAGGGAAATCAACATTTGTGAATGCTCAGATCCAGCTCTAAAGCCAGCACCGGTCACAGTTCTAATAACTAACGGGACGCTCTTCTTGCCGCCATAAGTGAATCTGAGCTTTGCTGCGTGGTTAAGAATTTGATCAAAAGAAGTACCTATGAAGTCTGAGTACATAATTTCTGCGATAGGTCTCATCCCTGCAAAGGTAGCGCCAATACACGCTCCGACAAATCCAGTTTCAGCAAGCAATGAATCGATTACCCGCTCTCTACCGAATTCAGTCACCAAATCCTTGGTAACACCGAAGGGACCACCCCATGCATCAAGTGCTCCCGGAATAAGATCATTGCCAGCACCACCTGCAACATCTTCTCCGATGAGAATAACTGAGGAGTCTCTGCGCATTTCAAGGCGAATAGCTTCATTTACCGCATCTTTGTAAGTTAGTTCGCGACTCATGCTACATCTCCTTTTTCCAAATAGACAGCTCGATGCATGGAAGGAATTTCTGGATAAGAATCCTTTGCAGCCCTCTCGAACGCATCGACTACAGTCTTCCTATTCTCATTCACAATCTCTTCAAACCTTGCTTCAACTGAAGGGTCTGTTTCTAAAATTCTTGCCTTGTATCTCTTCAACGGATCCTGAGTTTTCCAATACTCAACCTCTTCGGCGGACTTATAAGTCTCTTTATCACCTTCATATTGACCAGATAATTTGTAAGTCATGGACTCAAGAAATGCTGGTTTTTTCTCTTTTCTCATGTATGCAAAACACTCTTTTGCAGCTACTTCTACCGCCTCAAAATTATTACCGTCAACCTTTATTGTTTTGATATCAAAATGATCCACATAGCCAATAGTTGATTCATGCAACAAGTGGTACTTACTTGAGGTTGACTCGGCGTACAGGTTGTTTTCACATACAAACAAGACCGGGGCTTCAAATTTAATCGCGAACTCTAAACCTTCATGAAATGCACCTTGGTGCACCGCGCCTTCACCGAAGAAACATAACGCAACTTGATTAGTTCCCTTCATTTTGGAGCCCCAAGCAGCGCCCGCTGCGATAGGAATGCCACCAGCTACGATTCCCATTGAACCAATAAAATTAATATCTTGATCCGCGATATGCATTGAGCCACCAAGACCGCCGCAATATCCGGTCTCCTTGCCAAGGAGTTCGGCAACCATTCGGTATAAATCCAATCCTCTGGCAACGCCATGACTATGGTTGCGGTAAGTGGAAGTCATCCAATCGCCTTGATTGAGTTGTTTTATGATTGCAACAGAAGAAGCTTCTTGGCCAATTGAAGTGTGTAAATAACCGACGGCGTCATCTGTCTGAGCAAATTCCTTTACATAAAGATCAAACTCGCGACTCAGACTCATTAATTTCCAGTTATCTAACATCTCAGTTACGTTACTCACGCCAGCTCCTTTTGTTGGTTAACTTTTCTAAGCCATTCATCAATTCCTCGTAAAATCATGTCGCAATGATTTGCAACTACATCTGAAGAGGCTCCAGCGATATGAGGGGTGCAGATCACGTTATCCAATGCCAGCCATCGACTACTTTTTTCAAGAGGTTCATTCCAATAAACATCAAGAGCCGCTCCCGCTATCTCACCCTTAGTTACCGCTTGGTAAAGGTCTTCTTCTACTATTAGGCCAGCCCTAGCAGAGCTGATAATCAGACCCTCGCGCCCCAACTTTTGAAGTAGGGCCCGGTTTACTGAATTCTTAGTCGAATCCACAACCGGCGCGTGCAGAGAAATTACATCGCTCGCTTCAAACAACTCCTCTAGAGAGTAGACAGGCTTCGCATGGGTTGAATTTTTTACAAATGGGTCAAAATACAAAACTTTGCTTCCAAATCCATCTTTCAAACGCTTCGCTACACGTACACCAATTTGGCCAAAGCCATATAAACCCACGGTCAAATTTCGCAATTCTCTGCCACGAAATTCCAGATAAGGCAATTTCCCATCAAACATCCATCCATGTTGATTTAAGTGGCCTTTACTTCGCACAAGATTTCGTGACAGGTTCAAAATCATAGCTAGGCAATAATCAGCAACCGAATCTCCGTTCCTGCCTGGAGTGTTAACAACTGTTATTTGATTAGCAGCACAGTAATTCAAGTCCACATTAACCGGTGAGCCTCTTGAAACCCCAAGAAACCGTAAATTGGGCAGCTCTTTGAGAACTGACTCAGACATATTTTCTATTTCTGCAATAATTAACTCACAATCTTTTGCAATCTCAATAATAGAATTCGCTTCTAATTCTTGACCAGTCTGTCCCCAGCCCGCTAATGAATATTCAATTCCTCGCTCTTTTATTGCACTTAGAAATTCAGGTGTCACTTCACAGGTAATCAATGCTTTTCTGGATTTAATGGATTTCACTTAAGACTCCTCTAATGCCCTCTAGCTCAGAATAAAGTTGTGAGTGAGTCCTTGTTAGATCTTTTATATACTGTGAAATCTCAAAATCTAAGGAATTAATCTCTGACCCAATTGCCTTTGTTGTTACCTCTTCATTATTCAATTTAGAAAGCAAATTTGTTACCGCAACGTCTTGGGGCAGAATGTAAATTGGCAAATCAATCAAACTTTTCAGCAATTTACAAAGGTTGGCGTTGGATCCACCGCCAGTAATTACAATAGAGGCAATTACAAAGTCCTTCTGTATATTTTGAATTTGATTCGCCAGCGAGAAGGCATAGTCAAGAAGCAAGCCCAAAATTAACTCTTCATTTGAGTAGGACCCAACGTCTCCGACAATTGTGAATGGGGGCCGTGACTCCCATTTCTCTTGATTCCACAAGTTACAAGCGCCAAATACTTGAGGAGCCTTTGAAACTGCCTTAAGGTCGAGTGATATGTCTTTAGGCTTTACCGCAAAGTTTTTTAACAACCAACCGTAATGGGTGCCTGGATATCCCAGATTTCCCTCAAGAAAATAGTGACCTTCCCTAAAGGAAGTAGAGATCCAAGGATGCAGCTCCGATGTAAATATTTTGCTCTTATTCAACCAAGAGATAGGGGTGGATGAGCCCGCAGAGACAACTAATACATCAGATTCGTTCATCGAGGCGCCTAAATGCAAAAAATGTGAGTCACCGCCTCCCACGTGGACAGTCGATTCCCACCAACTAGAGTTCAAACGATTTTTTACATCTGATTGAAGCTTTTCGATTGGCTGATTGAACTCAGCTATCTTTGGAAGGATTTTTTCTGAGAATCCAAAATAATTCAAAATTTCGTAATTGACTTGGTTTTCATTTATTGCAGCTAATTGACCCGCTGAAACCAATCCCATTTCGGTAATTTGGACTCCTGTAAATCTCCAAACCAGCCAATCATGTACAAAAAGAACCCTGGTAGTTTCGTCAAATTTCTCTGGAGAATTACGTTTCAAGTTAATCATTTTAGGAAGAGTTAACTGGGGTGCAAACCAATGACCCGTCTCCGAATATATTTTCTTCATTCCAAATTTTTCTTCCTCATCTTTAGCAAATTGACCAGATGTATCAGAGTTGAGATAGATAGGTGAAATCTCTCGGAAGCCTGATACCAAACAAAATCCTTGCCTTAGTGAAGATATGGAAATCCTGACCACCTTTAAAGCGCTATCTGCAAAGCAAACCACTTGATTCATCGCTTCAATAATCTGTTCCAGAAGCTTCTCTGGCTCCAAGAAAATATGCCTATCCTGCAAAATTGGTTGAATAGCGATTGAATGCGAATATGTTTTATGGGTATCGCATTCCATCAAAGTGACCTTTACCGAAGATCCCCCGATATCAATGACTGCAAAGGCTGAATTCATAGATTATTTTCTCTTAAGAACTGCCAATAGGCGCTAGGAACTTCAATTGGATCTAGGCCTAGCTGCTTACAACGTATGGTCAACTCCGAGGCTTCTTCTAAATTCAATACCCTTGAATAAGCTAAAGAGACTGAGTTAGCCAAAACTACACAACCATGATTTTCTAAAATAATCACATTGGAATCCTTGGCTGCCTTGGCGCACGCGTCTGCAATCTCCTGTGTGCCTGATCGAATCCAGGGAATTCGAGTAACTTTTCGCAAATAGTAAACGTGATCTATTGTTAGAAACTTGGTGTCTAGATCAAGGGCCGCGGCCAAAACACTAGCTTGTGGGTGAAGATGTATACAGACATCAACCTCAGGGCGAACGACGTAGGACGCAAGATGAACTCGGAACTCTGACGAAGGTTTGACTCCAGATAGGTGATCACCTTCAAGGTTCATCTTTGCAAAACTATCAAAACTCAAATCATCTAATTGTGTGCCAGTGCCAGTAATAAAAAAGGTATTAGTCCCAGGCAAACGGAATGAAAGATTTCCTCCAGAGCCAACTGCTAAGCCACGTTCTACTACTTTTTTGCCAGTTTGAATTAGCTCATCAATAAAATCGGATTCAATCTCACTAGTGTTTCTCTCGAACTCAGATACCATGAACTGCCTTCAATGAAATTTTGGGTTGGAAAATAGTTTTGTACTCCGAAAACTTGGGATTTGAAAATGCGGTTGGAAAATCATCAAAGCTGACTACATTTGAGATCAGATATCTGAGCTCTTCTTGGTTCTGGCTGAGAAATTCGGCACTAGCCTCAAAAGCTTTATCGTTGGCTAAGTGACCACCTAAAACGGAAATCTCTTTAAACTCGCTAATTTGATTGAAATCAAATGTGATTTCATCCCTAAAGACACCATATAGCATGATGATTCCATTTGGTTTTACAGCCTTTATCCCAGCCTTGAAATTTTCGCCATATCCAGAGGTTTCGAAAACAACTTGAAATGTACTAGAAAGCTTCTCAATATCGTTCAACATCACTACATGAAAGCCGCGCGCCTCAAAAAACGCTCGTTTCTCTACTGACGAGGTCAATACTGATATTGCGAGATTCGGGTAAGTAGTTTTCAAATAGTGACTCAATGAAGCGCCTATTGACCCCATCCCAAGAATCAATACTGATTCATCACCTTGCAGGCATACTTTTTCGGCGCAATAGATGGAATTTGCCATTGTTTCACTTAAGCCTCCGACAGCATCATCTATATTGTGAGGCAGAATTTGCATCCGAGATCCAAAAGGAATAGCTATTTCTTCAGCAAAGCTGCCTTTGAAGGTGCTGCCAAAATGACGTCTTTCCACGCACATGTTGAACCTTTGGAAATTGCACATTTCGCAATTTCCACATGGCACATTGACTTGAACGCTGACTTTTGTACCCAGCGGAAATTCCGCTGCCATTTCCGGCACTATTTCTATAATTTCTCCAAATATCTCATGGCCAGGAACTACTGGATAGTCGATGCTCCAAGGATGTTTGCCAGTCCATAAATACTTATCTGCAGCGCAGAGACCACTTGATATGACTCTCAATTTCGCAATTCTTTCAAAACTATTATCTACATCTTGGTCCACAATTGAAATGTCACCAGGAGCGTTCAATACAACAGCCTTCATGGATTCAATCGCCTTAATGACTCAATCACATGATCCTGACTTTCCTGCAAAATAGGAATTGGGCCCGGACCATTTACATCGATAGCAGCTCCGTACAAATCAAAATTGGCTGGTCCGTTAAATTGAATTTCTTGCATTTTCTTGAAAATGGCTTCAAAATCGTGAACTCTCCCGCAAGGAAGATCAGCATCGGAATCCCCTGTAAGTGCATCTCCCAAATGCATGGCCCCGAGCTTGTTACTTTCTTGGAGAACTTTTAAAAGCGCCAAAACATCTTCCTCTAATGCAAAGGCATGACCAGTATCCAAAAGGACCTTCAAGTGTTCATATTTTTCAAGTTGCTTCAAAAGTGACATTCCGTCTGGGAAGACTGTATCTGCCTTATATTCAATAGATACGACTCCATCAAACTTCTTAGCCAGTTCATTCATTTGCTTCAAAGAGCTGTTAACAGAATCCAGATTGGCGTGAACTCCGTCTGCCCCAGTCCAAATATTCGCATGCTTAATTCCCAACTCCTCTAAAGCCTTGAGAAAAACACCAAATTCGGAGAGAAATTCGCTTTCTAGGTTTGAGAGCGCACCTTTAGGCCAAACGTCTGGAGTTAGAGAAAAAAGGGCCGCACTAATCTCAATTCCGTGCTTTTTCTGCTGATTTACAATTTCGGAAATTCTAGATGGGCTTAGCTCTTTGCTGGGCGTATATATTCCAATCTCCACGTACGAAATCCCCAATTTTTTTACCCGGGGAAAAACCTGTTCGTAATCATTGCTTATCGGCCATAGGTTCCAATCTGCCGTCCCAAACTTAACTTCGTAATTCATGATTAATCTCTTGGGATGACATGTAGTTTAGCAGGATCATACGAAATATTTACCGAGTCATTAATCTCAAAATTAGCAAATCTGTCACTTTCTACTATGACAGTGATCGGATCTCCTGCCGAAAGATTATGTACTTCGCATTCAATAGAAATGCGAGAGCCCACAAATTGCCATGCCTTTACAGTTGCTTTAAAGGAATGTTTTGTTGGCTTGTTGCCGATAGTCAAATCCTCTTGTCTGATTGCAAGCAATTTACCTCGACTGTTACTTGTCGCCAGTTCAAGACCACCAAATTGCGTTTCAAAAATATTTCCATTTTGCTCTCCTTTAAATACATTTCGGCAACCAAAGAATCTGGCAACTTTTTGACTCTCAGGAGTTGAAATGAAGGAGCTCGGCTTATCGTATTGTTCGAGGACTCCAGAATCCATGAAAGCTATTTTATCTGAAATCGCCATAGCTTCTTCTTGGTCATGTGTAACAAATAGAGTGGTCATGTCAAAAGAATCGTGTATCTCAAGGATGAAATTGCGCATCTCGACTCTTAGATTTGCATCCAGTGCACTTAAAGGCTCATCAAGCAATAGAACTTTAGGATTTCGCATGAGGGCTCGAGCCAGTGAAACTCTTTGTTCTTGTCCACCCGAAAGTTGGCCCGGTCTGCGAGATGCAAATCCTGGCAGCTTAACTAGCTCTAACATTTCATCAACTTTTTTGTCGATGTCTTTAGGAGCCGCTTTCATTGCGCGCAAAGAGAAAGCGACGTTTTCGCCAATAGTCATACTTGGAAATAGCAGAGCTTTCTGAAACACCATTGCGATGGATCTTTTCTCTACCGAAATAGGATCCTGAAGTTCATCACCGAAGTAAACATGGCCTGAACTGGCACGTTCCAACCCAGCTACAATTCTAAGAAGTGTCGTCTTTCCGCATCCAGAAGAGCCAAGGATTGAAACTAACTGTCCCCCTTCAACCTCAAGGTTGACTCCTTTTAGAACCGGGTTTGAGCCAAATGACTTCTCAACATTAGTGATTCTGATAGCGGTTTTCATTACACACTTCCTAGTCCAGTTACGCTTGAAGATCGGCCGACAAGATGTTTGCTTGTAAATCGCAATAAAATTAAGGGCGGAATCATAAATATGATGCTCGCTGCGCCGACTAAAGTTAAGTCACTCCCTCTTAGGAAAGCGAACAAGACCATTGGCAGGGTTTTAATGGCTGCTCCTCCAACAAGTAGGGTCAATATGTACTCACTCCAAGAAATAACAAAAGCAAATAGGAAAGAGACGGCAAGACCAGGCAAAACTATCGGCAAAGTGATTTTTCTTAGAACTGTCCATCTATTTGCTCCAAGGACATGGCCTTGTTCCTCGTATGAGACATCAAAATTCGCAAAAGTTCCTGACATAATCATCACAACATAAGGAACAGTTGGGATCAAATGTGCCAATACAACGCCACGAGCCGTATCAGCTAAGCCATATTTGATGAACAGGATCTGAATACCCATAGTGACAGCAAGGCCAGGAACAATTAATGGTGCGAGAACTAAGAATTGGAATATCTTCTTGAATTTAAAGGTGTAAAGAGCTATCGCACGACCTGCCGCACTTCCGATTGCAGTGGCCAAAACTCCAACAATGATTGCAATAATTGTTGAGGTGATAACTCCTCTGACAATGTCTCCATTTGGATCAAGCGATACTTCATATCCTCGAGTGGAATACTCTTCCGGCAATAAATCTGGGAATCTCCAACCCGCCGCTACTGACCAAACAATAATTGATAGGAAAGGAAAAAATATCCAAAACACAAAAAGCCCAAGAAATAAAGGTCTAACACTGAATTTCATTATTTACGACCCTCCTGTCTAGTTAGGCGCATGTAGGCGTAAACCAGAACGCCAATAACAACCGAGGTTATAGTGGCTAATGCCATAGCCATAGGGCGGTAAGCTAAATCGCGGTTTGTATAAAGTTGATAAGCAACTACAGAAACTGTTGAAGGATAAGGCTCGCCAAGTAGATATGGAACTTCATAAGATCCAAAAGAAAAAGCAAAAACAATAATTGTTCCTGAAAGAATTGCCGGGAAAATATAAGGAATCGTAATTTTTCTTAATCTGTAGCTATAGCTGGCACCCAAAGTTTTTGCTGTTTCATCTAAATTAGTAACAGGACCCCGAAGTGCGCTGAGGATCAAAACGCACATGAATGGAACTTCTTTCCAAAGGTAAGACATGATAATTCCATAGCCGAAGGGATCATTAGTCAATATTGGAAAATCGCTGGCGCCATCAGTGATGCCGAAATGATTTGTCAGGCGTGAAACTATTCCTGATTGTGAAAAAGTTAAAAGAATTCCTGTGGCCGCAACCACATGTGGGATAGGTATATTGAACTGAGTAATGGATATCAACAATGACTGAAACTTTTTGGTTCGACTAATCATTAAAGATATTGCTAGGGCAATCACAGTTGAAAGCACTGTCGAAATGATGGCTACCCTGAAAGTTAGCAGTATTCCGGCCCTTACAGTCTCCTGCTGGAATACCGAAATATAAGCGTCCCAGCCAATTTTCTGCTCACCCTCTGCGATTACTGAGAAATAACCGAGGCTTTGAAGAATTCCAAAAACAAAGCCCCCTACAAACAAGGAGACCAGAACTATGGCTGTGGGTAGCACCAACCAAATAACTTTCCGATCCCGCATTTTTCCTCTTCAATTATTAATTTTGATTTCACGTTTAGAGGTGAGATTCATGAATAAGCCACATTCACAAATCTCACCTCTACAGTTGCTAGTTTCCATTAGTCGGAGAACCGACCCCCTCGTGGAAACTATCAATCAATTACTTTTGCTGAACATCCTTGATCCAGCCAGCATCAATCGCTTTCAACCAAGCCGATGTCAACTCCGGATTTGCATTCGCTGCAAGTTTCGCCGGAGAGGTACTGGATGGGTGAATTGGTAGAGCTCTGTATTGGCCAGATAATGGAGTTTTGTTCATCATGATTGCAGGGCTTCCAATTACGCCATCTTGCTGCATTTTCAACTGAGCAGCAGGTGACTGCATGATGTTTGCAATCACTTGAGCACCAGCTTTGTTTGGAGAGTTAAAAGGAATGGTCACATAACTGATGTTTCCAATCATTCCCTCTTTGAATGCCGTCACACGTGTTGTCTTTGGAAATAGTCCATTGTCTACATTTGTGAAGGAAGCTAAAGCTCCATAATTGAAGTAAGCTGAAATTTCACCGTTTGCGTAGAGCTTTTCAACATCTCCTATGCTTGCTGGATAAGTTGCCCCTTTACGCCACAAAGAAGGCTTCAAATCATTCAAGAAAGTCGCGGTCTTTGCCATCGCTGGAGTGAATTTAGCAGCGTCATATGCACCTAGGAAGTTGGAATATCCGCCATTGGCATAATAGAACAAACGACGAACGGTCATAGATCCATTGAAATCTGGTGGGGCAGGATAGGTGAATTTACCTGGATTTGCCTTTACCCAAGCAATGAAGGCATCAAGGGTTGCAACTGCAGATTTAGGTATGACTTTGCTGTCATAAACCAAACCTGAAGATGCAGTAGCCCATGGAGCTTCACATCCATTTACGGCTAAACCAAAATCTGAATTTACCGCTGAGCTGGTCCAATCTACAAATTTCGCATTTGGAAGTTTTGTTGCCCAGTCACAGTACCAAATATTTGCCTGACGACCAGTTGCAAAGTTTTCGCCGTTAATCCAGATCATGTCCACGGCGCCCTTGCTGTTATTTCCAGCTTGTTTTTCACCAAGGACCTTATTCACTGCGTCAACGGTCGCGTTTAGCTTAACCTGGTTGAGGGTTACACCATATTTCTTTGCTTCCTCACCAAGATAGTCGTTAACGTATTTGTTGATGGCTGCTCCGCCACCCCACATATACCAGTTGACGGTTTGGCCATTGGCTTCTTTTAGGATCTTCTTCCATTGAGTGCTTGTATAAAGTGTTGTTCCCAATGCATTCGAAGAGGTTGTAGCAACTACTCCTGGAACTGCAGCGACCAACACCAAAACAAGTAACCTACTTACGAATTTAATTTTCATTCTTGCTCCCTTAAGTTCCCAGGGGGAACTTCGATGATGTTGGTATTAAATTAACACCTAGAGGGAGTAAATGTAAGAAGCTCTGATGTGCCAGATTTAGACCACTTTTTCAAAAAAAGAGTAACAACTTGTTACAACCCCTCGCAAACCAGCCAAATACAATGAAATTTTCGCAGGTTTAAAACAATTCTTACTTAAAGTGGTCTAGTTGGAAACTTAGCGGGCTCGGCAATAGTTTTCTAAAAAAGCAAAATAAAACGGCATCTTGCCTTTTATCACCAAGGGATTAGCCGCGATGGAAGAGGCCTCTGCTGCCACTGTTGCGGATGCTAAAGCCCGCGCAGTTTCATATGCCAAACTTCTTGGTACCTCACTTGGAACGGTAGTTTTCCTACAAGAAAACTCCGCACCTTCCCGTAGCTTCCCAATGCTTGGTGTCGCAAAGGCTGCAGATGGTTCAACACCAGAGATTGATTTGGGCGAGGAAAACCTAAGCCTTTCTATCCCTATTCGTCGGGCGCTTAATTAACCACTAATTCTTGTTCAAAACCAAAGTTGAATTACTTTGGTTTAGTTTTTAGATCATGGGCCCAACTCGTAAAAGTATTAGGGAGCATGCTCCAAATACCATGGTTGAGGAGAAAAGTTTCACCAATAGTTTTGACTCTTGATCAGAGGACCATTTAGTAAATAGCGCCACAGTGATAATTGCTGCAGTAGCAAGCGGCAAAATTTCACTCCAAGCCAATTCCGACCAGAACTGAAGCCTAGTAAATAGAGCAACGCTGGAATTAGTTAGCACGAATAGTTGCGAAGAAGAGACACTTACTTTAAAGGATAGGTGACCAAATCTCATCAGAATCGGGATGATTAGAAAACCACCGCCAATTCCCAGTAGCCCTGAAATGAATCCAGTAGTTAAAGAAAGAATAAATAATATTTGGAAGTCCGTTGAGCGAGTCTTGGAGTACCCACCATTTTGGAACTTGTAAACAAGAAATGCCGCCAAGAGCATCATTATTGAAATTGCTGAATAAATCAGTATTGCCGAAACAGAATCAAAGATCAACCCACCAAGAATTGCTCCAATGATTCCCGGTATGGAAGGAAAAATCCAGGCTTTATTTAGATTAGAGTGATTTTTCGGCCGGCCAACAATTGCTGTAAGCGATGCTAGAGTAACAATGAGTGCAGAGGTTGTAGTAGCAGACACAATATCTTGATTTAGAAATATGGTTAAGGCGGGAATTGCTATAAGTGAACCGCCAGAGCCGATAAGACCGATTATTGCTCCAATAAATACTCCAACAATTACTGAAAGAAGAATCATTCCGATTTGGTACTCTGGCTAGTAGCTAGCATATTGCGATTATTTCCAGTATTCATACTGCCAAATCTCGAACATAACGAATTCCAGTATGTCCTGTCGAAGAATCTACCGAATTTCTTGAGCGAGCAGAATTGCGATACCGAAAGCAATAAGAGTCATGACATAGATAAGACCCACCTTTAAGAACTTTCTGATGATGGCCTTTGTCCGGACCCTTGGGGTTTCTTCTGGTTTCCATACTTGCTTTCTTGTGCCAATGAATGGACCATGAATCTGATGTCCATTCCCAAACATTTCCAATCATGTTATAAATCCCAAAACTGTTAGGCTGAAAAGATTTAACCGGTGCGGTTCCGAAAAAGCCATCTTGGCAAGAGTTTGAGCTTGGAAATTCTCCTTGCCAAATATTGGCGTTGTATGCTCCATTAACTAAGAAATCATTTCCCCACGGAAATTCGCAATTTTCCAGACCGCCTCTTGCGGCTTTTTCCCATTCTGCTTCTGTAGGTAGACGCACTCCAGCCCAATTACAGTATGCAATCGAATCGTTGTAAGAAACATGAACTACTGGATGATCAGCAGAATCTGATTGTTCCCGTTCATCACCAAATGGATGCCTCCAGTTGGCCCCTTCCACTGCTACCCACCATGGTGCACCAAGTGATCTAGCATCTTCATGTGAACTTTTTAAAGAATTCTTTAGAAGCCCTTCAAATACATAAGACCAACCGTAAATCTCCGCATCGGTAATGAATCCGGTTTCAGCTACAAACCTCTCAAACTCCAAATTTGAAACGGTTGTTGCGCTAATCTCATATGACGGCAACCAAACCTGACGCTGTGGGCCTTCACCGTCCGCCAAATATGGTGATCGATCAGAACCCATCCAGAACTCACCCTCTGGGACTAAAACAAAAGTTCCCTGTAAAGCACCACCAGATATGTTGCTTGAAACTGCATTAGGGCTGTTTTCATTTGAATTTCTTCTTGGAGAGCAGCAGGAGTTTGATTCATCCATGGATTGTGTTCTGTTCAATAACTACTTTTGAACATTCCAGCCGGCAGTGTCGTTCATTGTTGAACCTTTCCACCACTCGCGATCATCGGGCTGCTCTATACCTAACGAGCTAACAAACTCTTGGATTAGTGTCGTCAATTCCTTAACAACTTCAGGGTTTCTGGCGCTAAGGTCGTAACACTCGCCCGGATCACGTTCTAGATCGAATAGTTGAGGCAAGGACCATTGTGCAAATTTCTCACCGCCCCAGGTTTGACGCCTTAGATGAAGCTTCCATTTTCCTACTCGAACGGCGTTCAATTCGAAGGCATCAAAATACCAAATTGGGCCATGCTCTTGTAGTTCTCCTTTAACAAACAAATCAGAGATGTCTTCACCATCAAATGGTTGTTCGTTATTTTCTTCAATTCCCAACATATGGCAGAGTGTTGGCAGCAAGTCCATAGTGGCGACAGGGTCTGAAATCACTTGACCTTCTGGGATTTGCCTTGGCCAAGAAATTAGGAACGGAACTCGCATTCCACCATCCCACGTTTCAAATTTGCGACCGCGCAATCCTCCATTAGATCCTTCCCACCAAGGACCATGATCGCTAGTGAATACAAAAATCGTATCTTCGATCTGCCCGCGCGCTTCTATATGTTTGTACAAAGATCCAGAGTGAAAATCAATTGCTTCACAAGTGTCACCATACAAACCTGCTTCGGAAGTTCCTATAAAAGCTTCTTCTGGGGTTACAGGGTGATGTGGGCTAGTAAAAGGAAAATAGACAAAGAAGGGTTCGTCTTTTGGAACGCTGTCGATAAACTCAATTGCTTCATCAGCACATCTCTTTGCAAGGGTCGCTACCTCTGCAGGTTCTTCAACAGCATCCTCATCGCGATAAACAATCATTGGCTCCATGTCATTGCTGTATGGAAGTCCAAAGTACCGATCAAATCCAAACTTCGTAGGTCCTGAAGCCGGTATATCTCCCAGATGCCATTTTCCAAAACAACCGGTGTGATATCCCAGTGTTTTTAGATAATTCGCCATAGTTTTTTCATTTAGATTCATGCCTCGGTTATCGCCTGGAAATAAAACTCTGGCAGCTCCAGTTCGAGGCGCAACACGACCTGTCATGAGCGCTGCTCTTGCCGGCGTGCATGTTGGGCCGCCGCTATACATTGAGGTTAAACGTGCACCGCGCGTTGCGACCTTATCTAGATATGGGGTTTTAATCATCGTGGCCCCATTGCAACTTAGATCACCGAAACCGATGTCATCACAGATAATTACAACTACATTTGGTTTCTTATCCAACGTTGTCATTTTTGCACCTATCCATAATTACTTCTGAATCACCGTTACTTTTTTAATCTTTCATGGATAATCCTTCCCTAGATTTCACAACTTAGATTGATTAATTTAGATATTACTAGACCACTTTTCTTAGATTGGAGGGGAGCTTTAAACTCGCCTTTAAATTCGCTGATTTTGTGGAAAGAAACAGCGAGTCGGTCCTGACAGCGCAGAGCTATCGATAATTGGTCTAGTTTGAGTTGGCTACCTCTAGTTTTACCGAGGGCAAATTCCGGCGAGGCGAAATGCCTGCAAGAAGAGAATTGTGGTGGGTAGTGGATTTGAACCACTGAAGGCTAAGCCGGCGGATTTACAGTCCGCTCCCATTGGCCACTCGGGCAACCCACCATTTAGCACTTGATTGCGCAAGGCTAGCAACTCACCCTCGCG